>JAEEGL012249676.1_pt1 | contig 13988 bp, 12 predicted proteins | sample 9134231 | NCBI WGS metagenome assembly JAEEGL01 (sample SAMN16246548, study PRJNA631951) | gut metagenome | biome: gut microbiome; feature: rumen; material: fiber-attached | host: Bos | place: Iran: Karaj | collected 2018-10
AGCGAGATCATCACGGACCTGCTGAAGGTGCTGGGCTGCGGCGTGGAGGTCAACGACAAGCACAACAAGGATATCAACACCTTCGACCTGGAAAACCTGCGCTGGAGCAAGATCATCATCTGCACCGACGCAGACGTGGACGGCTATCAGATCCGCACCCTGATCCTGACCATGATATATCGCCTGGTCCCGTCTCTTATAAAGCTGGGCTATGTCTATATCGCCGAGTCGCCCCTTTACGAGATCAACTGGAAGAACAAAACGTACTTTGCCTATACGGAGAAGGACAAGGCCGATATCCTGGCGAAGCTGGGGGAGAACGCGAAGCCCGCGATCCAGCGGTCCAAGGGCCTGGGCGAAAATGACCCGGAAATGATGTGGCTGACCACCATGAACCCGGAGACCCGGCGGCTCATCAAGGTGCTGCCCTCCGACATGCAGCAGACCGCGGAGACCTTTGACCTGCTGCTGGGGGATAATCTCTCCGGAAGAAAGACCCACATTTCGGAAAACGGCTGGCGTTACATCGACCTGATCGACACGTATTGAGGAGGTGAGGAAGCGTGGCAAGAAAGAAACCCCCTGAGAATAAAGAAAAGAAGCTTCCCGCCGCGGACAACGTCGTGGGACTGACAGCGGAGATCACCGAGCAGCCCATCGTGGACACCCTGGAAGTCAACTACATGCCCTATGCCATGAGCGTCATCGTTTCACGGGCCATCCCGGAGATCGACGGCTTCAAGCCTTCGCATCGCAAGCTTCTCTATACCATGTATAAAATGGGCCTCCTCAACGGTTCCCGTACCAAGTCCGCCAATATCGTGGGCTCCACCATGCGGCTGAACCCCCATGGGGACGCCGCCATCTATGATACCATGGTGCGCCTCAGCAAGGGCTACGGTGCGCTGCTGACTCCCTTTGTGGATTCCAAGGGCAATTTCGGCAAGGTCTACTCCCGGGACATGGCCTACGCCGCCTCCCGCTACACGGAGGCGAAGCTGGCTCCCATCTGCGGCGAGCTGTTCCGGGATATCGACAAGGACACGGTGGACCTGGTGGACTCCTATGACGGCGGGATGAAGGAGCCGGCCCTGCTGCCGACCACCTTCCCGAATGTGCTGGTTTCCGCCAACCTGGGCATCGCCGTGGGCATGGCCAGCAACCTCTGCGGCTTCAATCTGGCGGAGGTCTGTCAGGCAGCCATCGAATACATGCGCGACCCGGAGGCGGATATCCTCAGCATCATGCCCGCGCCGGATTTTCCAACGGGGGGCGAGCTCCTGTATGACCGCGCGGAGATGGAGGAGATCTACCGGACGGGCCGGGGCAGCTTCCGTGTCCGGGCAAAGTGGCGCTACGACAAGGCCGGCAACATCATCGAGATCTACGAGATCCCCTATACCACCACCTCGGAAGCGATCATCGACAAGGTGGCGGAGCTGGTGAAGGCCGGGAAGCTGAAAGAGATCGCGGACATGCGGGATGAGACGGACCTGAGCGGCCTCAAGCTGGCCATCGACCTGAAACGGGGCACCGATCCGGACCGCATCATGCAGCGGCTGTTCAGGATGACGCCCCTGGAGGACGCTTTTTCCTGCAACTTCAACGTGCTGATCGCCGGTATGCCCCGGGTGATGGGGGTACGTGAGATCCTGGAGGAGTGGGTCGCCTGGCGTTCGGAATCCGTCCGCCGCCGTGTCCACTTCGAGCTTACGAAGAAGAAGGAACGGCTGCATCTGCTCAAGGGCCTTGGCAAGATCCTGCTGGACATCGACAAGGCTATCGCAATCATCCGCAACACGGAATCCGACGCGGAGGTCATCCCCAACCTGATGATCGGCTTCGGCATCGACGAGGTGCAGGCGGAATTCGTCGCGGAGATCAAACTGCGCAACATCAACAAAGAGTATATCCTCCGGCAGATCAAGGACACGGAAGCGCTGGAAAAGGAGATCGCGGACCTGGAGGACATTCTGAAGAAGCGCAGCCGCATCCACACCATCATCCGGCAGGAGCTGGAAAAAGTGATCAAGCAATACGGGACTGCCCGCCGCACAGCGCTGATCTACAAAGACGAGCTGGCAGACGAACCCGAGGAGGAGAACACCCCCGACTATCCGGTGACGGTGTTCCTGAGCCTCCACGGTTATCTGAAAAAGATCACCGCTCAATCCCTGCGGATGAGCGGCGAGCAGAAATACAAGGAAGACGATGCGCTGCGCCTCAGCTTTGAAGCCACCAACAAGTCAGAGCTGCTGGTCTTCACAGACCGCTGTCAGGTTTATAAAACGAGGCTCAGCGAATTTGAGGACGGGCGGGCCTCCGTCTTGGGGACCTTCCTTCCCACGAAGCTGCAGATGGACGATGGGGAGAGCGTCGTCACGGTGATGGACCCCGGCGATTACAACGGCAGCGTTCTTTTCGTCTTTGAAAACGGGAAGATCGCCCGGGTGAGCCTGAACGCCTATGTGACAAAGACGAACCGAAGGAAGCTCACCGGCGCCTATTCCGACCGGTCTCCGATCCGCGCCATCCTGCCTTTCCAGGGGGAGACGATGGCGGTGGTCTACTCCACGGAGGGACGCGCCCTGATCCTGAACACCGCGCAGCTGGCGGAAAAGACTACGAGGGACAGCCAGGGCGTGCAGGTCATGAGCCTGAAGCCAAAATACAAGCTGAGATCGGCGGAATTCCTGGAATCATCCTCCATCGTCAACCGCGCACGCTATACTGCCCGCAGCCTTCCGGCTGCCGGCGCGCTGCTGAAGCCGGAGGACACCGGCGAAACGCAGATTTCCATGGAAGGGGAGTAACGTGTCAAGACCCCGATATATCCTGCTGCTCTCGGCCCTGCTTGCGCTGGCGTTTATGGGGGGCTGCAGCGGCTTCTATGACGGTGAATACAGCCAGATCACCCGGCATGAGGAACCCGGCACGCTCATTGGGGACATGGAAGAGCAGTATTATGAGGTGCGTACCTACGTCGGCATGAAAAACGCGGTTCAGAGCCTGATCTCTACCGGCGCGGAGTCAGGGACCATCCGGGTCAAGGATTACTCCAGCTCCGTGCAGGACGATATCGCCCGCATCTGCCTGGACGCTACCAGGGATTTTCCCATGGGCGCTTACGCCGTGGAATACATCAGCCACTCCGTCAGTCGGATCCTGGGCTATGATGAGGTAAAGCTCCGCATCAGCTACCGTCTGTCCCCGGAGGAAATGTCCTCCGTCCGCTCCGCAACGACCCTGACCGACGTGTATTCCCTCATCGAAAATACGGTGGAGCGCGGTCAAACACGCGTCACCATTCAGACTTCCTCTCTCTCCGTCAAAGAGCAGACACTGCTGATCTATCTGCACAACCTCTACCGTACACACCCGGAGCTGCTGACTTCGGAGCCGAAGGCCTCCATCACCTTTTATCCCTCCGAGGAATCCATCAGCAAGATCGTGGATTTCTCATTCACCTACCGAGAGGACCACGAGACGGCCATGGAGCGGCTGGGGGCGCTGAATCCCATGGCGGATGAGCTGGCCGCGTCGATGGAGGGATTGACAACGCAGGAGAAAGCGCTGTATTGCTGCAGCGCGGTAGCGCAGAGCGTACAGAATACAGGCAGGGGAAGCACGGCCTATGACACGCTGATCCTGGGAAATGCCGATTCGGAGGGGTGCGCCATGGCCTATCAGCTCCTCTGCAACCGCTGCGGCGTCGACTGCCGGGTGGTGGAAGGGCGTATGGAAGGCAGCATCCACTACTGGAACACCGTTTTCATCGACGGCAGCTATTATCACGTGGACTGTTCTGTGTGCGTGGGGAACCCTGTCTCGGATGGCTTCCTGCTCACAGACAGTCAGATGATCCCGAAATACTGGTGGGATGTGGACAAATATCCCGCCTGCAGCGGTGAGATGACGGTCCAGCAGGTGATGGAACTGATCCTCACACGGAGAATCGCTGAGGAAAACCACGGGGAAGAGACACCGGAGGCGTAAACTGTTTTTTGCGCGGACGGCAAAAATCGACTTGCATTCTGCCATACGCTATGCTATACTGCATAGCGTGATGCGGATATAGTTCATCGGTAGAACACCGGCTTCCCAAGCCGGATAGGTGGGTTCGATTCCCATTATCCGCTCCAGTGCCGCCGCAAGCTGTCTAAAGCTTGCGGCGGCTTTATCGTGGGAGCGCTTCCGTGAAAAAAGCGGCAAATTGTGTGATCTTGTGTTTGATCTCCTCAGGCTTGTGCTGATTTGGATGATGATGCGGACGGAGAGAACGATTGCCTGTACTGTATAGTTTGTGTTATCTTGTTCTAGACGAATGGGGTGGCACCTGCCTTTCGGTTTTCTCTCGGCAATTCAACATTAATACAAGCCACTTCTATTCGCCGCTCTTTTTACTTGCTGTTACACATCGCCGCAACACCTGCAGTACAAATATCCTTTGCTATGGAATTTTCGCCCTGGTACAGCAAGAATGCATTGACTTTTTCCCCACGATAGGTTAATCTGAACATAGAAAAAATAAAACTAAGGAGGAGCTTTCATGAACCTTTCCGAAAAGTACGATCCCATTGCAAACGGCCTTTCCATCGGCCAGTATTGTCCTCCCCGCTGCTTTGAGCTGGCAGGGAAGGAGTTCCTCTTCATCATGGACACCGGGGAAGAGACCGGCGACATCACGCTCAAATTCGTGGACGAGACCAAGGTCCAATTCAGCGTGCAGAACGGCAAGCGCAGCGGCGAAGCCGCCTACGAGTGCCGCAAGGGCGACGACTGGACCTATCTCGTGACCTACTGCCTGCAGGATCCCCGGGAAAACCACACCTTTGTCATTGACAAGGAGCAGGGCCTGGTGACCTTCCTGCGCTGCCCCCTGGGCGAGAACGCCTATTATCCCTACCTGATCGACAGCCACTGGACCTTCGGCTACATCTTTGAGGAAGGCAAGGAGCATACGGACCGCCGCCGTCACGGCTTCACCGATGAAGTGACCGGCACCTGCGTCAAGTGGACCTACGGCCACAAGCTGGCCACCGTCCATGTGTACTACAACTCCAACTGGTACAGGATCACCTATCCCCGCGACAAGTCCAAGCCGGAGCAGCCCGCTCCCACGGAAAACCTCAACAACGCCGTCACCAACCTGCTGCCCGGTTCCGACGAGCCCGCCTTCTACATCAAGATCAAGGATGGGATGTATTTTGTCAGCGTCACGGAGCAGAACATGGAGAAGATCCTGGGCGACAAGATGGGATTCCGCAGCGATACTCTCTGCTTCCTGGACAACTGGAACCGTATGTACAGCGTGGGCCGCGGTTACGGCACCGCCACCCGGGACGGCAAGGACAGCGAGATCTTTGTCATGATCGGCAAATACGGCTCTCCGGAGGAGGTTGACGAGCATTTTTTTACGGATCCCTGCCCCTATCTGGTGTAAAGTGAGGGGCGCGGATCGCTGACAACGGATCCGTTTATAAAACAGACTCCCGCTTCAATGATCGAAGCGGGAGTCTGTTTCTATTCAGCCCTCATTCTTTTCCTCCGCATCCTCCGTCAGGATGCCGGCGATACGAAGATAGAGGGACTCCGCGTTTTTTCGGAAGCGCTGCTCCATTTCCTCAGCCTGCTTTTCGCTGCCGGCCAGGATATCCAAATGCATCATTTCCCCCAGTCCGTCCGACAGAGACAGACTGACGGTAATGCCGCCCTCAGGTTTTTCCTTATGGGATGTTTTGATCATGGCCTCCCTGGCCAGGATCTTGGCGGCTCGTTCCGCGCCGGAGGAAGCCTTGAGCCGGATGGTATAGGGGAGACTGCTCTCCATCTCTGCCGCCGTTCGGATCCCCTTGGGGGTTATGCTGTATTTGTTCTCTTCCGTGGTGATGATCAGGTCCTTTTCTTCCAGCTCCGTCAGACACTCGATATAGTCGAAGTAATTCGTCGCGTTGTCGATGATCGTCAGCTCCGTGAGCATATTCTGACTCACCGGCGCCGGAAGCCGCTTCAGTATAAAGAGGATAAGGACCTTGATGTCGATTTTTCGCCTGATGAAACCGTAATTATCCAAACTGAGCACCTCTTGGCGGCAGGCGCTCCTGTCGCACCGGAAATCCGGCACAAAAGGAACTCTGCGGCATAGATTGTTATTGAAATCATCCTGTCAGGAGGTATGTCTATGGCGGACAGAGTGAAACCGGGACCTGTCGATCACGCAGCTGCCGTCCGGGAAGCCGTAAGCGTCCATACAAAGAAGATCTATGATTCCTGCCGTGACAAGGACTGTCTGGAGGACCTGCGGCTTTATCCCGACGCCGCGTCCCAGGCGGCGATCGCTAAGGCCATCGGTATCCGGGCGAAAGCCGTGGAGCTGCTGCACGCCGGCATCGCGGTGGAGGAAGCGGCCTTCAACCGGGGGTATTATACCGTGGACGTGCGCTTCTTCTATCGCATCCACGGCGAGGCGTACAGCATCACCGCCGGCAGCAGCGCCATATCCGGCTTGTGCGTCTGCGACAAGCGGGTGCTGCTCTTTGGCAGCGAGGGGAATGCCAAGGTGTTCTCCTCCGACGCGCCGGCCCAGCTGCGCTGCGTCCGCCTGCCGGTGGCGGTGGTGGACGCGGTGGACCCCATCATTCTCAACATCCGCTTGGCGGATGTCAGCGAGGCGCAGACCGGGGAATTCGACCAGAAGGAGATCCCGGACTTCATCAAGAGCGCATTCCCGGAAGGGCTGGTGTTTACCGGAGACGTGAAGCGGGTATACGTGACCCTGGGTCAGTTCAGCATGATCCGCCTGGAGCGGGATTCCCAGATCCTGATCCCGGCCTATGACTACTGTCTGCCGGAGAAGGGCTGCACTACCGGCAGCGGGGACGATCCCTATGAGCTGTTCAAGCGGATCCGCTTTCCCGTGGACGAATTCTTCCCGCCCGATACGCTGCAGAACTGCGAGACCTACCGTGAAGCGGCGGCCCAGGGGGCCCAGACCTGATGCCTGCCGAAGAGGCTGCCGAGAGGCAGCCTCTTCATTTTATCATCATGCGTTCACTCCTCTTCGCCGGGGAATTCCAACTCATCCACGAAAACATCCTGGAAGGCGGGATCGGCCGCCAGCTCCAGATATTCGATCTTTTTGGCCAGCGTCGCGGCCCGCTTGTATTCGTCGATGCTCAGCACACAAAGGCGGGCGCCTTGGCCGGCGGCGTTGCCGATGGCCATGACCTTTTCTTCCAGCTCCGGCGGGATCAGGCCGATTCCGCAGGCGCTGGCAGGTGACATGTAGCTGCCGAAGGCGCCGGCGATCATCACGCTCTGGATATCGTCGGTATCGATGCCCAAACGGCGGCACATCATCTGGATGCCGGCGGCCATGGCGCCTTTCGCCAGCTGCACCTCCCGCACGTCCTTCTGCGTGAATACCAGTGCCTCACCTGTCCCGGAGGTTTCCGCATCCGCCAGCAGGAAAGCACGCTGCCCTTCGTACTCTGTGACATAGGATTTCAGCGCCAGGCCCTCCTCCGTGTCGATCTCATCGGGAGGGAGGAGCCGCCCGGCGGATTCGACCAGCCCGGTGCGCACGAGCTCGCCCATGAGGTCGATGAGGCCGCTGCCGCAGATACCGATGGGCTTGCCGCCGCCGATAACGCTGTAAGTAAACCTTCCGCCCTTGAGACTCACATGGTCGATGGCGCCTTCCGCGCCACGCATGCCGCAGGTGATGAGCGCGCCTTCAAAGGCGGGTCCGGCTGCGGTGCTGCAGGCGATGAGACGCTTTTCCGTCCCCAGAACCATCTCACCGTTGGTGCCGATGTCGATGAGCAGCGTGGTCTGCTTTTTCTCGTCCATAGAGGCGGCCAGGGCAGCGCCCACGGTATCCGCGCCGACGAATCCCGCGATATTGGGCAGCATATACAGCTTTGCGGAGGGGTTCACCGAGAAGCCGAACCCGGAAGCGTCCAGCTGCATGGGCTCCGCCGCCGCCGGGGTGTAGGGTGCGTAGGCCAAGGAAGCGGGGGAGATGCCCATGAACAGATGGTGCATGCAGGTATTGCCCACGACGGTGATCAAATAGATGTCCTTCATCTTCTGCTTCGCGGAAGCGGCGCACTTGGCGGCCAGCTGATTGAGCGCCTTGCGGATATCGCCGGTGGGGCCCTCCAGCCCGTTTTCCACGCAGTATTTCACCCGCATGATCACGTCGCCGCCATAGGTGGTCTGAGGATTCAGCAGGCTGGCCTGGGCGATCTGCTCTCCGCTTCGCAGGTCCGCGAAATAGCAGGCCACCGTCGTGGTGCCGATATCGTAGGCCAGGCCCAGGACCGGCGCGCCAACGCCCACTACATCCAGGATCTCGTCGGCGCAGACCACCGCGTCCACCCGGTAATTATTCTTCTCCAGCGTGTTGTAAAGGCCGGAGATCACGCGGAGGTTGGGACGATAGTAGTCCGCTGAGACTCCGGCTGCCGCAGAGAGGGTGTCCGTGAGACGTCTCCAGCAGTCCCGCAGATCGGCGGTGCTGGGCTTGGGGATCTCCAGGGTGAAGACCTTGACGGCAGGGGTGGGAGCCACTTCCCGGGTGATGCCGCCCATGAGGATCCGGTGGCCCTCGTCTTTGCGGGAAATGTCCACCGTGATATCCCCGGTGATCTTGGTCATGCAGGCCAGGACCTCCCTCGTGCCCTTTTCGTCGGTGATCATGACCTTGCATTTTTTGCAGGTTCCGTTGCCGCCGCAGGGCGCGTCCAGCTTGAGGTCATTGAAACGGATGGCGTCCATGATGGACATGCCGGGGCGAGCCTCATAAATGAGGCCGGAGGGCTTGAACGTAACTTTCATTTCTTCACCTCGCGGAATAAGTAGCAGCCCACATAAGTGAGTGTTCCACGGCCATGATTATACAGGATGTCGTTATCCTTGCAGACATCGCTGATGACCATGCCATAGCCCTCCATCGGGCTGCTCATCAGTTGCGGAAAGCGGCAGGGTGCATCGGGAAAGGTGCATTTCTCGCAGTGTGTGCATTCACCGGCGCCCAAAGGAAGGACATCCAGTTCTCCGTGCTCCTTGCGAAGCTTTTTGAGGAACTCCACAAAATGAGCGGAATGGATCTTGGAGGTCTCTTCCATCGTCTCAAAATCAAAATCGTCTTCCAGCTGACCGGTAGTTTCAACAATCAGTCCGGTTTCATACTGTTGTACCCGCTCCTGGCATTCAGCGATCGTTCCGCAATTCGGCGGGCAGCTCCAGTTCGTGTTGTAGGCGTGACACTTATTGACGGCGCACATTTCCCGTACTTCATCCCGAAGCTTGATGGTTTCGATTTTCATCGGCTCCGCAAGCGTGAACCCGATTTCCAGCGCTTCCTCGCGCAGCTTAGCAATATCCATGATCGCCCTGTTCCTTTCCCGCAGTTTTCCATATTTCCTCATATTATATAACATTTTTTGAAATTTGCAACGGGCCATGCTATAATGATCATCACACGGGGAAAACAATGGACCCAGGAGGCCAGCAATGTTCAAAAGAAAAGTTGAGGATTCCGGAAAGACCACGCTTTTCCGTTTCACCTGCCGTATTTTTTATGCCCACGTGATGAGCATCCTCATCATGCTGGTGGTCTATTTTCTGGTGGATAACCTGAAGCTGATCGGCCTTCAGCAGCCGGGAAGCCTTTATAATCTTGCCGTAACAGCCGCCTGCCTGCTGTTCTACCTTGCGTATGTCTATGTCCAGTGCTGGCGCATCGGCCAGAGGGACTACAACCTGGTGCTCTACAAGCACATCACCTATAACAAGTGGAAGCCTCTTCTGGCGGCTGCCTTCAGCCAGATCCCCGGCCTCATCCTGGCGGTGCTGGCCATGATCCCCTCCACACGGGAGCTGGGGCGCTCCGTCTTCAGCGTCTTTTATTTTTACGCTTCCTGGCTTTTGGCCCGATTGAAGGATAGGCTTCCGTTCATTTACTTCGTCCCGCTGCTGCTCCCGCTGGTCCTGGCTCCCGCCGCGTATCACATGGGCTACCGCGGCATCTACCTGGCCAACAAGCTTGTCTATAAGATGCCGAAGGGGAAGAAGGACAAGCAGGGAAGGGCATAAGCCTTCCATCCCTTCCATAGGATGCAGGGGAGGGATGTCGTATGAAGTTTCGGCCTGTGATTCTGACAGCGCTGCTGTTGCTGCTGGGTTTCTCGTTTTTGTGCGTTCCACTGTCACGCCGCGCGTTCCGAGCCGACGATGACGCTCCTGTCGTCATCATTGTGGACGCGGGGCACGGAGGCGAGGATGGAGGCGCCGTCAGCGCTGACGGCCTGAAGGAGAGCGAGGTAAACCTGGCAGTCGCCCTGCGCCTGGATCAGCTTCTGGGATTGTGCGGCATCCCCTCCGTCCTGACCAGGGACAGCGACGAGATCGCCTATCCCGATTCCGCGGTCACCACCCGCCAACGGAAGCGGGCGGATCAGGAATACCGGGCGGCGCTGCTGAAAAGCAGGGAAAACGCCGTTCTTCTCAGCATCCATCAAAACAAATATGTCTCATCCGGGCCAAAAGGCGCCCAGGTGTTTTACGGCGGCACCCCCGGCAGCAAGGAGTTCGCTGTGGTGATGCAGGAGCTGCTGGCCGTTCTTTGCGGAGACCACCGCAAGGCTGCGCCGATCTCGGAAGAGATCTTTCTGCTGCGGCAGGCTTCCGGCCCGGCGATCCTGGTGGAATGCGGTTTTCTGTCCAATCCGGATGAACTGGCACTGCTGAAAACAAAAGCATACCGTACCAAGCTGGCGCTTGTTTTGGCTGCCGGCTGTCTCAGGCAATATCACGAGCTGGAGGCGCAATATGGCAAAGGCTAAAAGCGTGTTCTACTGCACGGAGTGCGGGAACGAGACCCTGAAATGGCAGGGAAGATGCCCCTCCTGCGGTGCTTGGAATACCATTGTGGAGCATAAGGAGAGCAGCCGCGGCAGCACCTCTTCCGCCGCTGCCGTCGGTCGTTTGCCGGAACGGCTCTCACAGATGGAAGCGGAAGATGAGATCCGATTTCCCACCGGGATCGGCGAACTGGATCGGGTACTGGGCGGCGGCGCCGTCACCGGCTCTCTGGTGCTGGTGGGCGGCGCGCCGGGCATCGGCAAATCCACGCTGCTGCTTCAGTTTTGCGGCAGTCTTCCGCCGGATAAAAAGGTCCTCTACGTCAGCGGTGAGGAGTCCGGTCGCCAATTGAAGCTGAGGGCCCGGCGGCTTGGCTGTGATCTGGACAGGCTCTATGTCCTGATCGAGACGGATCTGGACAGCATCCTGGAATCCATTTCTGCCTTCAAGCCTGATGTGGTGATCGTGGATTCCATTCAGACCATGTATCACGCTTCTTTGGATTCCTCTCCCGGCAGCGTACCTCAGGTAAAGGACTGTACCATGGCCTTCATGCGCCTGGCGAAGGACGAAGGCGTCACTGTTTTCGTAGTGAGCCATGTGAACAAGGAAGGCGCCATCGCCGGTCCGAAGGTGCTGGAGCATATGGTGGACTGCGTCCTCTATTTTGAAGGTGACGGCGGCGCGGGCTACCGCATCCTGCGGGCGGTCAAAAACCGCTTCGGCTCCACCAATGAGATCGGCGTATTTGAAATGCGCGGCGAGGGACTGGCAGAAATACCCAATCCTTCGGAAAGCCTCCTGTCCGGGCGTCCCATAGGCGCTGCGGGGACCTGCGTGACCTGCGTGATGGAGGGCAGCCGCCCCATCTTGGCTGAGATACAGGCTTTGATAACAAAGACGAACGCTAATGTTCCGAGAAGAAACTTTAATGGTTTGAATTTCAATCGATCAATGCTTCTCCTGGCGGTCCTTGAGAAAAGGGGAGGACTGCGGCTGGGGACCTGCGACGCGTACATCAATGTGGTCAACGGTCTGGAATTGGACGAGCCCGGCGCTGATCTGGCCGCGATCCTGGCGATCGCCTCCAGTTATACGGAGCGTGTCATTCCCGATAAGACCGCCGCCATCGGGGAAGTGGGCCTCACCGGTGAGATCCGCGCGGTTTCCGGCATGGATCAGCGGTTGAGCGAGGTGAAACGCCTGGGCTTTGAATGCTGCATCATCCCGAAATCGCAAAAGGAACGCAGATCCGTTCCTTCAGGCCTGGAATTGATCGAAGTGCGAAATATCCAGGAAGCGCTGGCTGCCGCAGTCGGCGCGAAGCGGCGCCAGGAAGCGGACTCTTCTTCAGGTACATGAGTAATCGCACAAGTCACAGTTGAAGGAAGTATGAGTACAGAGATGGAAATACTGATTAAATACCATAACCCTGAACTGGAAAAAGTGCGTTGCATAACCAAAGGCGACTGGATTGATCTGCGTTCCGCGGAGCATGTCGAACTAAAGGCGGGTGAATTCCGCATGATATCCCTTGGCGTATCCATGAAGCTTCCGGAGGGTTACGAAGCCCATATTGCGCCGCGCAGCTCCAGCTTCCGCAAATGGGGCTTTCTTCAGGTCAACAGCGTAGGTGTGGTGGACAACAGCTATTCCGGCACCAATGATATCTGGATGCTGCCGGTCTACGCGACACGTGACGCTGTGATCGAAATGAATGACCGCATCTGTCAGTTCCGTATCATGGAACGCATGCCCGAAGTGAGCTTCAGAGAAGTCGATGCATTGGACGCGGTCGATCGGGGCGGTTTCGGCAGCACCGGCATCCGTTAGGCTTCCGAAAAGCAGGATCAGAACGGAGCAGCTTCGTCAGGTCTTGTTTGCCGGTTTCTTCGGAAAAAACCCCCTACTTGAAACAAAATTTTTATTTTGCTGAATGAAGTGGAGAAAGCGATTTCCGCTTATCAACGCGCCTTCTCACACTTCCCTGCATCGGAGGAACGCAGCTTGAAGCTCTATGATTTGACCGTCATTCGGCCGCTGCTGGAACGGCACGGCTTTCATTTTTCAAAATCCATGGGTCAGAATTTTCTGATCGAGGAATGGGTCCCGAAAAGGATCATCGAGGCTTCCGGACTCAGCAAGGACTTCGGCGTCCTGGAGATCGGGCCCGGTATCGGTGTCCTGACCCAGGAGCTCTGCCGGGCAGCCGGTAAGGTCGTCTCTGTGGAGCTTGACCGAAAGCTGCTGCCGGTCCTAGCGGAGACTCTCGCGGACTATGACAATGTGGAGGTCGTAAACAGCGACATCATGAAGATGGCCCTTCCGCAGCTGCTGGAGGAAAAGCTGGCCGGTCATCGTCTGGCTGTCTGCGCGAATCTCCCGTATAACATCACAACGCCTGTTCTTCGTTTGCTGCTGGAGCTGGAACGATTTGAACAGATCACGGTCATGGTCCAAAAGGAAGTGGCCCAGCGTATCTGCGCGAAACCCGGAACACCGGATTACGGCGCTTTCACTGTCTTTGCGGAATACTACGCCTCCCCTTCCATCTGCTTCGACGTGCCCCCGAACTGCTTTTATCCCCGTCCAAAGGTCACCTCCAGCGTTATAACACTGAACAAAAGAGAGCGCAGCATTCCACAGGAAGAGAAGGATTTCCTTTTTTCGGTCACGCGTGCGGCATTTTCACAGCGGCGCAAGACCCTGAACAACGCCCTCTCTTCCCTGTTTGCCGGAAGCTTGAATAAGGATGAGCTTCAGGAAGCGATCGTCCGCTGCGGCTTCGACGCCAGAGTCCGCGGCGAGACGTTGAGCTTGGACGATTTCATGAAACTGTCAAAACATTTGCAGTCATTGATATAACAGCAACAGCCGCAGGATCAAATCCTGCGGCTGCTGTTCAATTCAGGTTTGGCCTCAGTCCTTCTTCACGAACTCAAAAGCGGGAACCTGCTCCTGCTGCTCGTAAATGGGATTGTACACGTTGCCGCGGAAGACGGTGGCGAAGCCGGGGGTGGGCTTCTCGTCGGGGAAGGCGCGGAGGATGGCGTTCATGCGCAGCTCCCAGCCGGGCTTGAAGTCCACATGGGTGAAGATGAACTTATCGCCGCGCTTGA
>JAEEGL013144150.1_pt1 | contig 13988 bp, 12 predicted proteins | sample 9134231 | NCBI WGS metagenome assembly JAEEGL01 (sample SAMN16246548, study PRJNA631951) | gut metagenome | biome: gut microbiome; feature: rumen; material: fiber-attached | host: Bos | place: Iran: Karaj | collected 2018-10
TCCATGAGTTGTCGGAAAAGGGGTGTGGTCTCGTCGTGATATTCCACAAGCACGGTCTTGCTACGTCCCTGCCGAATAAGCCTCCGCGCGTCGCGCAACGCCCAGTCCAGCGACTGGCCGCCCTGGGTATAGGTTATGTTATATCCGTGGCAACGGGTACGGATGGCGAGCTCTCCGGCAATGGTGTTGTGGGTGCTCTGCATGAACCAGGTGGGTTTCAGCGGCTCATTGTCAGCAAGCTGGTTCAGCAGCCGCTCACTCAGTTCCACTGCCCCATAAGCTGTGGCAGTGATGATAGCGTCGGGCGACTCCACCCCAGCCTCTCTCAATGCCCGCATTGAGCTGAGAACCGCCGCTTTCATCAGCCGGCTCATACGGCGTGCCTCCATCGGTTTGACGAACTCACTCACCGACGGGAGTTCTTCCGTCCTGCAGATTTCCACACGTGCCAGTTCTTTGACTTCATGCTGTAGCTCTTCGTCAGGGTCTTCAACTGTTTCCAGCGAATGTTTTGAGAATATCAGCGAGGTGTCGTTGCCACCGAATCCGAAGGAATTGCACATGGCATGCTCTACGGGATGATGGCTTGGAGAGCCTGTCACAGGACTTATCAGTCCTTCTCCCTGCTCTGTCCATCCGCGGTTTATCGGGAAGAAATCATATTTCAGCGCCTGCAGGGTGATGACCACCTCAATGGCACCTGCCGCACTGGTGGCATGGCCCGTATAGCCTTTGGTGCTCGACACGGCAGGCATGTCGTCGCCAAACACCCGCCGAAGCGCGGCACTCTCAGAGAGGTCGTTGTTTAGCGTGCCTGTGCCGTGGGCATTCACATAGTCAATCTGCTGCGGTTTCAGCCCTGCCGTCCGGAGCGCCTCCGTCATGGCAAGGAACGGTCCCTCGCCGTTGTCCGACGTGGTGGTCTGATGGAAGGCATCGCAGGCATTGCCGTAGCCAGTGAGATAAGCATATGTACTTACACGGTCAAATTCCCCTATAAAGGCATTCACCTCCTTCACGGTCTCCTCACGTTCCATCACTACGTAAGCGGCACCCTCGCCCAGGTTCAGTCCCGCACGGTTCTTGTCAAACGGGCGGCAAGGCTCATGATCGAGAATCATCAAGGAGTTGAATCCGCAGATGTGAAATTTAGTAAGCGCCTCTGCACCCCCGGCTATCACGATGTCTGCCTGACGGGATTTAAGCAATTCTGCTCCCACCAGCAATGCATTGGCTGCGGAAGAGCAGGCTGTGGAGACAGTGGCATATTCGCTGAAAACACCGAAACAATCGGCTATAGCCTTGGTTGTGGCACCGCAGTCGTGTGAGCACATGCAGTCAGCATTGCCTCCACCCTCCCGGAGCTGTGCAAACTCCTTCTCCGTGAGATCCATGCCTCCCACGGTAGTGGCATTCACAAACGCCACTTTCAACGGCTCATCTTTAAAACCCTTTTGCTCATACACTTTTCCATCGTTAATCGCCTCCCTGAGCGCACATAGTGCCATAAGCATCGTGCGGCAGACCTGCTTGCCTTCAAGACGGGGGAACATCACAAGATCCTGTTCGTACACCCATGCCTTCCCCACCGGCAGGTCTTTCAGGTCCGGGGAGAAATAGTTATAGGATTCGATTCCATGCAGGTCGTTCCTGATGGTTTTCAGCATCTCGTAGCAGCAGTCACCGGCAGCGCTGACGGCTCCCATTCCTGTTATCGCGATTCTGTCCATGCAAATGAGTGTTGAGTGTTGAAAGTTGAAAAGTTTAATGCCGAGCTGGCAGCACTTCTTGTGATTAGAGTAAATACACTTTTCACTATTCACTTTTTACTAAAAAGCCCTTACTTCTTACGGTTCTTGCTCACATATTCGGCAATCGAGCGGACACTGGTGAAGATGGCTTTTCCCTCCGCTGCATTGGCGAGTTTGATTCCGTATTTCTTTTCCAGAAGCACGATAATTTCGAGTGCGGCGATGGAGTCAAGGCCCAGCCCGTCGCCGAACAGGGGTGCATCAGTATCGATGTCTTCGGGTGTCATTTCTTCCAGGTTGAGCACATCAATCAGCTGCTCCTTCAGTTCTAATATCAGTTCTTCCATTGTTATTGTAGAAAGTGTAAAGTTGAGTGTTGAGATAAACATGGTGTCACAACATTCTTGCCCAAACTCCCGTTTTTCTGGGCGGATGAGCAGACGTGAGACGTTATAATTGTGCAAATTTACGCAAAATTATTCAATCAAGGAAAAAGTAAGGGTTAAAAGTTGTGGGAAACACTCGGACACTTATTTGATGTATCACATAAAAACAGTGAATTAATTGGAGAAAAATATAAAAACAGCTCATTTTGCATTTCACTAATGGTGAAACGCTAATGGTGGAATAATTAAGCCTTTAAAACAAGAATAAAAAAACAAATAATGAAATAAAAAATTGCAAACAGCATAATGACAGCCAATTCTGCAGCTTATCATTTGGGAAGTCCTAAAGGCAGAATTCACTATTCATCGGAATATCGTTTGGCAAGGAAAAGTTCAGCGTGGAAATCGGTGTCGGAGTCAGCTTCAAGCCAGCCAAAGAGGACGGACGTGTGGTTGGTTGTGGAAAATGTGGCGGATACGATTTGGTTGATGATTTGTTGATTATATTCAGGGAGGACATAGAATTCGGTCTCGCCCTGGTAATGGTTTCGGATGGCGATTTCTCCTGTGACGATGTTGGGAAGAGTGTAGATGAAAAGCGACGGACTCGGAAAGAAATTGTCGGAGTCTGCAATGGTTTTCATATATTCCTTGTCGGCAGAGATGGACGCAGTGCGGTTGAACAGCAAGACAGCACGGTCGGTGCGGGGCTTGAACCGTTCCCCACCCTCAGCCTGCAGCAACAGCTCCGAGGCTATGAATCCTAATTTGGCAAGGAGGTCCATCTTGTAGAATTTCGGATAGTCGTAGACGAAATGTTTGTAGAGGGCAGTAAGGAAAGAGCCGCTGTTATTCTCAGGCACGGAATGTGGTTTTCCGTCAATGGTGACGGAGTCCGGGGTGATGCTTACGCTGTGGGAAATGAAGAAATCTTCAGACGACTGAGTCTGGTTTTGTTTGATTTCTTGCGTTGTTTTTATCCTGACACATTCAGATAATGAGCCATCAATGCCTGATGTCGCCGAACTGGCAGTACTCTTGTACATGACAGGCGATTCGCATTGCGGCACTCTCTCTGCCGCCGCAGAATCAGCGACTGCCAACAGAGCGGCATTTCCCCCTCCGAATCCGGAAATCATCTTGACAAAAGCCGTTTTTTCGGTGGTGCGGTGACAGGGAGAGAGATTCAGTTGAGCCGACACACCCAGTTCTTTGAAGCCCCTTGTGCCCAGGACTATGCCCTCATCGGCTGCAGCCATGCTGAGAATGGTTTCCAAAATACCAGCCGCCCCCATCGTATGTCCGTAATAGCCTTTCAGACCGTTGGCGGGGATGTCAGTAAGTCCGGCACGACGTAGAGCCACCGCCTCCATCTGGTCGTTGAACATCGTGGCAGTGCCGTGGAGATTGATGAAGGCAAGTTTTTCTGCGTCGAATCCGTCCAGCACGTCCTTGAGTGCGAGGAAAGCACCGTCAGCCGTTTTCGACGGTGAGCTCAGATGATAGGCGTCGTTACGGACCGACACGCGGCTGATTTGCCAACAACGTTCTGCCGGTTGAAGGACATTCTTGCCAGATGTCAGCACCATCGTGGCAGCCGCCTCTCCCAGATTCAGTCCGAGACGCTCGATGTCGAACGGACGGCAGGCATCAGCCGCCAAGGCTTTCAACGACTGAAAACCGGAGACGATAAACGCCGACTGCACATCAGCCCCACAGACTACAGCATAACGATACGATCCGGCATTGAGCAGGGAGTAAGCCAGGCGCAAGGCTGCCACACCCGAAATACAGGCATTACACACCACAACCGGCTGGGTGGTGAACCCGATATGCCGGGCTATCCGTTGCGCTGCGGCACCGGGATAAAGCAACGGCTCATCCTGAATGGCTGTGTCCAGCGACTCCACATTCGCTTTCGTGGTACTAAGGATGAAGATGACATCATCTGCGGCATGGTCGAATTGTACGTTCTGCAGCGACCGCTCCACGCTCTCCACCACCAGTGACTCGAAGCGCGACAGCCCCCGGCGCATCATACGATTCATCTGCTCATCGGAAAACAACGAGGCTGTGAACGGCTCTGACAGTCCGAACCTGCCCTCATAACGACATAGTGCGGTGCGTCCTTTGAGCACAGCCTGCAAGTTTTCCTCTGTTGTCATTCCGAGAGGCGAAACGATATTATCGGATAATTTGTACAAGTTGCTAACTATATTTTGTTTTTAGTTGTTGATTCCGCAAATTCACACTCCCCATTTCTTTTTCCATTCGACGAAGAAGTCGGGGTTGTACCAAACCAGCTGGTAGTTGAGGTCCATGAACACCTGCATGGTGCGTCCCTTTGCTATCAGTTCGTTGGAAACGGAGTCGCGGATTTCATAATCGAACACGATTTTTGCCGCTTCCGTGGGCCGATAGATGATGTCGATACGGGGATGCATCCCATATTTCAGCGGACGCAAGAACTGGAATCTCATATCCACGATGGGCGCATAATAGCCGTGCTCCACATAATTCATGTAGTCAAGCCCGTATTCTGCTCCGAACGCCTCACGTGCATCCTCAAAATACAGGGGATATGAGCCGTGCCACACCACGTTCATGGAATCGACCTCACTGAAACGGATATCAAGTATTTTAGATGTTTTCAACATGAAAAGATATGATTATTTACAGGAATTATATTTAATTCATTTTTTTATTCATAACTGAAGGATCTGAAATTCATGAATGCATAATGTTTGCACGGTGTTTATGGTCCCAATTCCGAAGGAATCAACTCCCATTTTCAAAAAAAACTCCCATTCCTAAGGAATTAACTCCAAATGAAATATCAACTCCATTCCGAAGGAACTAACTCCAAATGAAAATTTAACTCCCATTAAAATAACTATTTAATGGCGATTTTCATCTCGGTGGTTACAAGGGTCTGACCGTTACAAGTGACAGTTGCATCGGCAAGGGTCACTCCAAACACCTCCTCACGGACAATGACCGTGGTGGTGATGGTGTCGCCCACGGCAGGAAGTGCGGCAAACTCCATGTTGCGGACTGCTCCGATATAGCCGATTTGAATGGCTTCCTTCAGGATGTATTTATTCACATAACCTATCCTCGCGGCACATGTCTGGGCGACGTTCTCGATAAGTCCGGCTTCTGTCAACACACCGTCAACGACAAACATACGCCCGTCGTGGATGGTGATCTCCGTGACGGTGGTCTGCTCATCGAAAGCAACCAGCGTGTCAATCATCACAAACGGCTCCTGCTGAGGCAACAGCGTGTGGATGTCGATTGTCCGCAGAAAATTCTCCGACGGATGCGTATAATCTATGTTCAGCATATCAACGTTTATAAATGTCACAAACTAATTAATCACACGTCTACAATTCCCATTTTTGCAGAAAATTAACTTCAAATGAAATTTCAACTCCCATTCAGAAGTAATTAACTTCCATTTTCTGAATGGCATTTAATCCCAAAACTCATAAAAATTATACCACTGCTCAGGATATTGTCGGACGATATGCTCAAGTTCTGTCACATAAGCGGCAGCCAACTGTCGGATCTGCTCTTTCCTTGGCGCCTCTTTGTCGTAGTGGAGCGGTTTCACGAAAATCGTGTAACGCTTCGTGGCGGTCTTCATCACATTCACTGCCAGGACATCCAGTCCCCGCATGGTCGCCACACTGAACGGCCCCATTGGGAAGCGGGCTTCGGAGCCGAGAAAAGGAAATGTGACCGCCTTGTCGGAACCGCTGAAACGGTCGGCAGGCATACTCACGATCTGTCCTTCGGAGAGGGCACGGTCGAGTTCGAAAAGGTGGCTCATGTCACCGCTCACAGGAATCATCCGGATGTTATTGCCGTCGAACATCTTATGGCGGTTGTGCATCACCGACTCTTTCTCGCCGAAAAACACAAGAGCATACATCTTCTTGCGTTCCGACTTCAGCGAATAGCCTGCCAGCTCATAGTTGCCCACATGAGCACTGAGCTGCACAAATCCGTCAGGACGTTCTGTCAGCTTCAGGAATTCATCATAGCCCCGGATATCCACTTTAAACCGCTTGCCGGCATACATGGCAAAACGGTCAATCACCACCTGGCTGAAACGGCAATGGTTCACGTAGGTATTCCATGCCGACTTCCACCGGCTAAACTGATGACGCTGACGGAAATAGCGGTAGATGATTCTGCCACCAGGACGGAAAAGGACACATACGGGTATAACAAAGATGTTGGAGAACCAATATATAATTCTCACATCCATCCATCCCAGCAGCCGGATGAGCCACCGGTGCATCCTGCCGCTTCCGTAAGTGATGCCGTCCCAAGCCTTTTGAGCCATGGTGCTATCCCACCTTACTCTCGATATAGTCGATAAACTGTCGGAGAGTGGTCACGCCCGCCATCTCCTCGGGTTTGATTTTGAAACCGAAATTGCGTTCCACAATCACCACGATGTCAACAAAATCGAGGCTGTCGATGCCCATGTCGTCTTTCAGTTTGGCATCATCAAATATTTTCTCTTCTTCGATTTCAAGATCCTCAATCAGGAAATTTCTCACTTTTTCTTCAATTTCTGTGCGTGTCATTAAATTATGTAGTTTAAAATATTAATAACTAGAATATCCAGTACATATATATCCAGTACATCCATAACCACCAAAGCCTCAAGGGCACTTCCTCACGACGATGATGGAATGTCCTTGTCCGAGATGGTCGTGGATGGTCTCGATTTCCAGTCCTGCAGCATGGATGCAGTGCTCCATATCCTCTGTGTTGTACATTTTCGAGTTGCCGTTTGCCAGCGCCGTGAAATAGAGAGATGTCATAGTGAGGCATAGGGTGGCAGTCTCGTATTTCTGACGGTCCCAGAGGGTTTCCATGATGTAAATCCGGCTGTCGGCTGTCATTGCCGCTTTAGCCCTTGTCAGGATTCCCACAATCTGCTCCATGCTGAAACAGTCAAGAAACTGGCTCATCCAGATGGCATCAGGTCCGTCGGGCTGACGAGGGAACAGTGCATCGGGGTCAAGCAGATTGATTCCAAAGCCGCTGATACGTTCACATCCTCTCTTGCCTGCCACATTCTCCTGCATCATCGTGATTTGCTGTGGCAAGTCGAGCACCGTCACCCGTACCTCCGGGTTGTAATCCACACACCGCAGTGCCCATTTACCCGTGTTGCCGCCCACATCGTAAAGTGTCTTCACCTGATGTTCATCAAAGATAATCCGCAGTGCCTCAGGAAAGGATGAGTCGCTGTAGAAATGGTCGAAAGCAAACCAACTTTTCCGCACTTGCTCAGGCAGCGACGACAGCCCTTCGTAGATGGTGGGCCAGTCACCGAAATGGCGGAGTCCCTCGGGCTTGCCGTTGAGCAGACTCTCCTCCAAACGGAACCACCCTTCATAATTCACGTCGTGGTTGAAGTCGATATTCACCCTCGTGGCAGGGTCGTTCAGAAGAAACCAGCCTGTTTTCGACAAAGAGAAACGGTCGTTCTCAGGGTCCACGATGATTATGCCTGCAGAGAGTGATGCCTCTGTCAGACATTTCACCGCATAGTCCGGCAATCCGCTCTTTTGACAGATCTCCTCCCGTGTGGCTCCTCCGTCAGCATCACGGAGAAAGTCGAGGATGCCGAACTTCAGCATCAGGCGCGCCACCTGAAAGACGACGGGTCCCCAGGCGATGAACTCAGCCTGGCGCTGAGCATCCTTGGCAGACAGCGTGTCGCGGGTATAGGATTGAAGTGCTGGAAACAGATGCATGATATTTTAATAAGAGATCAAGAAGACAAGAAGACAAGAAGGCGAGAAGACAAGAATACAAGAAGGGTGTCAGTTTTTTTAACCATAAAGTTAACACCCATTCAGAATGAATTAACTCCCATCCGAAGGATTAACTCCTATTACTACAAGAAATTTAACTCCAATCCCGAAGGGATATAACTCCCATTTTCAAAGAAAAATAACTCCATTCCGAATGAATTAACTCCAAATGAAATTCAATTAGGGGCAAGTGGTTACGGGGTTGCTGCAGATCCATACTGTCTCAATCCATCCCTCATGCCTGCCGTCACCAGTTTTCACTTTGATCCAGTCGCCTTTCGCGTCAACTGGTCTCAAAAGGGTCTCCGGCTCTGAGAAAGTATATAAGACCTTTCCTTTCAGTGAAGGAATTGCTCTGAGACACATCTTCTCGCCGCCATAGTTACGGGTGCAGAATCCGAGGCATGAATAATGAATCCAGTATCCGGTTTTCGAGCCGGTCAGATCCACCTCCGACTCCGTGTCGTAGTTGCTGTAGCTGTCGCCCTCAATCCTCCACCAGCCGTTATGGGGTGTCTTCAGCGCAAAATCCACAGTGGCTTTGGTTGAAATTTTATGCACGATTTTGCCGTTGGGGGCATTGCGTATGTTTGTGAATTCACCGTTGTTGTCAACAATATATGCACTGACAATAGTCTGCGCCTGCACAGCTGCGTATGACAGACAGGCAAACAATAAAAATAATACTTTTTTCAACATAGCATCAAGGTTTTAACATTTAAAGATTTGTTTAGTTATTAAGACTTTTTATTTTACAGGAATTTCAAGAAATATTTGATTTTTTTCAAGTGAATTGGGAATATTGTGTTTGCTTAAGGCTGTGGGATCATACCGTGTTTGAACGGGCTACACCGGTCTGATGGTCGGGACTGCCACAACCCCCAACTGATGTCCTTTTGGGCTACAGACGGCCTCATTATCAGCGTCTCCTTCTTTTAGCTCCTTTTCTCAAGCCTTTCGAACTTCGCCACTTAACAGCCTTTTTACTTCCATTCAGCAACGCCTTCACCTCATTGGTGAGATAGGGCATGGCAATACGCAATGGAAGTTCGACAACAGGTGCGCCATAGGCATATGGCACAATCTCATACTGCTGATACTGGATATATACGTTCTTACCATCAATCCACGCCAAATCGGGCTCAGAGAAAGAGCCATAATCCCTGAGAGCCTCAGCGAATTCAGCCTTGGCTTTCCAGTCGTTTTTGTCGATATCTGCCATCTGCAGACCTCCGAAATCATTTTTGTAAAAATTTTTCTTCAAATAATTGTACAACTGACCTACTTTATCTTTTCTGAAAACGTTGCTAATGATCTTACCGTCGGATTTCCTTACAATCAACGGTAAATAACTGGTGAATCCGTGTACACCTCCAAAATAGCCATAATCGATAACAGAGAAACACAGGTAAAGAGGCTTGTCTACGATAAGCTTTATCAGGAGATCATGACTGCACATCAGGCTGTCCACAGAACCCTCCGCCATTGCTTCAGCCCACTCATCGCTCACTTTCCTGCCCACCTTTTCAGCAACTTCCTTGATAAAGTAGTCCATCGTCGTGGCATCCTTCACCTTTTGGGCCTTCCTTTCCAAATCCTCAGAATTATCGCCCAACTTTTTAAGCAAAGCAAGAAACCGGCTGTTCACCGCCTTATTGAACACAGCATTACCAGACTCAGGATAATCAATGGAAATGGAGCATGAACCGTAGGTTGTCTCAAACTCTGTGCCGATGGTCCTGACCTTAAGTTTTGCCTGGGCGTACACGCCAATTGCACATACAAAGCAAGCAAAAAACACAAAGATTATTTTTTTCATAGGCCGTGTGTATGTTTTGTTCTTTATGGGTTTAGGCTATATTCTAACGGCAAAATTATTCTTTTTTTTGAAACAATGCAAATATTTCGGGATGAATTTTGAAAAATCAGGAAAAGAAATTTGGTCATCAGAGTAGAATGCGGTAAATTTGCTTATCAGTTATATACCCACCCAAATAACGCTGACCAAATAGTATTCTTTCAAATAAATCTAAAATACAATTATAATTTCATCTGATGGACAAAGAACAGTTAAAGGAACGAGAAACGAAAATAACTGAAATGGCAGTAGAGTTCTGTAATCAGAAACTGAATGACGAATGTGTAGCACTATGCACCAAGCTCATCCAGAAATTGGGACGCAAGCGCACAGCCCCGTTGCAGTCCGGACGGCTGGAGATCTGGGCTGCAGCGGCTGTATATACCATCTGCAGCGTGAACTTCATGTTCGCAAAAAGCTCCACGCTGTATATACCATCCACTGCAATATCTGATTATTTTGGCACCAGCAGCTCAACCGTCTCTCAGAAATCAAGAGCCATCAAGGACATGCTGAAAATATCCAATTATTTTGATACCAACTTCACACTCAAAGAGATTGCAGCCAAGAATCCATTCCTGACACTCAGGATGGAAAACGGGTTTTTCTTCTTTGGATAGCTACATCACTATTCGGAAAAAGAAAAAGAGTACTTTCGCAGTTTGTATGTTTTGCAAAAGTACTCTTTCTGTTTTCCGGAAATGTACACTCCATCCTCTTCTTGCCTTCTCGTCTTCTTGCCTACTTGTCTACTTGCCTTCTCGTCTTCTTGGCTTCTTCCACCAAAATCACTCCACCGTCTTGCAGTAATTCACGTTAAGACGGTCGTAGAGCCGGAACTGATGACGCAGCCGTTGCTTGAAGTCGTTGAAGTCTTTCTGCTCCGGGACGGTCCACTGCACTTCGCTGATGGCGTCGAGACGCGGAAGTAGCATATAGAAGAGATGGGGCGGATAGGCTATATACTCGCACCATAAATTCACCTGAGCGCCGAGGATATATGTTTTTTCCTCTGCTTTCAGCTCTTTCGGAACGGGTTCAAAAGAGTATGTCTTGCTAGCTGGCACATAACCGCCGATGCTGAGCGGAGCGTTCCAGTTTTCCTTCACCTGATAGTAGTCGATATAGCAGTAATCCACAGGCGTCATGATGACATGGTGGTGCTGACGTGCCGCTTCAATGCCACCCTGGATGCCGCGCCAGCTCATCACAGTCGCTCCTTCGGTGAGTCCGCCCTCCAGTACCTCGTCCCAGCCGATGATGTCGCGTCCGAGGGATTTCAGATAGGACTCAATCTCGTGGTTGATGGCGGTCTGCAACTGGTTCTCCACACTGTGCTGACCGTCGTCGGTCAGTCCCAGCTCACGGATGCGCGCCTGACATTTGGGACATGATTTCCAACGCTTTTTCGGACACTCATCGCCACCGATATGAATCAGTTTGGAGGGAAACACGCTGCAAAGTTCTCCCAGCACGGTCTTCAGAAACTCAACGGTGGATGGATTGCCGGCACAGAGCACGTCGTCGCTCACACCCCACACCTGCCATACGGGATAGGGTCCGCCAGTGCATCCCAGTTCGGGATAGACATGAAGTGCTGCCTGCATGTGGCCGGGTAAATCGATTTCGGGGATGACGTTGATATAGCGCTCAGCGGCATACCGAACCACCTCGCGGCATTCATCCTGCGTGTAATAACCGCCATAGGGCTGACCGTCGAACACACCCGAGTTGCGTCCGATGACCGTCTGCTCCCTCACACTCCCCTGCTCTGCCAGTCCGGGCAGTGACTTCACCTCAAAACGCCAGCCCTGGTCGTCTGTCAGATGCCAGTGAAACTGGTTGCATCCATGGAGCGCAAGCATGTCGAGAAAGGTCTTGATGGTCTCAACCGTCCAGAAATGGCGGGAGCTGTCGAGGTGCACACCGCGGTAGGCGAAACGGGGCTGGTCGTTGATTTCCCCAAACGGGAGGGCAACCGACCGCAGTTTGCCGACAGGCAACGACTTCCGAAGCGTCTGCACAGCCCGAAAGAGTCCCTCCTCGGTTGGTGCCTCCAGCACAATGCCATTCTTTCCAATGCGGATGGTGTATTTACTATTAAAAATGCCGTCAGCCATATCAGCACTCTCTCGTTTTTCCGACTTGAGTGTCAACATGATTTGAGCACGGCGGCTGTCTGAAGTCAGCTTCAGGTTCAGCCCTGTCGTCTCGATCACATACTGACGCAGGAAATCGGCTGTACGCTCAATCTCCGGGTTGCCCGACGGGTAGCCAATTTCCATGCCATCGGTCAGGAGAAACACCTGGGTAGTATCGGCGGTAATCTGTCGGGGCAACGGAATCACCCGATAGTCAGCCTTCTGGGCAAAACCAAACAAGGGAAGGCACAAAAGCAGAGAAGAAAAAAGAAAGCGGAGCATTTTTTATGTGAGTTATTTTCTTCAAATGGGAGTTAATTCCTTCGGAATGAAGTTAATTTTCAAATGAAGCTAATTCTGCGAATGGGAGTTACAACTTCTCGATGACACAGGTGTGTTGTTTCGTGTCCTCATCGTAGTTGATGCCAACGAGCAGCAGGTTGTCGGTGTACTGCGCCACTTTCGCCGGATAGTTCTTCGCCTTGATCTGGGCAATGGCGGCCTCAGCGGTCTTGTCTTTTTTCAGCTCCACCACCATGGCGGGCTTGTCCACGTTTTTGCGGGGGATGAATATCATGTCGGCAATGCCCTTGCCCGACGCCATCTCGCGGTGGACGATGTAGTCGTTGCGGGCATAATAGTAAGCCAGGGAGATGACACAAGCAAGCGAGTTCTCGTTGTTGTAACTGAGGATGCTGGTGTGCTCGTCGTGGGCGGCCTCAAGTGCAAGGGCCACCGCCTCCTCGTCACCGCGGAGCGTGGCTTCAAGCAGTTCCTCGGAGTCGCGCAACGCATCTGCCACGTTCTTCCAGCTTGTGTCCTCCACTGCACTCGCCAATTCCTCCGACACCTCCAGATTCGGCACATAGCACTCCTTACTGTCCCAGTCATAGGACAGGTAGCCCAAATGAATGAGCACAGTCAACACGTCGTTACGGTCCTTTATCTCAGATATGTCGTTACCGAACTTGGAAGTTTTCACCTTCACACGTCCGCCACTCAAGAGATAAAGCACCTGGTCCTTCAGTTTGTCATAATTCATGGAGATATAGTTCGACACAGCATCGTAGGCTCCCGTACTGGCCCAGTAGGAAGAGCATCGACGACGGATTACAGCACGCATCACGGAGTTGGGATTGAACATAGAGGGCTCATCACCTATCTGATAACCGTCGTACCATTTCTCCAGCTCTCTATAGTCCATGTCATGCTTCTCCGACAACATCCGGGTTTCCTCTCGGGTAAAACCGAAAAAAGAAGCCATCTCGCCTGGGTCCACCATAGAATACTCTATGAAATTGTTCAATGCAGACTCGGTCTTATATTTCTTGATGGGAAGGATGCCAGTCATATACACACCGGCAAACACCTGTTCTGTCTGTCCGCTCTTAAACATACGGCGAAGCCAATCCACATACTGATTCATCACCTCTGGCTGCTTGTAAAACTCACGGCAGATGGCATCCCACTCATCAATGATGAATATGAACTTTGGGGAAATGGATTCCTTGATACGGATAAGATACGACATCAGACTCTCTTCTTCCTCCATCTCCACGTCGGGATAGGCTTTATGGATATCTTTTTTCAACGTCTGCTGTATCTTGTTCACGATGCTGGCATCCTTTATCTCTGTCACGAAGTCGCTCATATCCAAATAAATCACGGGATACTTGTTCAGATGCTCCTCGAAAGTGGGGTCTTGGGCAATTTCCAGATCCTCAAACAAACTCCGTGAATCGCACGACTGGTCGTAATAGGCGGCAAGCATTTCCGCTGCCATGGATTTACCGAAACGGCGACATCGTGTGACACAGCTGAAACGTCTTTTTGTGAATAATGTCTCATTGATGACACGAATCATCCCTGACTTGTCAACGTATTCTGATTTACGGGCAGACTGAAAGCCGTCATTTCCCTTGTTGATATATGAGCCCATAGTCTTTTATAGTTTGCAGTTCCTTGGTTTTAGACTTCTTTTTGCAAAATTACAAATAAATGGGTAAAAA
>JAEEGL013458291.1_pt1 | contig 13988 bp, 12 predicted proteins | sample 9134231 | NCBI WGS metagenome assembly JAEEGL01 (sample SAMN16246548, study PRJNA631951) | gut metagenome | biome: gut microbiome; feature: rumen; material: fiber-attached | host: Bos | place: Iran: Karaj | collected 2018-10
GACCGCGGAAGCCCACCGGCGGGGGATTATCCACCGGGATATCAAGCCGCAGAATGTCATTGTCAAATCAGACGGTTCAATTAAGATCCTGGACTTCGGCATTGCCCTGGCCAAGGGCAGCATGCAGCTGACCCAGGCCAACAATGTCATGGGCTCCGTGCATTACCTGGCACCGGAACTGGCCCGCGGCGAACCGGCAACGGTCCAGAGCGATATCTACGCACTGGGCATTGTGCTGTATGAAATGCTGACCGGGGATGTGCCGTTCAAGGCGGAAAATGCCGTCCAGGTTGCCCTGATGCAGATGCGCAACGAACTGCCGGACTGCCAGAAAATCAATCCGACCATTCCGATGTCGGTGGCCAACATCATCACCAGGGCTACGTCCAAGGACAGGGGCCAGCGCTATCAGTCCTGCCAGGAAATGCTGAATGACCTGCGGGTCTGCCTGCTGCCGGAAAACCTGAACCAGGAAAAACTGGTGCTGAAGCCGGCCCCGAAGGAACGCCGCCCGGCCGCCCCGGAACAGACGCATGCCATGCCGGTGGTCAACGATAACCGCATCATTGCCAATACCGGCCGGCAGAAGAAACAGCACGAGGTGACCACCCAGCAGAAGGTTGTCCGTCCGGCCGTACAGAAAAAGCCGAAGAAGCGGCTGCTTAACCGGATTGCGCTCGGCGTGCTGATCCTGCTGCTCAGCCTGCTGGCAGTCAGCGGCATCTATTTTGCCCTGAGCCTGAGCGGCATTCTTTCCCCGCGGGTGGAGGCGATCATGGTGCCGGATATCATCGGCATGACCCTGACGGAAGCCAAGGAAGTCTGTACGGACAGCAACCTTGTCCTGGACACTTCCAACGTGACCTATACGCTGACCGAAAGCACCGAGAAGGGGCATATCATCGCGGTGGAGCCGGAAATCGGCACGGAAATCGAAACCGGTTCACGGATTACTGTTACCGTTTCCAGCGGTGTCTATGCCCTGGCTGACAATTTTGTCGGCATGAATATCGGCGCGGTGCGGGAAATGATCTCCAATCCGAGTGCTGAAAACCGTGACAAGTACCGGAATATCGTGCTGACTGTGGCTGAGCAGGAAAGTGACACAGCCCAGCCGGGTGAAATCATTGCCCAGGAACTCCTGGAGCCGAATATGCCGTACAATCCGGAAACCAAGACGGAAATGCGGCTGGTCTACGCCAGTTATCCGACCGTGGTCATCCCGGGTAATATCGAGGGGATGGCTGTGGATGAAGCTGCGGCCCTGCTGGAAGGCATGGGCGTGCGGGTTCTGACCAGCAACCTGGACTACAGCTCACTGCCGCAGGAACAGATTGATAATCTGCAGTTCGGCATTGTCATCAAGTCAGATCCTGAAATGGGCAGTGAATATACCCAGCGGGAAGATAACTACATCACATTATTCTTTTATTGATAACACCGGGAAATGAAGGCCAGAATCGTAAAAATCATATCCAAGAATTACCAGGTGCTGACGGATGCCGGTGAGCGTCTCGATGCCCTGGTCATGGGGAAAGTACGCCTGCAGACCGTGCCGCTGGCCGGGGATGAGGTGGAAATCGAGCAGATTGACGGCCGCTGGGCCATTCAGAAGATCCTGCCCCGGCGCAACCGGCTGATCCGCCCGGCGGTGGCCAATGTGGATCAGGCCATTATCGTCATGAGTGTCAGGGATCCGGATTTTTCCACGGCCCTGGTGGACCGGCTCAGTTTTCTGATTGTGCATGCCGGCGTGGCGCCGCTGTTGTGTGTGACAAAGACAGACCTGGGCATACCGGAAGAGGTTGAAAAGGCCATCCGTGAATATGAACAGGGACCGATGAAAGTCATCCGGACCCGGAAGGATGTGCTGGAGCCGCAGCTCGGCGATGTCCTGAAAGGGAAAATATCCGTACTGACAGGACAGTCCGGGGCCGGCAAGTCGACCCTGCTGAACGGGCTGAATCCCGATTTTCACCTGGCTACCCAGGAAATCTCCAAAGCACTCGGGCGCGGCCGGCATACGACAAGGCACAATGAACTGCACGAAGTGGCAGGGGGGCTGGTGGCGGACACCCCGGGCTTCAGTTCGCTGGAATTCAACCATATGTCACTGGATGACCTGGCCTGGAGTGTACTCGAATTCCAGCCGTATCTCGGGCACTGCCGGTTCAATGACTGCATGCACATGGATGAACCGGGCTGCGCTGTCAAGCAGGCTGTGGCGGCCGGCACGATCCCGCAGACCAGATATGATAACTACCTCAGCATTGCGAAGCTGATCAAACAGCGGAAGGAGCGTTATATATGATTGTGGCACCTTCGGTTTTGTCCCTGGACTATTCCCGGATGAAGGAACAGGTGGACGAACTGAATGTTTCGGCAGCGGAATGGATCCATTTTGATGTGATGGACGGTCATTTCGTACCGAACCTGACGTTCGGGCCTGATATTCTCAAAGGCTTCAAGAAAATATGCAGACAGACCATGGATGTGCATCTGATGGTGACGGATCCGGCGTTTTTTGCCGGCGTCTTCCTGAATGCCGGGGCTGATATCATCACGTTCCATATCGAAGCGATGGATAATGAAAGCGATATCCATGCCCTGGCTGCCATGATTCATGAACGCGGGGCAAAAGCCGGCCTGTCCCTGAAGCCGGGCACGGACCTGGCGGTTCTCAAGCCGTTCCTGAAGGATTTTGATCTGTTTCTGATCATGTCTGTGGAGCCGGGCTTCGGCGGCCAGGCGTTCATGCCGGACGCCGGTGAGCGCATTATGATTCTGCGCAGCTGGCTGGACCTGACCGGCAGCCGGGCCCTGATTGAAGTGGACGGCGGCATCAACGAAGAAACCGGCAGACTCTGCCGGCAGGCCGGGGCTGATGTACTGGTGGCCGGTTCCTATGTTTTTAAAAATGATATCCGGAAAGCGGTGAGTTCCCTTGCCGGATAGCTGCATGATTGTCCTGGGCCTGGCTGACCGCGTGCCGGTCTTTGCCGGGGACTATATCGGGGCTGACCGCGGTGCCCTGGTGCTGGCCCGCAGCGGGATCCGCATGACCCTGGCCCTGGGGGATTTTGATTCGGTATCAGAAGAAGAATTCCGGCTGATTGCGCAGTGGAGTGATGAAGTCATCCGTCTGCACCCTGTCAAGGATGACAGTGACAGCGAAGCGGCAGTCGTCGAAGCAAAGCTGCGCGGATACCGCCGGATCGTGCTCTGGAACCCGTTTGGCGGCCGGGCTGATCATACCGTGGTGAACCTGCGGCTGGCTGAAAAAAACCCGGGCACGGTCATCCTGCAGGATGAGCAGAACGAAGTACAGGCGCTCGGGCCAGGCGTTTATGAATTTGTTCCGGCATACCGGTATTTTTCACTGTTTGCCCTGACAGCCAGCGAGATCTCCCTGGCCGGCATGAAATATCCGCTGGACCATCGGATGATCGGGCCGGAAGAACTGTACGGCCTGTCAAATGAGATCAGCGGGGAGAAGGGGGTTCTGACCATCCACAGCGGCTGCATGCTGGTGATCCGGGCAGAAGACAAAAAAAAGATTTCTTAGCGAAATCCTTTTTTTAAGCGTTGTCTGCCTCTGCCTGAGGGGCTGCTGCAGCTTTAGTTCTGGCACCGGCCTTCAGGGTCTTCAGGGCGCGGGCGGAAATGCGTACTGTCTGCGGCTTACCGTCAACAATCATATGAACTTTCTGCAGGTTGACATTCCACTTGCGGCGGGTTGCACGCAGGGAATGGGAACGCCTGTTTCCCGACATAGCTTTTTTACCGGATACGGCACAAACTCTGGACATGACCATAACCTCCTTACTTTAATCGCTTAATTAGAGTATCACGGTTCAAATCGAAATGCAACAGATTATTTATATACGGGAACAGGAAAAAAATCGGCGGAACCGGCGGCCGAACGTGATGAAATGATGTTCATTTTGGCTGTCCCGTGATAAAATACTTTCGTATATCACTAAAAGGAGTTTTACTGTGGACAACAAACAGATTTTTGCAGCAGTTGAAATAACAGATCATGAAGTACGGCTCATTGTCGGCGAGTTTTTCAACACCCGGTTCAATATCATCAAAGTGGAGCGGGTACCGGTCAGCGGGCTGGCAGACAATGCCGTGACCGATGAAACAGCTGTTATTGAAGCTATCCGCAAGGCTGCGGCCGATGCCGAGAAGATGATCGGCGCATCGGTAAAGAAAGTCATTCTCGGTCTGCCGTCACACAACATGAAGCGTCACTCCCTGCGTTCTACGGTCAAAATCACCGGCATTGACGGGACAATCACGGTGGAAGACGTACGGGAAGCGATGCGGAAAGCGGAAGCCATCAAGATCGACAAGAACTACGCCCTGATCCAGACCGTCTGTGTCAAGTATACAGTCAACGGTATTACCAGCCGGCGCATGCCGATCGGCGAGAAAGCCTATGAGATGACAGTCGATATCGATCTGCTGTGCGCGGACCGCAAACTGTCGTTTGACCTGGTCAACTGTGTGGAGAAGGCCGGCCTGCAGGTCATGGATATCTATCTGGATATCTTTGCGGTGGCCAAGGAAGCCGCTCTGTTTGAACAGGCTGTCAACCAGAACGTCATTGTGCTCAAGATGGAGCGTGACAATACAACCCTGGGCCTGATTACCAAGGGCAAGCTGAATGCCTGCATGATCGAACCGTTCGGGGTCGGCACCATTGCCGGGGCGGCTGTGGATGCCTATGGACTCAAGGGAGACGTGGCCACGGAACTGGTAAAATACAGCGTACGGCTGGATGAGCGTTCCGCTTCAGCCAATCCGGTATACATCTGGGCCGAGAACGGCGAGACCAGAAAGATCAATGAAATGGAACTGTATGACTGCATCAGACCGCAGGTTGATGAATGGCTGAACAGCATCGGTGAATTGTGTGGATCAATCTTGCAAGCCGGTCCGACTGCCGTTATAATTACGGGAGAAGGCGGCGAAATGCAAGGACTTGATGTGGAATTGCAGCGTCGTCTTAAGTGTGAAGTCCGTAATTACATCCCGGAAACACTGGGAGGAAGAAACGCCGGACTCACCGCGTGCCTGGGTCTGTTCTATGCCTACAAGGATAAACTGCCTATTTCCGGGTACACCGATACAAGCCTTGATATGGAAGCGTTCCTGAAGGCAGTATCATACCGGGAACGGGAAAAGAACGGGACGGAGCAGGAAGATACACTGACAAACAAGTTGAGGAGAGTGCTCCTTGACGGCAGGAAATAAGAGAGGACATGAGTATGACAGAGTTTTCGTATAATCAGATTGCCAAGATCAAGGTCTTCGGCATCGGCGGTGCCGGCAGCAACGCAGTCAACAGAATGGTACAGGAAGGCGTACAGGGCGTTGAGTTCTATGTAGCCAACACAGACCTGCAGGCACTGGACATTTCCCCTGTAAGCAATAAGATCCAGCTGGGCAATGAAGGCCTCGGTGCCGGCGGAAATCCGGACAACGGCCGCAAGGCAGCTGTGGAAAGCGAAGCAGAGATCCGCAAGGCGATGGAAGGCGCAGACATGATCTTCCTGACAGCCGGTCTCGGCGGCGGTACAGGTACCGGCGCTTCCCCTCTGTTTGCCAAGATTGCCAAGGAACTGGGATGCCTGACCGTAGGTATCGTCACAAAGCCGTTCAGCTTTGAAGGCAGACGCCGGATGATTCAGGCAGAACAGGGTCTGGAACAGCTGAAAGAATATGTTGACAGTCTGATTATTATTTCCAATAACAAAGTGCTCGAAGTCATCGGACATATTCCGTTTGAAGATGCCTTCAAGGAAGCAGACAACATCCTGCGTCAGGGCGTACAGACAATCACTGACCTGATTGCCGTACCGGCCATGATCAACCTGGACTTCGCCGATATCAAGAGTGTCATGGAAGGCCAGGGCAGCGCGCTGATCGGCATCGGCATGGCTACCGGCGACAACAAGGCCCAGGAAGCGGCTCTGAAGGCGATTCAGTCCCCGCTGCTTGAAGCCCAGATCACCGGCGCAAAGAGTGCGATCGTCAACGTTACCGGCGGTGCCTCGATGTCTGCCTATGATGCCCAGGAAGCAGTCGATTATATCCGTGAAGCAGCCAACAGCGATATCGATATCATCTTCGGTGTGGCGATCAATGACAAGATCGGTGATTCCATCATCGTTACCGTCATCGCGACCGGCTTCGACCTGCCGCAGCCGTCCCTGATCGAGACAGACCGTCCGGCTTCCCAGGCCAGCCCGGTCCAGGATGTCGTTGCCAACCAGGATGACGACAAGATCGGTTTCGGCGGCCACGCCAAGGAAGAAGTCGAAGAAATCGCCGATGATTCCGGCATTCCGAATTTCTTCAGAGGTTAACAGCAGCAGCCCGCGGACAGCGGGCTTTTTCTTTTGTCCGGGGAGGAAGTCTGCAGAGGGTGAATATGGTATACTGTATGGGTACAGGGAGGAATGACGCATGGAAGAACGGGAAAAATCATGCGGAGCGATACTCATTGATCGTCAGGACGATCAGATCAGAACGCTGATTGTCCGCCAGAACGCAGGTCACTGGGGTTTCCCCAAGGGACATGTGGAAGGGGATGAATCGGAGTTTGAGACGGCCTTCCGGGAAGTCCGGGAAGAGACGGGATATAAAATCCGCAGATACGGGGAATTCCGTGATGAAACTCACTACAGTCCGCGGCCGGGTGTCATGAAGGATGTTGTTTACTTCATGGCAGAAGTGACCGGCGGAAAGCAGAAGCGGCAGAAAGAAGAAATTTCGGAGATCTGCTGGGTCTCCCTGCTGGACGCGGTGGCGGTGCTGACCTTTGACAACGATGCGATGCTGCTGCGGAAGGCGATCCGTTATCTGAAGGATCATGACGATGCCGTCCTATAGTAAGAAATTCGTTCTCAGCACCCAGGTTTCCATGCTGGCCAGAGCGGCAGTGACTGCCGGCCGTTCGCTGTGGCCTGCTTTTTCGCGCTGTCCGCTCGGGCAGGAATCCTGGTCCTGCGCCGTTCTGCATGAGAACCGGGCAGTCGGTATTTTCCGCTTCTGGAAGGAAGATAAGGATACAGTGCGGTTTTCCCTGCAGCTGCCTGATGACGGCTGGCGGCAGGAGGACCTGTACCGGCTGCTGCTGCAGATGAATGCCATGATCATCCGGACCTGCCATCCGCACCGGATTTACTGCACCCCGGCAGCCCGCATGGTCCGCGAGATCCTCTCGCATCAGCTTTATTACCAAAAAGGCCGCAAATGGCAGCGGCTGGTGGAGCCGTGGCGCTACCGGGTGGAAGACAACGTCTTTGATGAAGAGGGCTTCATTATCCACCAGGGCAAGATGGAAGAACTCGGCTTCGGCCTTTTCAATACAAAAGAGCGCGGCTGCGGCTGGATTGCAGCATATAACCTGTTCCGGCTGTACGGTCATGAAATTACCATGCAGGAAGCTTCAAAAGCCCTCAGCATGTTTGATCCGACCGGCAAGGTGTTCGGCCAGGACGTCTATACACTGTACTTCTGGCTGAAACGGCGCGGTCTGCCGGTGCATCTTACGGTGTTCAGCCGGCGGGCTGTCCAGGAAGCGATGAAGAAGAGCCGCTGCGGCATCCTGCTGTATATTCACCGGCACGGCTCCCACTATACGGCATACGAAAAGATCGGGGATAACCGCTTCCATTTCTTCAATGCGGTTTACGGGCGGACCCGGATGGTGATGTCTGCCGAGGAATTCTTCAGCCAGCATGCGGCCCTGCCGATGAACATGCTTATATATATTGAGTGACTTTACAGGTACTGATGATGACAATCCGAAAGATTCTCAGAAAAACCGGCTTATTGACTGCGGCAGGACTGATCTTCCTGCTGTTTTCCCGTGTGCCGGCCGCGGCGGAAGGGGAACAGACACCAGAAGCGCCTGATGATCTTTATCACCTGGTAGATTTCGCGACGGGTGAGGAGAAGGATGTCTATGGCAACTGGCGGGCAGCTGACACGATGTTCCATCAGCTGGCTGACAGCGCAGACAATCTGGGCATTACGTACAACGGCAAGGTCATGAAAACGGAATACGGCATCCTGTCATTCCGGGTTGCCCAGAGCTGCAGTGTCGATGTGGCCTTCACATATGTCACTGCCGGCACCCAGGGCTTTACCAATGGCTGTGATGCGGCTGATGCGGCATATCTCGGCACGGATGCCAACGGGCAGAACGTTGAATTCCTGCAGGCCGGGGCCAAGGGCCGTACCAGCATCGATAATGTCACAATCATACCGGTGCAGAACCTGTCCACCCGGCTGAGTGCCTATACGGTTGCCTCCGGCCGGCTCTATCACGAGATCAAGACGGACATGGGCACAGACAATTACGCGGCGGTCATTGACCACGGCCCGGCGCCGTCAGGGCTCAGTGAAGGCAGTACCTATTACAGCTATGACGGTCATTATTTCTATCCGGAAGACCAGCTCGATATCATGCTGAATGATTATCTGTGGGATACCCGGGCAAACAGTCTGAATCCGGAAGATCCGTACTATGACTACTACCAGTTTGTCCCGCATCGCACTCTGACCGCTGTATCTCCGGCCGCGTTTGCGCTGTATCTGCAGGATACGGCCGGCATCCACGGGGCCATGAACAGTTACCGGGATGATGACAAGGACGGGGTGGATGACAATCTGAGCCGCAGCCAGCTGTACGGGGTAACGGACGCCTTCTGGCAGTATCAGTATGAATACGGGGTCAATGCGATGATGATGCTGGCGGTCAGCATGCAGGAATCCGCTGCCGGGCGGAATGCGCTCTGCTACGGGCGGAACAACCTGTTTTCCCACGCGGCGTATGATACCGATGAAGAGGCCCAGGCAGGCCGGTTCACCCGGCGTGAGAATTCGGTCTATGCCCACGCAAAATACTATATTTCGGGCACTTACTGCAGTCCGATGAAGCCGCAGTTCCACGGCAGTTATTTCGGCAACCTGGCTGCCGGCATGAACGTCAGCTATTCTTCTGATCCCTACTGGGGCGAAAAGATGGCGGCTGCTTACCGGCATCTGGATGAGGCTTTCGGCAGTCCCGATTACGGCCGCTGCCGGCTGGCCGTCAATAACGGTGTGGACCGGGTGGCTGTCTATGCACGGCCATCATTGTACAGTGATATCCTTTACCGCATGGATCCGGAAGCGGACCAGGTTTTTGTCATTCTGGATGAACAGGAAGAAAACGGCATGCTCTGGTATCAGATCCAGTCCGAAGCGACCCTGAACGAGCAGGGCAGCGTGGACCTGGTATATGCATATGACTTTGACCGGGACCGTGCCTGGATCCGCGCTGATGCCGTAACGATCATCAATGCCGGAACCGGGACGGACCAGGAAATGACGGCAGTCCGGTTTGACAGTCTGGGCGGTATGCTCCCCGGCAGCGCCCAGGCCAGTGCATACAGCCTGCCGGCTGGCACAGTCCCGGCCGCGGCAGTGCCGGTGAAGGAAAAGGCGCTGTTCAGCGGCTGGTCCCCGGAGGTCACTGCGGCGGACACTGAGGCAGAGTATCAGGCAGTTTACCGTGATGTTGACCATATTGAGATCACGCAGCTGCCCAGACAGGAATATGCGGCCGGGGAACGGATCGATTTGTCCGGCGGGACTGTAACGGTTTATTTCGGTAACGGGGAATCAATGGATGCAGAACTGACGACGGATATGATCAGCGGATTTGATCTTTCCGCCGCAGGTACGCAGGCTGTGCGGGTAAACTTTGCCGGCTGCGAAACGGATTATGAGATCCGGATCAGTGACGAAAGTGCCGCGGTCCAGGACAGCGTCCGCCGTGAAGTGCTGCGTCTTATTGACAGCTACGGGGAAAGTGAAACCCTGAGTGAGAAGGAAACAGCGGATATCCTGGCAGTCAAGGAAATGATCGATGCGGCCCGGCTGCCGTATCTGACCCAGAGCCAGATGCGGGTTCTGGATAATGTGATGCGTTCGGCGATCGGCGACAGAATCCGTTACAGCATTGACAACAATGTCTATGATGTACAGGTATCGGGGCTGACCGCAGCCATACCGCTGGGTGATTCTTTGAACCGGCGGAAGTATCTGGAGGATACTTACCGTGTGCAGATGCTCAAGGGCGTATCTGAACGGGCCGGGGAAGCGCTGAATGCGCAGGCTGCCTATCTGCAGAATGATGTACGGGATCAGTTCGAATTCGGCGTGCGCCGGAACTATGAACTATTTGAACTGACCAATCCGGTTGTTGTCAGCATTGCCAAGCCGGCAGATGCCCGGGAAGGCGAGGTTTTCACCGTGCTGTACTATGACCGGGACCGGGATGAAGTGGTCCGCTGCTATACCCGCCAGACCGCCAATACCGTCAGTTTCATGACCCGCGGCAACGGTGAATACATGCTGATATCCAGACTGACCCCGAATCTGTATGTGTCGGAGGATCCGGTGGAAGTGCTGAACGTGGCTACCCAGTCCCGTGACTTTGAAAAATACCGGGTGTATATCTCCGTTGGCTCGATCCTGCTTGTCATCCTGGCAGTTCTCGGCTATCGTTACTGGAAACAGCGGAATGAACGCCGGGTGGCAGCTGAGCGCATTATCAAAACAGAAGAACTGGAGAACGGTCCGGATCCGCTGATTGAGTTTACCCAGGCCCTGGAACTGTATGAGACAAAGATCCTGCGGATTGATGATTACCGGGAGGAAAAACATGATCAACACGATCGTAGAGATCAGTGAAATATCCTATGAAACCGTACCAGTGACGGCGGAGCTGGTTGACAGCATCCGCATCCGCGGGATTGCCATCCCGGTCCGGGTCAACCGGACAGATGAAGGCTACCTCTGTGTGGACGGCCGGCGACGCCTGAGCGCGGCGGCTATCCTGGCAGCGGAAGATGGGCGGTTTGCCCGTATCCCGGTGGTGCTGATGAATGACTATTCAAAAGCCGGAAGTGCCTACTGGGGCAAGACGAGAAACAGACACTGAAAGAGGATAATATATGGAAGAAAGACTGCAGAAACTGATTGCCGAAGCCGGAATAGCGTCCCGCCGCAAGGCAGAGGAACTGATCACATCCGGCCGGGTCAGGGTAAACGGGCAGGTTGTGACGGAGCTCGGCACAAAAGCCTCCCGGGGCGATCTGATCGAAGTGGACGGAAAACCGATCCGCCGGGAAGAGAAAGTATATTTCCTGCTCAATAAGCCGAAAAAAACCGTGTGCACGGTCAGTGATGAAAAGGGCCGGGACACGGTGCTGTCCTACATGCCGGATGTTAAGGAAAGAATCTTTCCGGTCGGCCGGCTGGACTATGATACGACCGGCTGCCTGATCATGACAAATGACGGTGATTTCGCCAATCTCATGATGCATCCGCGCAGCCATGTACCGAAGGTCTATGAAGCGGCGATTGACGGTATTCTTCTGCCGGATGAAATTGCGGCCCTGCGCAAGGGAATCCCGCTGGAAGAAGGCATGACCCTGCCGGCTTCCATCCATATCATTTCCGTAAATGAAAAGAAGATGAAGACCATCTTCTCAATTATGATTTATGAAGGCCGCAACCGCGAAATCAAGCGGATGATGGAATACTTCCATCATTCCGTCACCCGTCTGGAGCGGAAGAAATACGGCTTCCTGGACTGCCAGGGACTGCGGCAGGGCGAATACCGCCGGCTGCGGCGCTATGAGATCCGTCAGCTGATCCAGATGGCGGAAACCGGCCGGATTTCAGTCGACGGGAAGGCCCAGGGCTGAAAGCCGGTCCCGGTCAGGATCAATGTAAATCGTTTTATAGCTGCCAAGCTGTACCATGCCCGGTTTCGCGCCGGGTATTTTTTTCAGCTGGGATACCGGACAGTAATTGACCGGAACACTGGAAGAGGACCGCCCGGCCGAGTAGTAAGCGGCAATTTCCGCCGCTGTGCGCAGGGTCTCTTCATCCGGATGGCTGTCATGGATGACTACATGGGCCCCGTGATAATCCTTGGCATGGAGCCAGATTTCCGGCTTGCGGGCCTGATGGAAAGTCAGGGCTTCATTCTGCAGGTTGTTGCGGCCGAAGGAAATCCGCACGCCGTTGTCAAGGGTGACAGTGGTGATTTTCGGCCCGACCGGCTTCTTTTTACGCTGGACCCGCTTTTTCTTTTCCTGCAGGTAACCGCCCCGGATGAGTTCTTCCTTGATTTCTTCCGCCGTAGCAAAATCAGCCTGTTCCAGCTGCTCGAGCAGGCCGTTGAAATATTCGATTTCCTGTTCACACAGGCCGATCTGTTCCTGCAGGTAGATCTGGCCTTTTTTCAGTTTGCTGTAGCGGCTGTAGCATTTCCTGGCATTCTGGCGGCCGTCGAGCTTTGGATCGAGCGGGATGTGCACCGGGCTGCCGGTATCAAAGTCTTCCAGCGTTATTTCTTTCTGGCCCTTGGTGTCGGCAATCCCGTAGGAGAACAGCAGATCCCCGTACTGGCGCCAACGGTCACAGTCCCGCGCGTCATCATACTCCTTCAGCAGCCGCGGCAGTTTTGTCTTCTGGTGCTTCAGGTGCCGCTTCACTGCCTGGAAAACATCACCGCTGATCTGCCGGATCCGGTCTTTTTCTTCCTTGTGATAATACAGAATATCGAAGCCTTCAAACAGCGGGTAGTCAACACACGGGCCGGTTGCGGTCAGCGGCAGGCAGTGGAAGACTGCTTCGTTGTTCCGGTTGGCAATAAACAGCCTGTCAGACTGCGCGATTTCCTGCATGATATCCTGCATGGACTGGCCATGGGCCATCCGGTATTCGGCTTCTTCCGCGAGAAACGGTGAGAAACCGGCAAACTGCTGGGTCAGGGTTTTATCGGCTTCAATGCGCCAGTCGCTGAACGGATCCCGTTTGTTCTGCGGCGGGGTCTCATGGAACCTGGCGCCCGGATGGATCGTGCGGCGGGTATTCTCAAACGGCGGAATCCGCTTCAGGGCATCCACCACCAGGCCGTCCGCGTTGACCAGGATGATATTGGCATATTTGCCCATCAGTTCCACATACAGCTTCATTTCTTCCGGATCGCCGATATCGTTGTGCCGGCGGACCGTGAACACGCACCAGCGGTCCAGATCCTTCTGCTCAAGTTCGGCCAGGGCTGCACCTTCCAGATACTTCCGCAGAACCATGCCGAAGTTGCCTGGTTCGGCGGGTGTCGGATAGGAACGCTTTGTCATCAGCATCCGGTTGTACTGCGAATGACAGGAGATCATCAGCTGCTGCCTGCCGCTGCGGCCATGGACATGAAACAGCACTTCTGTTGTGGAAATCTGATAAATACGCTGGATGCGCAGGGGCAGCAGCGGTTTGATTTCCTGTATGATTTTATGCAGCAGAATACCGTCCAGAGCCATGATCTCACCTCACCGGGATCATTATATCTCATGATTGACTACTTGTCTTTCGGCGGTGTACCCTTATGACAGGGAGGATACCTTGCCATGAAGAAAGGTTTACTGATTGTCATCAGCGGCCCATCCGGTGTCGGCAAAGGCACAGTGCTGAAAGAATTTATCAATGACCCTGAACTGAAACTTGCGTATTCTGTCTCCATGACCACCAGGGCAATGCGCCCGGGGGAAGTGGACGGCGTCAATTATTATTATGTGACCCGTGAGGAATTTGAACGTGCCCGCGATAACGGCGAACTGCTGGAATCGGCGGAATTTGTCGGCAACTATTACGGCACGCCGCTCAAGAGTGTCGAAAAGCTCCGGAATGAAGGCAAAAATGTTCTTCTGGAAATCGAAGTCGAAGGCTGCCGGCAGGTGTGCGAAAAGGTTCCGGAGGCGGTAACGATTTACATTGTACCGCCCAGCATGGAAGAACTGGAACGGCGGATCCGGGGCCGCAGCACGGAACCGGAAGAGATCGTTCAGCAGCGGCTGGCCAAGGCCGCCCGGGAGCTGACGATGGTCGGGCACTACAAATATGTGGTCTGCAAC
>JAEEGL013739794.1_pt1 | contig 13988 bp, 11 predicted proteins | sample 9134231 | NCBI WGS metagenome assembly JAEEGL01 (sample SAMN16246548, study PRJNA631951) | gut metagenome | biome: gut microbiome; feature: rumen; material: fiber-attached | host: Bos | place: Iran: Karaj | collected 2018-10
ATGGCTGGGCGAAGAGGATTGTGGCAAGCTGGCCGCCAAGTTCGACTTCTCCGGCGGCGAGATCGACAACATCGTGCGCAAGGTGATGATGGAGGAGGTGCTCAACGGCACCCGTCCCGACCTGGCCGGCATCGAGGAGCTGTGCAAATACGAGAAAATCGACGGGAAGAAGGAGGGCGGAATTGGGTTCAAGGCGCGGGAGTAATTTGCAAATTACTCCGACAATGATTCCGCTTAAGGCACCGCATCATTCCGCCAGCGACGCAAGGAGTTGGCGGAATTTCTTTATCATATTAAATTATTGTATTTCAATAGATTGTATTTTTACACATCATTATAACACAAAAAAAGTGTGTATTTTAATCTGAAATAACACAAAAAAAGTGTATTTTTGCAGTGAAAGATACACGTGAAAATGAAAAGAACCATTTACAAGGATTTGCTGCATTGGAAAAATCGTCCCGACAGGAAACCGCTCATCCTGCTGGGGGCACGTCAAGTTGGCAAAACGTACATCCTGCAAGAGTTTGGCAGGCGGGAGTTCGCCAATGTGGTGTATTTGAACTGCCAGCGTAACAGTATTTGTGAGCGGTTGTTCCGCGACTTAGATGCCCAGCGGATTGTTACAGAATTGGAACGGTATTTCGATATCGACATAGAGCCGGGCCGTACCCTGCTGATTTTCGACGAGGTGCAGGAGGCGAAAAACGCCATCACCTCGCTGAAGTACTTTTGCGAGGAGTTGAATTCGCTGCACGTGGCTGTAGCTGGCTCTTTGTTAGGCATACAACTCCGTGAAGAAGAGTCGTTTCCGGTCGGCAAGGTTCACACCATCAACATGTACCCGATGACATTCAACGAGTATCTTTTGGCGTGCGGACGACGTCGTCTGCTGGAAGTGCTTGACAACAAGGATTGGGAGTCGATGAAGCTGCACAACGAACAGCTCACCGAACTATTGCGACAGTACTTTTTTGTGGGAGGGATGCCCGAGTCCGTAGCGAAGTACATTGAGACTGGAAGTGTGCGCGAGGTGCGCGAGGTTCAACGGGAGATTTTGGAGACATACTCACACGATATGTCCAAGCACAGTAAGAGCCAGATCCAGCGAATCCATCAAGTTTGGCAGAGCATTCCGGCCCAGTTGGCGCGGGAAAACAAGAAATTCTTTTACAGTTCCTTGCGCAAGGGCGCGCGCGCCAAAGATTTCGAACTGGCATTACAATGGCTGGTGGACGCTGGCTTGGTTTATCGTGTGGAACGTTGCAACAAACCGGTTCATCCCCTCAAATTCTATGCCGACAACAGCGCATTCAAACTCTATATACTCGACTGCGGACTATTGGCCTGCATGGCTGAGGCGAATCCCAACATGCTTTTGCTGGACAACAACGCCTTTGTGGAGTTCAAGGGGGCTTTTGCAGAGAACTTTGTACTTCAACACCTTAAAACCATTCCGAACAGTTCCGTGTTTTACTATAGCAAAGACAATTCCACTATGGAGGTTGGCTTCCTGTTTCAGAAAGAGGATCGTATCGTGCCCGTTGAGGTGAAAGCGGAGGAAAACGTGCGCAGTCGTTCTTTGTACCTATTTGTGAATGAGGATTTTAAAGAGCAGAATTTGATGGGGATGCGTTTTTCTTTAAAACCTTATATCCAACAATCTTGGATGGAAAATGTCCCCCTGTATGCGGTAGAGAGCGCAACCAAAAATTAAAAATCCGCGTCTGCGGCGGGTTGAAAACCTTGTTCCTTTTTGCCCGCAGCCCTGACGGGGTGCGATGACGGACGCCACACACGGCCACACACGGACGAACGTGAACGGACGCATGCGATGCGTCCCTACAATCCCCATTTGCAATTTTCAGTTTTCAATTTTCCATTCTCACCTCCCTATGCCACGTTTTGGCATACGTGGGTGCTATTTTTGCGTGCGAATTATAAACCTTTAACAGTTGCGCCCGACACGAATCAGGGTTAGAATCATGTACACCTTAAATTTCCCGAACGGCAACAGCCAAGAGTACAAAACATTGAGCGAGTTGATGAATGCGGCCCGCAAACTGGGCGGCACCGCCAAAATAGTGGGCAACAAAACCTACGTGTTTGTACCGAAGTAATCAGCAGGCGGGGAAATCCCCGCCTTGTTACATTTTCATTCACAAAATCAGAAAAATGATAGATATACACGATAACGATATTCAAATCATTGAGAAAGAAATAATTGCGACGTATAATAAAGAGCCTTGCGATTATCCAGATTATGGTTTTTTGCTGAATTTGAGGAAAGAACTGATTAACCGCAGAGCATTGGCTCATCAGGAGGCTATTCTGCCCGACATCATCGCGTTCAATGATGCCCTCACCGTTGCCTTGCGCGAAATGTTCGACAGGGCGCACCGGATATGGGACAGCATGAAAGACAAAACCGATTTTGGCAACAAGATGGAGTTGGAGGCCAAATGTTTCCTCAGCTATGATTATCCGGCGCTTCATCCTGTGCAAGGCGATGACCGGCAGGATCTTTGGAACGCGCTGTGCGACAGCGGTTGGAATCCGCTGTATGAATACGGTGTGACATTGCCCACGCTGACACTTCCGGCCGACATCAAAATGAGCTTCGATGCACTGACGGGTATGGACTGTCCGCCGCCAAACTGGAACGAGGGGCTTGACCAAGAGCTGACCAAAGACCTGCACCTCACCAGTGCTTTCCATAACCTCTTCGATCATACGAAGTTTGCCATCACCGACTTCATCTATGTCCGCAAGTTCGAGACAGATATCCATATTGAAATCAATAAGACCGTGTAAACAGGCGGGCACCTGTGTCATACCCGCACCCTAATTTTGCGGCCTCAAAAAACAATCAAATGTCACATTGCATGAAAGAACGAACATTACACGTTGTTAGCGACCTATTTGTAAGAAGTTCGCTGATATGTGGCTTCTGTGAAATGAACTTGCAGGAGGAAGTAACGTGCCTTCCTATCAATCTGTCATTCGGATATCTCCCCAAAGACTTTTCTGACAAAGAGTTAGGTTTCGCTATGGCTTCGCGCACCTCGTATGAGTCTTTTCGCACCTATAATAAGCTTTTTGGCAAGCTAAAACAATTCTTGTCAAACGATTACTCGATCTATGACAAAATCATTGTATGGCATGGTAATTCTGCATCCGATTTGTTACTTCTATACCTGATGTCGGTGATTGTCAAAGAGAACCTTTATCAAATTGATATTGGAGATTGTGCAGGCTTTATAGAAAAGCATCGGCGGCTCGTGCCTATTGACATGAAATATGTCAGCCCTAAAGATATAGCCCAATACAATATGATTGCTTTAACGAAACCATTGAGTGAAGAGCAGTTGCAATATTGTAGAAAACAATGGCACAGGTGGAAGAAAAGTAAATCTTCGTTTCGTTTTTATGACGTAAAAGCAGGCGATATCAGAGCTTTTTCAGAGAGTTTTATGGATGATTGCATTATTGAAACAGCACGCACACATCCGGATTCGGGGCCGTTCGCATTCATCGCATACGTGATGGACAACTGTCGTGATCGTTTCTCCGTCTCTGTTCCTGATGCAGCTATCGTAAAACGAATCCATTATTTGATTTGTCGGCACAAATTAGATGTTCCCATATTGGCAAAATAAAGATACCAATGTGACAATGTATAGACGCCATACCAACACCCTCCGTCCCTATTGCCCGCCGCATCTTCCGCCAGATTTTGCAAGAGATGCGGTGAGCTTTCGGCTATCCGCTGGCGGGGGAGCGTGGGGAGATCGGGAGGGGAGTTGTAATTTCGCATAATTATTTCACAAATATTAATCTTTTCAAATATGACAATAAAAGAAGTATTAGAATTGGGAAATGAAGAAACATTTACAGTGCAAGGTGTCTCTTTTAAGATGATTTTAGTTGAGGGAGGTAATTTTTATATGGGAGCAGAAAGAGGGGAAAGAATAATAGCAAAAGGATTAAATTGGGAAAGAATCAGAATTGACTCAACCGTTCAGAACTATGATGAAGAGGCTGCCGATAACGAATCGCCTGTTCATCTTGAATGTCTTAACGACTATTATATAGGGGAGACTCAAGTAACTCAAGAGCTATGGCAAGCTGTGATGGGAAATAATCCTTCTCATTTCAAAGGCTCTGATAGACCAGTTGAAAATGTTAGTTGGAATGAATGTCAAGAGTTTATAACAAAGTTGAATAGTTTCTTCCCAGACAGGCCTTTTTTCTGTTTACCAACTGAGACTGAGTGGGAATACGCTGCCCGAGGAGGCGTTAAAAGCCAATATTTAAAATACGCGGGCAGCAGTAATATTGATGAAGTGGCATGGTATTGGAGAAATAGTGGTGATTCTTATTTGTCTGGACCGGATATGGATGGAAATGCAGATAAGAACACACAAGATATGAAAAGAAATCATTGCTGCACTCATCCTGTAAAGGGAAAACTCCCCAACGAACTCGGTTTGTACGATATGTGTGGTAATGTTATGGAATGGTGCCAAAGCAGGTATTCTGATTATGGAAGTAATCCAGATAAAAATGCCGACAGAGTGCTTCGCGGGGGCTGTTGTGATTTATATTCAGTATATTGTCGAATAACACAGCGCAACAGTACTTTCGCTAAATACAAAGGTTCAGATTGTGGATTCCGTCTTGTTTGGCACATTGATACGTCAGCTTTTCACTGATTTTGTTTTCCAAACATTGCCGAGGCCTTCTACAAAGAAATCCCAGAAGAGATCGCCCTCCAAATGTTGTCCCGTCTCTCGGAAACCTTCCGCGAGATATTGCGGGAGATGAGGGGGAGGGAAAAGGGAAAAAGTTGTATTTTTGCGGAGGGAAATAATACTGTTAATTATGATTGTTATAGGATTCAAATTACGGGATTACATTGTTGAAAAATACCCCAACAGGAAAGTAGTTGGATATGTTTCACCTCGCGTGGCCGCAGAAGAACGTTATGTTCAAGTAAGTACATTCCTTGACGATATGGACATACATTACGAGCTATACCAGAATCACGTGGAATTACATTTGGAAGGTAAATACCATAATGCGGAAAATCAAGAATTCGTGAATCAATTACATCAACAAAGTGCCGGAATACCATCGCTTTCTTGGTTGTCTTGGCAGGAGAAAGAGCGATTTCGTTGCCAAATAGATATGCCTGCCAATTCTTGGGAAGAAGTGAAGGCTGCTTTCGATGCAATTATTGCGATTTTTGACCCAATTATTGAAAAAACAAAAAAGAATCAAAATATGGAAAATCAGGTCACTCTTGAAGCCCGTACCCTGAACTCTATTCTTTTCAACGACAAAGTCAAGTTGAGTTTACCGAAGTATCAGCGAGCCTACGAATGGAAAAAGGAACACGTTATAGCTTTATTGGATGATACGTACGAAGCTTTCGTGAGTAAAAAAGCATATATACTAGGAACTATTATCTTACATCAAACTGAAGATAAAATATACGATATTGTAGACGGTCAACAGCGTTTGGTCACGCTTTCGATTCTGTTTAAAGACAAGCTAAAAGAGAACAAGGACAGCCTTCTATGTTCTGTATTTGACAATTTAAAATCGCAATACTATATTCAAAATACAAACAAAATCATTAATAATTACTTGAAAAACAAGGATAGGGACAACTATCTTGATTATCTTCAAAGCGACAAAGTTAAGTTTTCTGTTCTCTATATCCCGACAAATCAATTGTCTCTCGCTTTTACTTTTTTCGATAGCTTGAATAGTAAAGGAATGCTATTGTCTGATTATGACTTGTTGAAGGCTCACCATCTGATGTTCATTCCTGAAAACCAAGAGAATTTGGCAAGAAAACACAACGATGAATGGCAAAGTAAAGACGATAAGCATAATGAGTTGTTTGAGAAAATTTTACGCCAAATACGTGTTTGGAGCAGAGGCCATGGAGAAGAAGGCGGGGGTGAACGACTTGTTTACAATGAATTTGTATCAGCCATTGACGAGAAGGATTTGGACAAGGACGAACATGTTTTGAACAGATACATGCAACCCAATGTGTTTCGCTCTTGGAATAGAGAGAACGACCAAATTGTTCTAAACATGAGATATCCCAGCCAAAATGTGGAGGACTTGATTCCAATGGAAATACCACAAACTATAGAGGGTGGTGATGCGTTTTTTCTGTATGCGAAGCGATACCACAAGATGTATGAACTCTTATTTGGAGAACCAACAGGAGAAAAGAAATCATCAGCCATTCATTATGCCGACGAATTATCAAAAGCTATAAGAAATGACTATCTCCGTAATGCATACAAAGCCATAATCCTCCTGTACTTCGATAAATTTGGCGAACAGAAGTTGATTGAACTGGCAACCTGTGTGGAACTACTCCTTTCTACATTACGTTTCCCGAAAGCAGGAGGACAAACATTTATTCGCCAAAGCAGAGTGAAACAATATGTGAATGAACAAGAGATAATCCCAGTCATCTTAAATTCTTCTTATCTTAGTCATGCGCTTTCACAACTAAAACACAAAATCGGGAACACACCATTTGAAGCAGAAGGCTATACAAAAAACTCGCAGGATAACTACAAGGCTGATATGGAGAATTTTTACAACCGACATATTCATGTCCTCCATAATGATTCTATAAAATCACAAGTAAATCATTTGTATCAAAGAAATCAAAAACAAGATAATAATGAATAATAGCACCCCTTATTCACCAAAAGCACTAGTTGATAACAATATTCATTTTAGAATTCCCTTGTATCAACGTCCATATACATGGACTGAAAAACAAGTCAAACAACTTTTGGACGACGTGTGGAGTTCATTTTGTCAACCAATAGTTTTTCCATATTTCATCGGAATTATGAACATTAGCCAAACCGACTATGATGATTCCACTTTTGATTTGATTGACGGACAGCAACGTCTCACCACTTTGTCGGTAATGGCATTAGTTATGAAAGAACACTATAGCGAATGGTCAAAGTTTTGTGGTCGAATAGATTTTTACGGACGAGAGGAGGACAAGGCGTTTTTGGAAAATGGATTGCCTAAAGACAATACAAATAAAAATTTAATTAATGCTCAAAGCGTTGTAAAATCTTTCATCAACAGTATAAAGGATGATGAAAACAACAAAAACAAAAAAGAATTTTCACAGTATGTATTTGAACAAGCCTCGTTCTTTCTCTCCGTAATACCTCAAGACTATACGATCATCGAAAAAAACAAGCAGTTTATCCGGATGAACAACCGTGGCAAGCAGTTGGAAATGGTAGATATTCTAAAAGTCAAACTGTCATCTGTTAAAGGCGTTGATTCTAAAGAATTTCTGAGAAAATGGAATACCATCTCCCAAATGAATTGTGATGAAAAGTCAGACGAAAACAACCAGCAGGGCGAACTCCCTCCTACAATACTTAATATTATTGAAAGATACGAATCTGTCAACCTGCCAAAAGAAAGTGAAATATACTACAAGAGCATTGTTCCCTTTGACGAGTTTTTGTTGATTGCATTGAGGAGAGTGAAAAAAGACATTGCTATTTCTCAAGACAAGGAGAAAATATTAAAGACTTTCGGTTTTGACGGCAATGAAGATAATAAGATTGTGTGGGATGAAAATTCTGTAAATAATTTTATGTGTGTCCTTGAAGATCAATTCGAGTTGTTTCGCGAGTATTTTATTCGGAGGGACAAGGAGGAAAAATACAAGTGGCAAAACGTCAAAAGCGAGCAAGCTAAATCAAACAATCAAAACGACGAAAGAAACAATAAAGAATGGAATATGCTCCGCCAGTTCCAATCTTACTTATATGTCAGTCGTGAACCTCATCAATGGATGAAAAGTGCTTTTGATTGGTTGGATAACAATGTCTTTAAGCCTTCTGTTTTTTTGGAAGAATTGAAACGTATTGACAACAACTATGCAACAAAACTCCTAGACGAAGGTGGAACATACCATGAAAAGTTTCCGAACATCAATCGTTACTGGTTTTGGAGATTGGACTACTATCTTTGGGAAAAAACTTTGCACCCAGGTTCAGACAACGAAGCAAAGATAAATGAAGAAAAGAACGTGTTCCTTGACTTGAAAGAAGAAGAAAAGAACGTGGTAGAAAAATATGTGTTCAGTAGCAACAGATCTGTGGAACATTTGCATCCCCAAAACGAAAGTGTTGAGGGGAGTTGGGATGATGATGACGCAGTGAACTCATTCGGCAATCTTGCAATGATTTCCCAGACTCTGAATTCGTATCAAGGCAATAAATCTGTACAGGAAAAATTTGGCAAAATCGAGAAATCCATTGCCGACAATAAATCTGTAGAAAGTTTGAAATTGTATAGGATGTACTTGGCATATAAAAAGGAAAATAAGTGGACCAAAGAGATGTCTTTAAAACACTGTGAAGAGATGTGTAAAATATTAGACGATTCGCTTATTCAGCAATAGTTTTTCGCGGGGTGAAACCCTTAATCTTTTTCGGAATTATCCCTTTTAGTCTTGTTGCCATCTTCTTGTTATTTGTGGAATTGTGTTATTGGCACTGTTATCCGTTCCGCGGTGTGTAGCGTTTGTGCTTCTAATTGACCTTACAGCGCACCGCGGAGGCCGTTCGGATGTGCATGCCATACCCCAGATTGCGCTGCTGCGCGCTTATCTGGGGTTATTAAAATCTGACCTCTTCGAGGTCTGCTTAATATTTACAAATTCATCTCATTAGTTTTTTTGTCTCGGAGAGACAAAATCTCATTAACCTCGTACAAGCGACTGAAAGGAGCGCAGTGCGGGGTTATAACAGAAACTACAAACTCATCGCGGCGCAGGGAGCTGGTACTTTGAAGCCATACACCAACTCGCCGCGTAAGACACAACATGTCTGATATGCTAACGAATCACTTTGTGTGTTTACAAGACTAAAAGGGATAATTCAGATCTTTTTTTCCAACGTTTAGGGCTGTCGCATTGCGGCGGGCCTACTATGCCACGCATTTGCATACTCGCACCCTATCTTTGCCGCGTCAAACCAGCAAAGATATGACCGCCAAAACCATCATCATTCCCGTCGGTTTCAACGCCGAGCAATGCCAAGAGGGCATTATGAACTGTTTCACCTCCGCCGACAATGTGGAGTGGATGGACGACCACGATTTTGTCGTGCGATATCTGTATTGTCAGGAAGACGGCGACTACGACCCGCCGTTGGAGGTGTGGCTGCTGGTGTGGGACTCGCCCGGCCAAATGGTCCCTTTCCACAAAGGAGGATGCTCATCGTTGTATGTGAAATGTATGGCTGTCCGCATCAACTTGAGCTGGTGCAAACACCACCACAAAGGTCTTACCGTCCACGTCATCAAGGTGCTGCCGCCCACATTCGGTCAAAAGCCCCCCGTCATTGAGGACTCTTGGTTCAGGCGCGTGGTAAATCACTTCCACACGATTGATTATCAAGAGGAAATGGCACGCGCAGATCCCAATCTGGCGTTCGCGGCGTTTTTGCGCCAAATGAATGAGAAGATTGCGGAGATGATCAAAATGAAACCATAAAACCAGTTATTATGACCTTCTACGAATTATTGCACAGCGTCACTTTCGACGAAATCATCCCGTTTTTAGAGAAGAAAAACGGCGGACCCGTAAGCCTGGCACTTTACAAGACCCATTATGATATGCTCCGTCTCCTTACGCCACGCATTGGGGAGGGTGACAGTAAAACGGCCTCCATCACCAATGCAAAACTCGACTACGATGGGGAGGAACCACATTTGGATGCCTATCCCTTGGAGGGAGACTTGTGGGAGGTGTGCCTCGCCAAAGAGCTCGTCATCGCGCCGGATGTGAATGCCTCGCTTGGCGAAATCGCCGCCTGCTGCCTGTGGCATACCTCGTTCTATGGTTTCACAGAGGAACAGAAAGACGAGACGTTTGAGAAATTGATAAGCTATGGTCAAAACCTGTTGGATTCTGACATCGTGAGAATCAAGGCCACGAAAGTACGTCAGCAGATTGAAACAGCGGGCGGTCACCTGCCCTGTAAAAGCAAAATGCTGAAAATCCCGTCTTTCCGCAAAAAAATGAACCGTAATTTTCCAAAGGAATATTGCAAAAGGAAGAGGCGGAAGATTGCCAGACGGAAAGCCAACAGGTTGTATAATGAAGTGGTCCTCAAAATCGGGAGGTTCGTAGCCGCCTGCATACCCGCATTATCTGAAAGCGCTCCCATTTCCTTGGATTTTTTGTGCAACTTATTCTACGCCAACCAATATATCCAATACTCCTATCAGACCTACACGGGAAATGCAGCCAAGAGAAGCGAGTGGATGTTGGAATTGATCAAAAAATACGATGCCTTCTGTGGGCCTATCCGTCCCAATGCTGTGATACTCGTCACCGTATCGCCAGAACACCCTTTCTGTGATAGCGACCGCCAGCTGACCGACAAGATTGAACGGATGTGTTCCGGCCACATCGCCTTGTTGCTGAAATACGACGACCGTCTGGGCGAGGAATTACAGCTGGATGTGGCATTTTATGAACTGTAATTATGCCACGGATTAAATTTTACACCTTTTGCGTTACGCATTTTGCGTAATTAAAGAAATTTGTGTATCTCTTGAGAAGAATCAAATCGCCAATGTGTCGAAGACACAAACTTTCAATAACCTCACATCAGCGGAACGGAGTGGAGCGCAGTGTGAGGTGGGTACGGCGCTGTGGCGGCAGGCGTGCCAACGGCACGCACTCTCAGATAATCAGCGAGTTAAAGGAGATCGCATGTCTCCGACATGCTGCGCGTGGCATGCCATTGTCTCACCCCAAATTGCATTCGGGGTTATTGAGACTGGCTCCCTCCGGGAGCCGCCAACGGACGCATAATCATGCGCATGTAGAGACGTGCCATGGCGCGTCTCTACGATTATGCCACGCATTTTCATACCCGCACCCTATCTTTTACCCGTTCAACATCATCAACTATTTATTATCTTTGCAAATTCTTATTCAAAAATGAAAACCATTCCCAACCACAACGCTAAAATCTTCACGGACAACATAGAGGAGTTAGCGCTTGAGCAAATTCAGCAACTGCTTTCCATCAAGGTGTTCGCCGACTGCAAAATCCGTATCATGCCCGATGTGCATGCCGGTGCGGGCTGCGTGATCGGCTTCACCGGCAACCTTGGCGACAAGGTAATTCCCAACATTGTGGGGGTGGACATCGGCTGCGGCATTCTCGTGCAACCGCTTGATGTGCCGAAATCAATTGATTTCCACGCACTCAATACATTCATTCTGAAGGCCATACCATCGGGGCGCGACTTCCGCAGTGACCAATATCTGCCACTGCCACAAAAGTACATGGAGGTCTATGCCGAAGCCAAAGCCATTATTCGTGAGTTGTACTGCTACAGGCTTCTCAAGGAAAGCAAGCGCTTGGACAAATCCATCGGATCCTTGGGCGGTGGCAACCATTTCATTGAACTCGACCGCGATGAACAAGGGAAATGGTATTTAGTGATTCACACGGGAAGCCGCAACTTGGGCAAACAGGTGGCCGACCTGTACCAAAAGGAGGCAAGAAAACTGCTTTCGGGGTGGGATAAGGTATTGGAACAACAGAATCGAATCATAGAGGAATACAAAAGCCAAGGCAGGAGAAAGGAGATACAGGCCGCCATTGCCAAACTGCATTCCGATTTCAAGATGCAGTCCCCACCTGTGCCGCCCGAACTCTGCTATCTGGAGGGCGAACCGCGCAACGAATACCTTCACGACATGCGGCTTTGCCAGCGTTGGGCGCGCCTCAACCGCAGGCTGATTGCCGACCTAATCACAGACTTCCTTGTAGAAAATCATTCCGCTCGCGGAGTTGCTGACAGTGCTTTCGAAAGCGTACACAACTATATCAGTGACGACAACCTGATCCGAAAAGGTGCCATCTCGGCCCAAGCTAGCGAACTGTGCATCATTCCGCTCAATATGCGCGATGGCTCACTCATCTGCATCGGCAAAGGCAACGCCGACTGGAACTGCTCTGCACCGCATGGCGCAGGACGTGTGATGAGCCGTTCAAAGGCGTTCAAGGAACTGCGGCTGGAAGATTTCAAAAGCTCAATGGAAGGCATCTACAGCGAAACCGTGACCAACGAAACTCTTGATGAAGCTCCTATGGCGTATAAACCGATGGATGAGATTCTTGCCAATATACAGGATACGGTAAGCGTGGAGAATATCATCAAGCCTGTATTCAATTTCAAAGCTGCCGAATAAAACCATTGACGTTTTTTGCGGGGTGAAAACCTTATTCCTTTTACAAATTTTACACATAACGCGTAATTAAAGAATTATGCCACCAATTTTCATACAAATCCACTATCTTTGCCGCTGATTTTTCACCAACATCCGGATTATGCCCACCACCCACATCGCCAATACCGACCATTACAACCTCGTCCTCGCCCGCGTGGCCTCCGTCAGGAAGTCGCTGTGGATTGGCACCGCCGACATCAAAGAGTTGTCAACCAACATATTTATAAAAAACACAGATATTCATTTAATCTTTGTGTTAAATCGAAAATAAATGTATTTTGCAATCGAAAAAAATGCGTATTTACGCAAAAAAAACGAATAGAATAATATGTTAGAGCCAGTACTTCTTGATGAAATCCATATTACGACGACAACGGCTTTCTCAATCTCAGCCTGCTTGATTTTCTTACAGATGAAACTGTCATAGACAAGTAAAACACGCTCCCTTATGCCCACCACCTACATCGCCAACACCGACCATTACAACCTCGTGCTCTCCCGCGTGGCATCCGTCAGGAAGTCGCTGTGGATTGGCACCGCCGACATCAAAGACCTCTACGTGAAGGTGGGGGCCGGCACGAAGCCGTTCCTCGCAGTGCTGGCGCAGCTGGTGCGCAAGGGCGTGGAGGTGCGCCTCATCCACGCCAAGGAACCCGGACCGGCCTTCCGCGAGGATTTCGACCAATACCCGTCGCTCATCGAGGGGATGGAACGGGCGCTCTGTCCGCGCGTCCACTTCAAACTGCTGGTGTTCGATTGTCAGGAGGTGTATATCGGCAGCGCCAACCTCACCGGAGCGGGCATCGGCATGAAGGGCGAGAACACCCGCAACTTCGAGGCGGGCATCCTCACCGACGACCCCGCCCTCGTGTCGCAGGCCATCCAGCAGTTCGACAGCGTGTGGATGGGACTGCACTGCAAAACCTGCAAACGCCGCCAGTTCTGCGCCGACCCGATAGCGTGAAAGAAGTGGCCATGCGACTGTAGAGACGTGCCATTGCGCGTCTCTACAGGTTTCACGGACGCACGCGGTGCGTCCCTACAATGCCCCCCATTTTCATATCCGCACCCTATTTTTGCACCCGTAAAATTATCGTATTTTTGCCGGCGGGTTCCGAACCCTTCGGAAAATGTAACCCTCTGATATGAACGACTTTGCAGCTATTGACTTTGAGACCGCCAACGGACAGCGCAGCAGTGTGTGCAGTGTGTGCAGCGTGGGCGTGGTGGTGGTGCGTGGCGGCCTCATCACCGACACCTTCTACTCGCTCATCCGGCCCACTCCCAACTACTATGCATGGTTCTGCCAGGAGGTTCATGGGCTCGGTCACGCCGATACCGACACTGCGCCGCTCTTTCCCGACGTGTGGCGGCAGATTGCGCCCCGCATCGCCGGACTGCCCCTAGTGGCCCACAATAGTCCCTTCGATGAGGGTTGCCTCAAGGCCGTGTTCCAAACCTATCAGATGGATTATCTTGATTACCAGTTCTTTTGCACCTGCCGGGCCTCGCGCCGCCATTTCGGACAGCAACTGCCGAACCACCAGCTGCATACCGTGTCGGCCGCCTGCGGCTACCCGATGACCAACCATCACCACGCCCTCGCCGACGCCGAGGCCTGCGCGTGGATTGCCATGGCAATCCTGTAGAG
>JAEEGL012548921.1_pt1 | contig 13987 bp, 13 predicted proteins | sample 9134231 | NCBI WGS metagenome assembly JAEEGL01 (sample SAMN16246548, study PRJNA631951) | gut metagenome | biome: gut microbiome; feature: rumen; material: fiber-attached | host: Bos | place: Iran: Karaj | collected 2018-10
CAGGGAATGATAGACTTTGATTATCTGGCGAAGGGAAAAGAGTATAAAGAGCTGCCGGACAGTTATATTATTTTTATATGCATGTTTGATCTTTTTGGACTTGTATATCACAAATATACTTTTGTTCCCAAGTGTAAAGAAATAGAAAACCTGGAACTTAATGATAAAACAAACAGGATTATTATTTGTCCCGGAGGCAGTAAGGATGATGTCTCTGCTGACATGAAAAACTTTATTGATTACCTTGTTGGAAATATATCTGACAGCGATCTTGGTATGCGCATCGAGAAAAAGGTCAGAGAAGCTATCGAGCAGAGATTCTGGAGGAAAGAATATATGATGCTAAAAGAAATGATGCAAGATGAATACAAACGGGGCTATGAGCAAGGAACAGAGCAAGGAAAAGAGCAAGGTAGAGAAGATATTAGTGCCATGTATGCCTGGCTATACAGTAATAATAGAATTGAAGATGCTAAAAAAGTATCTACTGACCCGGTGTATAGGGATAAGGTTTTTGAGGAGTATAGTAACATAGCAGGCATTAGCAAAAACGAATAAAGGACTGGTTTGGAGGCGCTGGGACAGGATACTGTTCACGTCATTTGCTCCTTTATTTGCCAAAGATGTTTTTATTGCTTATGGTAACGTGGAAATATATAAGCAAAAATATATATGTAGATATTAAAAGCGTAGATTTAGCACAAAATCTACGCTTTTTTCTATGACTTTAGACTAAATATAGGTTATAATTAATATATGCATTATAAACATGGCATTTTGGGGCATTAGCGCAGTTGGGAGCGCGCCACACTGGCAGTGTGGAGGTCACGGGTTCGAGTCCCGTATGCTCCATTTTTGCAGGATAAATGTTAATAAATCTATTTGGGGAATGCAGTACTGACATTGGTGCTGGAAGGTCTTTGCGGTTTCAAGCGCAACATTATAAGAATATGCAAGAAAGAATATAATATGATGCATAATAACGCGTGCAATATTCAACAAGTTGATATTAGTGTAATCATCCCTGTATATGGTGTTGAGAAGTATATTGATAGATTTATGGAAGGTTTAAAATCTCAAACAGTACAGAATTTTAAACTTGTTGTAGTCAATGACAAGACGAAGGACGGAGCAATTCAGAGAATAAGTAGCTATAAAGAATGGTTTCAGGATCGTCTGGTAATACTTGAAAATGAAAAAAACCTTGGATTAAGTTCATCTAGAAACACAGGATTGGATTACGTGGAAGAGCATCCCACAAAGTATATTTCTTTTTTAGATCCTGATGACTGGGTAGAAAATACGTATTTTCAAGATATGTATGAAACCTCTGAAGCGCACCAACTAGACTTATGTATGTCGGGGGTGATACGTAACGATGATGATACTGGCAAAATAATGTGTGTTGAGCTCGTAAATATGCCGGAAAAGGTGTTTGCTGACCCTTCAGAATGTCATGAGCTGGCGTATATTAATCCCTGCGCATATTCAAAGCTTTACCTGTTTGAACCAATACATGATTTGAGATTCAGACAGGTTAAAAGATCTGAAGATACTTGCTATCTGTTTGAGGCTTTGCTTAGATACAAAAGTTTAAAATTTACTAATCATGCGTTATATCATTATTGCGTTAGAGATACATCTCTTACAGGAACTATTGATGATGAGAAATATGAATCAATGCATGCGGAATTTGCAAGGATGATGCCTATTTTCGATACGGAACATAGCGAAATGCTGGATTTATTTGTTGCACAGGTTTTTATTAGGAGCTCTTTAGGAGGTGTTTGCAGACTTTCTTTTGGTAATATGAGAAATGCAAGGATTTATGAAAAACGGGAACTTGTTTTTTTAAATGAATTTGTGCCATCTTGGAAGTGCAATAAATATTTAAACTTTGGTAAAAAAGTTATTGGTGATAAGAAAGAGTATGCATTAAGAGTATGTGCGGGATTGTATAAGCGAAATCTTTTTGTGATATTTATTTGGGCATATTTTGTAATGAGCAGAGTATTGAAGAAAGAGGTAAGAGCTTAGTAATTTAATGAAATATTGGAAGAAAAATAAACTAGTAGGAAATCAAAAAAGTATTTATAGCACGATTCAAAAAGGGTATGATAATCCGCCTTTAAGTTTAAAGGGCACAGATATGGAGGCATATTTTGTTGGGCTTGAAGTCCTAGGGCCAATAGCTGCGGGATATGCGTCTTGGTTAGAGTCTGTAATTGAAACAGGCGGGTACAATTGCGTATTATTCCTTTCGAGAGAGGGGGCATTTTTAAAAGAAATTTATGAGCAGTTTAGTGAATCAAAAAGAAAATTGACGTACTTGTATCTATCAAGATTAGCAATTTCAAAAGCCTTTTTATCATTTGCTCGAGATTATGAAGAGGTAATCAATACCATTGAGTTTTTGTTAAAAAAACCAACGTTTGAGTGGCTATCAGTTGCTTGTGAACTTGATAAAGATATTATTTCTGAATTGCTGGAGAAATATAACCTCAGAATAGATGATAGTGTGTATGAAGCGGGATATGATTGTAAAAGTGATTTATTTCAACTGATCATGCAATTGAAAAAAGACTATTACAACGAACAATATGAATTGATTAAAAGGTATCTGCGACAATTAAATGTTAAAGGAAGAGTTCTTGTGTGCGATATTGGATGGCAAGGAACTATGCAACATTATCTTCAGAAATTGTTCACTGTATGCAAATACGATGTTGTGGTAGAGGGAGCTTATTTGGGTGTTAGAATCATCAATGAAGATAAATACCCAGAAATAGTTAAGAGAGGCTATTTGTTCGATATAAATAACAATCGGAAATTTGATTCGATGTTTCGCTTTACAACAGAAGTAGTAGAGATGATGTTTATGAATGACGAAGGAAGTGTAGTTTCATATAAAGAAAATGGTCAATTTGTTGAGCCTGTACTAGCTGATTCAGAATACAAAGAAAAAGAAAAGCGCTATATCGGAATGTTACAGAAAGGAACTATTGTATTCCTACAACTATTTCGGCAAGAAGTGTTGTTCAATAATATAAAGCTTTTGCCGCATGAAGTTGTTCAAGGCTATATAAACTATGCGGTTCATCCTTCATTAGCTACTATTAACAGATATAGTGATTTCAGTTTCTTTGATGGAAGTAAGAAAAAAATGGTTCCTGATAGAAATGTGCTTTACTACATTATTCATCCAAAAGATTTTCTTCTGGATTTATCTAATTGTAATACTATTTTCATGCTAAAAAAGTTATTTAAAATCCCGTTACCTTATTTTGAAATAGTATATTGGGGAACGGGTGTTTTAAATGTAAAAAGTGGCTATAGAAGACGAGTGAAAAACTAAGTGGTTTGAGGGGGCTATATTGCTGAATTTAGCAAAAAATCTGCTGCGTGCTGGTGTTGGCAAGGACGCTAAAACTATAGACAAATTTGTAACTGATTTCAATGGCATTGTGTCATTTGATATGTATGATACGCTGATATATAGAAATTGTTGTTCCCCAACAGATGTTTTTAAAATGGTTGAGAGGACTTTTAAAGAAAGGTATGAAGACGAATATTCTGGGTTTGCTAAACTCAGAGAGGAAGCAGAAAAAAAGGCAAGAAGGAATAAAAATGAAGTTTCTTTGGACGAGATTTATTATGAATTTGAGGAAACTGATGAGAATACACTATGTTGTTTGAAAAATATTGAAAAAGAACTTGAAATTTCTGTTTCAGTGGCTAATCCCGAGATGTATTTTGTTTATGAAAGATGTAAGGATTTAGGCAAAAGAGTAATAATTACTACGGATATGTACTTATCACATGGCGTATTAGAGCAAGTTTTGCAAAAATGTGGTGTGACTCATTATTCGGATTTATATATTTCTTCTGAGGAAAATTGTAGTAAAAGAACTGGGGAATTGTTTAGAACTATATGTAAAAGAGAGAAATGTGATGCTGATATGATTCTTCACATCGGAGATAATATAATATCAGATTTCCTTGTGCCGAAAAGCATAGGCATTAATACTTTACTATACAAGAAATGAAGTAGTCAAAAAACAATAGTGATGCTTTATGCTGATAATAGAGTGAATACAATAAAGGGAAAATTAGCATGAATGTATTATTTATTCCGAGTCGTGATGAGTATTATGGCGCTACAGAGTCGTTTTGTAGCATTGTAATGGCTTTGAGTGAGAATTATAATATTACGCCAATTCTATTATTAAGTCGATATGGCAGGCTTAGCAAATTTGCTGAGAAAAATGGTTATGAATATTATGTGATTGGGCACAGAGCATTTTTAGTAACTGAAGGAAGTACAGTCTTAAGGAGATTAGTAAAAAAGAGCATAAAAGTGTTTTATTATTTGAGATATCATGTTGCCAATAGAAAAGCAATTAAGCTTGCGGAAAGGAAAGTTGATTTTTCAAAAATTGATCTGATTTACTCAAATCATAATAGAGATGATATAGGCGCAATCCTAGCAAGGAGAAATCATAAAAAACATATATGGCATATTAGAGAGTTTTCAGATAAAGATTTCAAGTGCATGACGCTGAGGAATGACTACATTAAGTTTATGAATTGGCAGAATAATTATTTTGTTGCTGTTTCAGATGCTGTCATGGATTGGTGGGTAGAAAAAGGAATTGAAAAGAAACGTATTACCCGAATTTATAATGGTATAGATAGTACAAAATTTTACAAAAATGGAGATAAGAAAAAAAGTGATAAGATCAGAATAATAATGACTGGTTCACTTGATCCTACTAAAAGACAGGATTTTTTATTGCGTGCTTTAAGCATGTTACCTGAAGAAACTAAAAGCAAAATTGTTGTTGATATATATGGAGATGGTGCATTTGAATACAAAATGAGACTTGGCAATATAGTTAGAAAAGGCGCATTAGAATCTATAGTTAGTTTTAAAGGATATTCTTCATCAATACAAGATATATTATACAATTATGACATTGGAATAATGGCATCTAAGGCAGAAGCATTTGGAAGAGTTACTGCTGAATATATGATGGCAGGGCTGGCAGTTCTAGCAGCAAATACTGGTGCAAATCCAGAGCTGATTGATGATGGGAGAACAGGCTTTTTGTTTGATTGCGCTAGCGAGAATTCACTCATGAATAATATTGAGTTTTTGGTTGAAAATAGAAATGAAATTGAGATTGTTGCAAGAAATGCACGCAATGAGGCTTTACAAAGATTTAGCCTAGCAAATTGTACGGACCAGCTATATTCGTTGTTTGAGGCAGTTGTTTAATAATTCTGATTATGAAGTTTGAAATAATCAATTGGTGTTATCATGAGCAAAAAGGAATCATTGGGTCAAAAACTATATTGTTTCGTGTTGTTTTTTTGGGCTGGAATGAGTGTGGCTCTTAATTCAACTATCAAGTATTTCTTTGTATGGGAAAAGGAGAAAGTGAATTCTTTTGTTGATTATTCTGTCATTGTAATGTTGATGATTATCATTGTCTTTTTTCAAAAGTATACAAGAAGAGATTTGATAACCATCGTGATTGGCACCCTTTTTGTTGGATTCATTACAAATAATTCAAATAATAAATTACTTATGGCAACATGGATTTTTGTGGTTGCATCTAAACATTTTGATTTTGATAAGATTTTAAAGTCTGTTTATTATTCTCAATTGCTTGCTTTCATTTTTGTATTATATATGTTCTTTTCAGGATATATTGAAGAAAACTCATTTTATCGAGGAAGTTTGATAAGACATTCGTTGGGATTTACTCATCCAAATCAATTAGGGGTTACTGTATTTTTATTAGGCGTTTATAGGATATATTTTAGAAAAAAAAGAATTGGTATTTGGGATATGGCGATATTATCAATGCTTTTTTTCTTTGTGAGAGAGGTTCCTAATTCTAAATCATCTTATTATGCACTGTTTATCCTAATAATAATCGTTGGCATCCATATTCTTGTGGGTCGGTCAAATGCAGATTTTAGTGTATTTTCCAATATCCTTATTCTTATAGCTGCTTTTTCAAACATATTTAGTGTATTTATGTCGCTAAATAAAATTCCCTTTCTAAAGCCTATTGATAGAATTATGTCGTTGCGGTTTTCTATGTGTTATAAGACGTACAATTATTATGGAATCAAACTATTTGGCCAGGATGTTCAATTGTTTATAAAAAAGGAGGCTTTAGGAAAATACTATCATTTTTGGCTCGATAATGCATACATGGCATTGCTGTTGCGCTATGGTGTCATATTATACATAGTTTTTTCAGCAATATACATTAGTGCAATGATAATACAAAAAAAGAAGAAAAACTATTTGTTGCTTGAAATTATGTGCTTATTTGCTATTTACGGCATTATGGAAAATAATTTCTTTTCTATCTCGCAGAATCTTTTTTTGCTGATTCTTGGTGATACTTTATTCCAAAATGTTAGCATTGGCAGTTCTAGAAATGGTGTTTATGATACCGCAATAAATGAAAGTACATGTACTAATGAAGTATAAAATAGAATATGTTAGCTGTTGATAAAGAGAAGTTGATGAGAATAATAATGAAATGACAGGTGATAAGACTATGATGTGGACAGGATACTATGTAAGAATGATGCTCCCCAGAGTATGTTATCCGCTATATATTAGATACAAATATAGGAAAGAAGTGGGACGGAATTGCAATTTAAAACATCCAAGTACATACACAGAGAAAATTCAGTGGGCTAAATTTTATAGACGGCATGAGCTGTTATCGGAACTAACTGATAAAATAGCTGTAAGAAAGTGGGTGGCACAAAGAATAGGTGAGGATTATTTGATCCCAACAATAGGGAACGTATATAAAAATGCAAATGAAATAGAATTTGAAAATTTACCTGATAGATACGTATTGAAATGCAATAATGGAAGTGGCTTTAATATTATAGTAAATGATAATAATTCGATAGATATAGGTAACATTAAACAAAAACTAAATAAATGGATTAATACAAATTTTGCATATTATACGCTTGAAATGCAATATGAGAAAATAAAACCTCAAATATATATAGAAGAAAACTTATTAAAGGATGATATGGTTGATCTTCCAGACTATAAATTTTTTTGTTTTGATGGGAAGGTGTTTTGCTCTTATGTCATGAAAAATACATTTCCGGTTCATCACGATGCAGAACTGGGAATCTTTGATAGGGACTTTATATTGATGCCATATACCAGAGCAGATTTTAAACCGATAAAAACTCAAATTGAAAAGCCTGAAAATTATGAAAAAATGGTTGGTCTTGCTGAGAAACTGGCAGAAGGCTTTTCTCATGTCAGGGTTGATTTATACAATGTTAAAGGGAAAATTTATTTTGGGGAAATGACATTCAGTACGGAGAGTGGTTTCTTTAAACATGAACCAGAAGATTTTGACCGAATACTAGGAGAGCAGTGGGACTTGAGCGCGGGGATTTAAATGACGAAAACGAGTGCAAAGTCTAATTTCATATATAATGCATTATACCAACTTTCAAGTATTATAATACCGTTGGTTACTCTTCCTTATCTTACTCGTATATTGCATGCTAAAGGTATGGGAGAGTATTCGTTTGCGTATTCAGTAGCGTACTACTTTTATTTATTTATAAGGCTTGGTTTGCATAACTATGGAACCAGAACTATAGCTTTTAATAAAGATGATAAACAATTATTGTCGAAGAGCTTTTGTGAGATTTATTCTTTTCAGATTGTCATGTGCTTGTTCATGATGGTGTTATACTTTTTTTACTGTTTATTGTGGGCACCGAATAAGACACTAGCTACTATTTTTGTATTATTGGTATTGGCAGGCGGAATTGATGTAACTTGGGCACTTTATGGGCTTGAGGAATTTAAGATCACTTCAATTCGAGATATGGTGGTTAAGATATCAACTGCCTTTCTTATTTTTTCTTTTGTAAAAAATGAAAATGATGTATGGATTTATTCTTTAATATACGTAATTGGTTTTTTTGTAAGCCAATTGGTTTCACTTCCTATCCTATTCCGGGAAGTTATAATAATCAGACCTACTATTGGCGGTGTGAAATCACATATTAAACCAAATCTTATCCTTTTCCTGCCAACTATTGCAGTAAGCATTTACAAGACAATGGACAAGATTATGTTGGGAACGTTGGCCAATGATGTTGAATTGGGATATTATCATAGTAGCGAAAATATCATTGCAGTTCCATTAGCTTTGATAACAGCACTTGGAACAGTCATGCTTCCAAGAATGTCAAACATGTTATCGGCGGGTGGAAAGAGGAAAGAAGTAGATATTTTATTTGATAAATCAATATCCTTCGCAATGTTTGTTTCAACATCTATATGCATGGGAATAATGACTGTATCTAAAGAATTTGTACCTATTTTCTTTGGACCGGGATTTGAAAAATGTGTATTTATTTTTGACATTATTCTTCCGAGTTGTATTTTTCTTGCATTTGCTAATGTAATAAGAACACAATATCTTTTACCAAGAAAAAGAGATGGTTTATTTATTGTATCGTTGTTTTCTGGAGCGGTAGTCAATCTTGTTCTGAATTATTTACTGATTCCACATCTTGCCTCCGTAGGAGCTGCAATAGGTACCTTGGCTGCAGAGGTAGTTGTATGTGTTATACAAGCGGCTTTTGTTTACAAAGAAGCTAATATTGGAAGGAATATTTTGAATTCTTTGCCGTTTATTATCGCTGGAATAGCAATGTTTTCCTTGTTCCGAGATTATACTGTAGGAATTACAAGTAATGCTATTGCAGCATTAGTAATCAAGATAGGTATCAGTGGATTGTTCTATTTAGTGATTATTGGTGTATTATGGAGCTTGAAGAAAGGAGTAAAAGCGATTTTGGCGTGTGAATATGTGAAGTCGGAGAAAAAGAGCCGTTAACATCTGAACAAATAAATGATATTCACAAAAAGCTTTGTCGTGTTTGCTGTGATGAGGCAAGATGGGTAAAGGGAGAGCGTTCGGGAGAATACAAAAAGAATTCCTGCATTTGCTGAAGCAATGGGAGCAGAGAAAAATAAAAGGATTGGAATGGGAAAATGAGTAGAGACACAGAAAAAGTATTTAAGCAGCTTCATGAGTTTATTGAAAAAAATGTCACTGAGGATATGACTGAGGAAGAAGCAAATAAGCTTATCAGCCAGTTTATGAATGATTACAATAACGCACCTAAGCCGGTAATTACGGAGAGAACGGCAAGTTCAGCTGAAGATTTTTTGGAACTTGCTCAGGATGCCGATAGTGAGGCCAATGCTCTTAAGTATGCCAAGAAAGCCTTGAGCCTGGATCCGGATAATCTTGATGCGGAGGCGATGGTTATTGATATAGGTTCTAAAGATGAGATTGATTTGGTGAAACAGCTTGAGCGTGCTGTGGCACATGGTAATAAAGTTATGGAGAAAAAGGGGCATATGAAGGACGATGTCGGCCAGTTCTGGGGAGTTGTGGAAACACGTCCATATATGAGACTTTGCGATAATTATGTTGAAGCACTTATTTCCTGTGGAATGATGGGAAAAGCTATCACAGAGTGTGAAGAGATGCTTAGGCTATGTGAAAATGATAATCTTGGAATGCGCTTTAAGCTGATTCATTTATATGCATACATGGAGGAAGAGGAAAAGGCACTTAAACTTCTTGAAAAGTATCCGGATCAGGAAGTCGCCATGATGCTTTTGCCAATATCTATTTTGTATTTTAAGCGCGGAGACTGGAATGAAGCTGAAAAGTATTTAAAGCGATTAAAGAAATCTAATAAAGAGCTAAAGAAATTTGTAAAGGCTGTTGTTAATGAGACACTTGACAGAGAAATGGAGAAACTAAATGATTACGGATATAGGCCGTATTCCATAGAGGAATTGTTAACCGAATTCATTGAGAACACTTTCCTTTTCAGAACTACATTTCCATTTTTCAGCTGGGCAAATGACGTATTGAAATAAGATATAAAGCAAGATAAAAACACAACCGAGGGATTACATGGCATATTTATTTGTACACTTTACAACAGAACAAAAAGACCCGGAGAACGTATACTTTGCAGTCAGCAAGGATGGGCTACACTGGGAAGATGTTGGCGGAGACAAGCCTATACTCACAACAGACAAGGGTTCCAAAGGAATCAGGGACCCCTTTATTGTGTACGACCAAAAACTTTCCAAGTACTTCATCATCGCCACAGACCTTAATACCAGCGACGGTGACTGGGACAGAGCCGCCAACAGAGGCAGCAGGTCGTTGTTCGTATGGGAGTCTTCGGACCTCATCAACTGGTCTGATGCGAGACTTATAGAAGTTGGTGTGCCAAATGCCGGCTGTGTGTGGGCACCGGAGGCTGTTTACTGTCATGAGAAAAAGGCATGGTTTGTCTTCTGGGCATCCAATGTGAGAGAAAGCGGTGAGGCAGAGGCCAAGCAGCGTATCTACGGCTCTTTTACCACGGATTTCAAAGAGTTCACACCGGCCTTTAAGTATATTGAGCGGGAAGAGAACGTGATAGACACTGACATTGTCTGGGAAAATGGCCTGTACTACAGGTTTTCCAAGGATGAGACCAACAAAGTGATCCTTATGGAAAAGAGCCAAAATCTGGTGGATGGCCCCTATGAAGGCGTTAATTCCAAGGTTTTGGCAGAGCTTTCCGGGGTAGAAGGACCGGAGTGTTATTACCTTGAGGAGCAGAAGAAGTGGTGCCTTATTGTGGACCAGTACAGGGAAAATGGCGGATATCTGCCGCTTCTTTGCGATGATCTTGCAAGTGGAGATTTCAGGATTTTGGACAAGTCAGAGTACGACCTTGGACTTAGGAAAAAGAGACATGGCGGTATTATAGGGATTTCCGACGAAGAATACGCCAAAATCAGCAAACTATAAAAACTATGAAATACAATAATATTACAGCAGCCAACTTCATATCGAGGCCCAACAGGTTCGTTGCCAAAGTTATGCTTGATGGCAGCGAACTTACTGTTCATGTGAAAAATACCGGAAGGTGCAGGGAGCTTCTTCTTCCGGGCAGCGAAGTTTATCTGGAGAAGGCGGACAACCCTGACAGGAAGACGCCCTATGACCTGGTTGCCGTCAAGACAAGCGACAAGGGAATCATCAACATAGACTCCCAGGCCCCCAACAAGGTGGTAAAAGAGTTCCTTGAAGAAAGCGGCAAATATGACTTCATCAAGCCTGAATTCAAGTATGGCAATTCCAGAATAGATTTTTACATGGAAAAAGATAATGAGAAATACCTCATGGAAGTTAAGGGCTGCACACTGTTCAGGGACGGAGTCGGCTATTTTCCTGATGCACCCACAGAGCGCGGCGCAAGGCATTTGGAGGAGCTGGTCAAAGCAGTAAAAGAGGGCTTTCATGCCAGAGTGGCCTTTGTGATCCAGGGGGAAGGCATAAGTGAAGTGAGACCCAATGCCGACACTGATCCCGAGTTCACCAGGGCTTTTCACGAAGCCAGGGCAGCAGGAGTAGAAGTAGTGTTCTACATGTGCAAAGTCCAAACAGACTCCTTGAACATTTTTGACGAGAGAATAATTTAAACATAATGGGGAATACCATGGGATTTGAATATGACGTACCGGAATATAAAAAGATAAGAGTGATCGTAGATACTGACGCGGCCTGCGAGGCTGATGATCCTTTTGCCATAGTCCATGCGCTGCTTAGCCCCAAGCTGATTGTAAAGGGAATAATAGCAGAGCACTTCAAGGAAGCCGGCTCCATGCAAAGAAGCTATGATGAGATCAGGACTATTCTTGATGCCATGGATATGAATGTGCCGGTTCTGCGCGGTCAGGACGGGCCTCTTTCAGTTGACGAAACTGTGTCTGAAGCTGTCAGATTTATCATAGAGGAAGCTCATAGAGACAGCCGGAATCCTCTTTTTATCCTGTGTCAGGGAGCCATCACCAACGTTGCCAAGGCCCTTGAGGCAGCCCCTGATATTAAGGACAAGATCACGGTGGTTTGGATCGGAACTCACGGGGAGGCGCCCTGCAAGGCTCCTTTTACAGAGTTTAACGCCACCAACGATATTCCTGCCGCCAACTACGTGCTTCAGAGCGGCGTGAATCTATGGCTCGTTCCGTCAAACGTGTATATTACCATTAACATTGGAATTGCTGAGATACAGCGCAGAATTAAGCCCTGCGGAAAGATAGGGCAGCATTTGTTCCAAAACCTTGTGGACTACAATATGTCGCAATTTGCGGGATGGACCCAGGGAGAGAGCTGGTCTTTGGGAGATTCTCCGGCCATAGCTGTTACCATAAATCCGGGATGCGGCCATTACCATGAGGCCACTGCGCCCCTTGTACTGGACGATACTTCCTCCGGGGTAAAAGAGGACAACCCTAAGATCAGAATTTATACAGACGTGGACTCCAGATATATTCTTGAGGATTTCATTGCCAAGCTGGAAATCTTCAGTGGAAGATCATAACTCATATTTGGATTTCTTTTTGTTGATCTCATTGATGTAAGCAGCAGTGATCATGCCGGAGGGCAGTGCTATTACTGCTACGCCCACCAGAGCTGATACCATGGTGATAAGGCGCCCCAAATCCGTGGTGGGATAAATATCGCCATAACCGATGGTGGTGATGGAGATAGTGGCCCAGTAAAGCGCATCAAAGAAGTTTTCAAAAAGATTTGGCTCCAATTGGAAAATGAGCATGGCTGAAACGAAAATATAGATTATAATAAGTATCAGAATGGCCATGAGCTGTTTCTTTGCTTTTCGCAGCACATTGGCTATAACTATCATGGTTTTTGAGTAGCGGACAAGTTTAAAGACCCTGAATATCCTGAACAGCCTCAGAAGTCCAATGGCAGATGAGATTGGTAAAAAGAGGTAGAGTACAGGCAGGATTGACAATAGATCGAATATTGAAAGAGGCATGAGCACATAGGCTATATATGCCTTGAAGCTTTTATAGCCCATCTTATAATCGGCAGTATAGACTCTGGAGCAGTAGTCGATGAGAAAGATAATCGCGGTGAGGATTTCTATTATTATGGTGTAGGTATTATCTTTTTTCAGAGTCAGAGGAACCATGCCCACTATGACGGTTGTGGTCATGAGGACATCATATGCTCTGCTGGAGGCATCGCCGATATTTGAGACTTCTATTATTTCATATATTCTTCTTTTTATATTGTTCATAAGATATCCTCAAAAACTGAAATTTCCCTTAACGAAAGCCAGGATTCCGAGAATGATCAGAATCACACTTAAGGACCGGCACAGGAAGACAAACAGGCTTATATGAAAGCTCTTATTTGAGGTGGTTACGCCATAATCAGATATGAGAATGTCTTTTTCTTTTTTTGAAGGCATATGTTTTATTCCTATTCTTGTGTCTTGTTGAGTTCTGGATTACTATTATTATACATGCTTTTACGTTCATAATAAAACTAAAAAAAGACTAAAACGAATCATGGAGGAGCAATGAAGATAACAGTTTATAACGATTGGGACCATATACCCAAGGCTGAAGCAGAGGATGAAGAAAACGTAGTTCTGGCCTGGGACGGCGAGTACAGAAAGGGCGATATTATCGAGCTTTCAGGCCTTACACCGGATTCTTTTTATGTAGTCAAGATAGATGCCGCTGTGGACGAGGCTTTTGTGTATATTACGCAGGAGACCGTGCTTTTTACAGTGCCCTTTTATGAGAAAAAGACCAGCTATAATCCACTGGCATTTTTCGGCAACAGGCACCTTATCACATTGAGAAGAGCCAGAAAAGATGAGACCAAATGCTATCGCAATCTGGCTCTTAACCCCTTTGACCAGCATGAGGTTTCCGGAGTTTATCCCCATGCCAGTGCCAATGTGGAGACCAGAGGAGAAGCCGTGTTCGCCGCAAGAAACGCCATAGATGGCTGCATCGCCACACTTTCCCACGGGGAGTGGCCCTATGAGTCCTGGGGCATCAACA
>JAEEGL013048404.1_pt1 | contig 13987 bp, 11 predicted proteins | sample 9134231 | NCBI WGS metagenome assembly JAEEGL01 (sample SAMN16246548, study PRJNA631951) | gut metagenome | biome: gut microbiome; feature: rumen; material: fiber-attached | host: Bos | place: Iran: Karaj | collected 2018-10
GCGAAGATCCCCCACGGCGTCCTTCTGGTCGGCCCTCCCGGCACCGGTAAAACGCTGATCGCGAAGGCGGTCGCCGGCGAAGCGGGCGTCCCGTTCTATTCGGTTTCCGGTTCCGACTTCGTGGAAATGTACGTCGGCGTCGGCGCCTCCCGCGTGCGCGACCTGTTCGACACGGCGAGAAAGAATACCGCGGCCATCATATTCATCGACGAGATCGATGCCGTCGGGCGTCACCGCGGCGCCGGTCTCGGCGGCGGCCACGACGAACGCGAACAGACCCTGAACCAGATCCTGGTGGAAATGGACGGGTTCGGCTCCAGCGACGGCGTCATCGTCATGGCGGCCACGAACCGTCCGGACATTCTGGACCCGGCTCTCCTGCGACCCGGACGCTTTGACAGACAGATCACCATGAATACGCCCGATATGCGCGGACGCGAAGAGATCCTGAAGGTCCACGCCAGGAACAAACCCTTCGAGGCGGACGTGGATCTCGGCGTGATCGCCAAAACGACGGTGGGATTCACCGGCGCGGAACTGGCCAACCTTCTGAACGAAGCGGCTCTGCTCGCAGCCAGAAAAGGCAAGAACCTGATCGGGATGAACGAACTGGAAGAAGCGATGATCAAGGTCATCGTGGGTCCCGCGAAACGGTCGAGAGTCATCACGGAGGCGGAAAAGAAACTGACCGCCTATCACGAAGCCGGACACGCCATCACGACCTGGGTCCGGCAGCCGGACGAACCGGTCCATCAGATCTCGATCATTCCGAGCGGCCGGGCGGGCGGCTATACGCTTTCCCTGCCGAAGGAAGACAAGTCCTACATGTCACGCAGCATGATGGAGGACGAGATCGTGACCCTGCTCGGCGGACGCGCCGCCGAGGCGCTGATCCTGGGCGATATTTCGACCGGGGCCTCCAACGATATCCAGCGTGCGTCTTCCCTCGCGCGTCACATGGTCACCAAATACGGTATGTCCGACAAACTGGGGCCGATCCTTTACGGAAGCGAGTCGTCCAGCGACGAGGTCTTCCTGGGACGTGATTTCAACCAGTCGAAGAATTACTCGGAAGAGACCGCATCCCTGATCGACAGCGAGGTCAAGGCGATCATCACGAAGGCGTACGACGATGCGACCGCCGTTCTGAAGGAGAACGAGAGCCGTCTCCATTTCGTTGCTTCCTATCTGATGAAGAACGAGATCATGGAGGAAGAACAGTTCATCCGGGCCATGACCGAACCGGACGTGACGATCGAACAGCTGGAAGAGATGGTCGCGGAGAAGAGACGCAAGAGCCGCGAGGAAAACGAAGCGCATGCAAGACATCTTGCCGAGCTCGAGAGACAGCGTGAGGAAGAACGCGCCCGCGAAGAGGCCCGTCACAACCGCAGTGAACGCTCGAATCCGTTCTCTCCGTTCTCCGCTCAGCCCTCCGCGCCGGCCCGTCCCGTCGAACCCGTGACGCGTCCTGCACAACCGGAACTTCCAGGGCAGGATCCCGAAGGGACCGAACCGGATGAACCTACTGAACCGGCTGAACCGGCCGGTCAGGATGACGTGGATATCCCGGGGGATGACGGGGACCGTAATCTTCCGGAGGACGATGAAGAAAACACCGACTCCGACAACTGAAAAAAGGCGACCGTACGGTCGCCTTTTTTAACGTCTGTCAGGATCGGTAGGTTGCGTTGCGGAACAGCGAAGCGTACTGTTTCAGTTCCTCCCTCGACTGTTTTAAGAGATCGCCGGGCAGGCCGTATTCACGGCTGACGGAAGCATACTTGGCGCCTGCCATGACGTTATACGGAAGCAGCTCGACCGGCGCGTCCTCCGCGAAGGAAGAGATCGCTCTCAGGTTTTCTTCGGTATCCGTTATGCCCGGGATCAGCGGGACACGGAAAACAAAACGTTTTCCCGACTGCTTCAGCCACGCCAGATTGGCGAGGATCTGATCGTTCGGCACGCCGCAGTATTCGATATGCTTCCCGCGATCCATCAGTTTGATGTCCGCCATGACCAGCGAAAAAGGGGCGAGCGTTTCCCGATAGATCTCGGCCGGGGCGAAGGACGAAGTCTCGAGGTCGACGGATATCCCCATGGAATCCAGCCGGTCCGCCACCGTTTTGACGAATTCATGCTGCAGCAGCGGTTCTCCGCCGGAGAAAGTGACGCCCCCGTTCTCGCCGAACACGTCCTGATCCCTGAGAAGCTCCCGGGTCAGTTCTTCGACGGTCCACCTTCGTCCCGACACGGAGACGTTCCCCATCGGACAGACATGGAGACACCGTCCGAAGGGCTGGCATTCCGGATGGCTGCAGGGATGAAAGCACCTGCCGCAGTGTGTGCACCGGGACAGTTTCACGTACAGTTCCGGTTCCGGGGAAAGCCCCTCCGGATTGTGACACCAGCGGCAGCGGAGCGGGCAGCCCTTCATGAAAACCGTCGTCCGGATCCCGGGGCCGTCGTTCAGGGCAAATCCTTTGATATCAAAAACAGTACCAGTCAGCATAGTTCCACCAACAGAAAACGGAGTCATGACGGCTCCGTTCGATCTTCTTCATGGCACGGGCAGCAGCCCGATGCCGTTTTTTGTTCTTCTCTCAGTTCGGAGATCTCACGCGCGAACGTCTCGATATCGGTGAACTCTCTGTGGACGGAGGCGAAGCGCACATACGCGACGGCATCGAGCGCCTTCAGGCGTTCCATGGCCAGTTCGCCGATCTTCTGGGAACTGACTTCCGTTTTCATGCTGTTGAGTATCGTGGCCTCGATCTCATCCGCGACCTTCTGAGCGTCGACGGGCCTTTTGTGACAGGCTCTCATGAGACCGCCGAGCAGCTTGTTCTTGTCGAACAGTTCCCGGCTGCCGTCCTTCTTCAGAACGATCGGCTGAAGTGTGTCGATGATCTCATACGTCGTGAACCGGTGATGGCATTCCAGGCATTCGCGCCGGCGGCGTATGCTGTTGTTTTCCTCGACCGGTCTGGAGTCGATGACTTTGCAGTCCAATGACATGCACACGGGACACTTCATGTTTCCGTCTCCTTTTCAGAGATTCGTTCTACTTGATTATATCACACCGCTCTCCGGATTGCAAGATGCGGTTGGCACGTGCGTCCGGACGGTCGGGAACGGTCAGTCGAACGCGAGCGGCGTCGTGGGGATGCTGCTTCTCGGCGTCGCCATCATGGGTGCGACCGTTTCCCGCCAGAGTTTATAGTGAGCCGTTTCCTTGTGGGCGGCGGCCGCCGCCTCGTCCTGATAGACTTCGTAGAGGACGAAATGATTCGGTTCCTTGTTGTTTCTCAGAAAATCGAAACGGACGTTTCCCGGTTCCTTCCTCGAGTTTTCGTGATTATACTCCGTGATCCGGATGAACTCCTCGACCGATTCCGGTTTGACGTCGATCAGCACAAGCGTAGCAAGCATCCCATACCTCCTGTTATTCCGCGCTGAGGATTTTGAAGAATTCAAGTTCCTCACCGGACGGACCGTAGACAAAAGCGCAGTTCAGAGTCAGTTTGACCGGACTGGAATCCAGTTCCGCGATCTTCGGGTAGATCTTGGGCTTCGCGCCGGCGCCGAGCGCGCGGTCGAAAGCGGCCTGCACGTCGTCGACCCGGAAAGCCAGATGGATGAATTTCGCGTCGGCGGGAACATTCGCGTTTCCGCATGCAAAGACCTCCAGGATCCCTCCGTCGCCCATGTCGAGCATGGCGATCCGTTTTTCGCCCTCGCCCCACCGGGTATAGAGTCTCATGCCCAGTACCTCGGTATAGAACCTGAGGGATCCCTCGAAATCGGCTACTGCGAGCGCCACATGATGGAATCCCATTCCGCTGATGATCTCGTTTGCCATGACAACCTCCGCGATGCGTTTCACTGATATTACCTTCCGACTGTTATTGTATCACAAAACCGGCTCAAAGTAAACAACCGTCGGACGGAAACATCTGCCGATGGGCCGTTTGGTGAAAAAAGTAGGCGCCGGCCGGAGAAATATCGTAAAAACGCTTGATTCGGCGGGGTCTGCGGTTTATAATGTAAATAGGGGGAGATGGTCGTTTGACGTTACGTCCCTTCCCCATCGGCAATCAACTGTTGACAGCGTTCACGCGCAAAGGAGCAATCATGACGAACAACAAACATCTTCTTTCATGGATCGACGAGATGGCTGCCCTGTGTCAGCCGGATCAGCTCGTATGGATCGACGGTAGCGAGGAACAGGCGGAAAAACTCCGCGCCGAAGCCTGCTCCACCGGCGAAATGATCAAACTCAACGAGGAAAAACTCCCGAACTGCTATCTCCACCGAACCGCTGTGAACGATGTCGCCCGCGTGGAAGGCCGTACCTTCATCTGCACGCGGAAAAAGGAAGACGCCGGGAATATCAATAACTGGATCGAACCCCAAGAGTGCTACGAGCGGCTGTCGAAGCTGTACAGAGGCGCCATGAAGGGACGCACCATGTACATCATTCCCTACTCCATGGGGATCGTCGGGTCCGATTTTGCGAAATACGGGATCGAGCTGACCGATTCGATCTATGTCGTCCTGAACATGCTGATCATGACCCGGGTCGGGTTCGACGTGCTGGACGACATCGGCGAAGACGGGGACTTCATCAAGGGGCTCCACTCCAAGGCCACGCTCGACGAGAACAACCGCTATATCTGCCACTTCCCCGAGGACAACACGATCTGGTCGGTTAACTCCGGCTACGGCGGAAACGTTCTGCTCGGCAAGAAGTGCTTTGCGCTGCGGATCGCCTCCTGGCTCGGCCGCCTCGAAGGATGGATGGCCGAACACATGCTCATCCTCGGCGTCGAATATCCGGACGGCGACGTGAAGTACATCAGCGCCGCGTTCCCGTCGGCGTGCGGCAAGACGAACCTCGCGATGCTGATCCCGCCGGAGATCTACCGGAACAAGGGCTTCAAGGTCTGGACGGTCGGGGACGACATCGCCTGGCTCAGAGTGGGTGCCGACGGACGGCTGTATGCCGTGAATCCCGAGAACGGGTTCTTCGGCGTCGCGCCCGGGACCAACGAACACTCCAACCCGAACGCACTGCATACCTGCATGAGAGACGCCATCTTCACCAACGTCTGCCACAACCTGGACGACAACACCGTCTGGTGGGAGGGCCTCGACAACAACCCGCCGCATAACGCGGAAAACTGGCGCGGCGAGATCTGGGATTATACCAAATACGACAAAGCCGACAAGGTCGGCACGTCCGGCGCCCATCCGAACTCCCGGTTTACGGCGAAAGCGACGAACTGCCCGTGCCTTTCCAAAGAATTCAACAACCCCGCCGGCGTCCCGATCTCCGCGATCGTGTTCGGCGGCAGGCGCGCCAGGACCGCTCCGCTGGTCTATCAGTCCACGTCCTGGCAGAACGGCGCGTTCGTCGGTTCGATCATGGCTTCCGAGACGACCGCAGCCGCTTCCGGCGCCGTCGGCGGGGTGCGCCGTGATCCGATGGCGATGCGTCCCTTCGTAGGTTACGACATGGGCGACTATTTCGCCCACTGGCTCGAGATGGGCAAAAAGATCCCGAACGCACCGAAGATCTTCCACGTCAACTGGTTCCGTACCGATGAGAACGGCGACTTCATCTGGCCCGGCTACGGCGAGAACTTCCGGGTCCTGCTCTGGATCCTGGCGCGCTGCGAAGGCAAGGTTGACGCGGATCTCACGGCGATCGGCTACGTACCGAAGGCGGAAGACATCAACATCGAGGGCCTGGACGGAATCACGGAGGACACGATCCGGGATCTCCTGACGGTCGACAAGGAAAGCTGGCTCGCCGATGTCGAGAACATCAGAGAATTCTACGAAATGATCGGCGAACGGGTCCCGGCTGAACTGAAGGAAGAACTGGCCGGACTCAAGGAAAGACTGACCGAGATGGAATGATGACCATACCGGAAAACGGCTCGAAAGAGCCGTTTTTCTGTTGTCCGGACGTCTTGATTCAGAATACCGTATATGGTATAATGATGCAGAAAAATGTTGACTGGAGCGTTTCATGGAAAACCAGAAATTTGATTCGGTCTTTCTCGCAGACTGTACGGAATACGATGTGGAGAAAGTCACCGGACTTCTCCGCGAGGCTTTCGAGGCCCTCGGGATCCGCCGCGAAGAGATCGAAGGCCGGCGCGTCGTGATCAAGCCCAACATGGTCATGGGGGCGGCGCCGGAAAAAGCCGCGACCACCCATCCCGTATTCGCGGCAGCCTGCGCGAGAGTCCTCTCGGACTACCGTCCCGCTTCGCTCGTTCTGGCGGAATCCCCCGGCGGTCCGTGGAATTCCGCGACGATGAACGCCGCCTACCGGGCCTGCCGCATGACCGAAGCGGTCACCGGTCAGCTGGAACTGAATCAGGACTTTTCCTTCCAGACCGTCAGAACGGAGGGCGTGCTGCTGCATCAGTTCCACTGCATACGGGCGATCGCTGAAGCCGACGTGATCATCGACCTCTGCAGACTCAAATCCCATTCCCTGACGGGTTTTTCCAACGCGGTAAAGAACATGTTCGGCGTCATTCCAGGGACGGAAAAGGTCGAGATGCATGCCACGTATCCGGACCTGCCGGATTTCTCCGAAATGCTCGTGGACCTTGCGGACTGGTGTGTTCGCGGCAGGACCTTCATCGCGGTCAGCGACGCGGTCGTGGCCATGGAAGGCAACGGTCCGACCCACGGCAATCCGCTCCCCGTCGGACTGGTCCTCGTATCGCGTTCTCCGTTCGTCCTCGATACCGTTGCCGCCCATATCATGCAGCGGGACGGAGAGGTCGTCCATCTGAACCGGGCGGCCGAACGGGGACTGTCGCCCGCCGACTGGAAAGAAGTAACGCTCTGCGGCAGAACCGACGTTCCCACGGCAGAATTCAGGAGGCCCGATTCCGATTCCGGGTGGGCCCTGAAGAACATCGGCAAGATCGCGGGCGGGCGTCTGGCAAAACTCCTGGAGTCACGGCCGAAGATCAGCCGCGCGGACTGCATCGGATGCGGCAAATGCGCCGTCAACTGCCCGCAGAAAACCATTGAGATCCTGAAGCGGGGAAAGAAACGTCGAGCGTCGATCAACCCGAAGAACTGCATCCGCTGCTACTGCTGTCAGGAACTCTGCCCGCACGCGGCGGTTAAAGTGAAACAGAACTTCGTGATCAGACTGATCCACTGATATGAAAACGATAACAACATCTGCCTACGCAAAGATCAATCTTTACCTGAAGGTCGCCGGCCGGCGCCCGGACGGTTATCATGATCTCGTTTCCGTCATGCAGACGGTCTCCCTGCACGACGACGTGACCTTGACCGTGTCGGACGGCCGCTCGATCGTTCTGACATGCAGCGATCCGTCGATCCCGACGGACGGCCGGAATATCGCGTACCGGTGCGCGGAACATTTCTTTTCCGCCTTTCCGGACGTGCGCTGCAGCGTCGCCATAGACCTCGTAAAACGCATCCCGGCCGAGGCCGGATTAGGAGGAGGATCGGCGGACGGAGCGGCCGTATTGCGCCTTCTCAACGATCTGACGGGGGTCCATGCCTCCCTCGACACGCTGTGCTCCATCGGAGCCGGCATCGGAGCCGATATCCCCTTCTGTGTCGTCGGCGGTACCTGTCTCTGTGAAGGCACCGGTTCCGTCGTGTCCCCGCTGAAGATACCGGAACCGAGCTATCAGGTCCTCCTCGTCATGCCCTCCCGCTCCGCCGTTTCCACCGGAGAGGCCTACCGGCTGCTGGACGGACAGGGATCTCTCTCATCCGGACCGGGGCCGGTCGATCTTACCATCGACGAACTGGCCGGCGGAGGTCTTCCGGTGCACCTGTTTAATTCATTCGAAGAGGTGATCCTTCCGAGGAACCCGGGGATCCGGGAGGCAAGATCGATGATGGAGAACACCGGAGCGGATGCCGTTCTGATGAGCGGCAGCGGTTCGGCGGTATTCGGACTGTATGCCGGAGAGCCCGGATGCAGGAGCGCTTTTGAACAAATCAGAAACAACGGGATACGCGCCTGGATGTGCAGACCCGTTCCGACTTTCAACCAGTGAACCGAGACAAAGGAGAAGACCATGTCAGACAAGATCATCTACAAAGGCCGCGGAAATCCCGAACTCTACGACGACCTGATGGATTTCATGAACTATGTTTTCGGCTTTGACGGCGTAAGGGAGCATTTCGTCCGTCTTCTTCCGAAACTTTACAAGCCGGAACACGATCCCTGCCACAACAACTATATCGTGACGGAGAACGGAAAGCTGAAAGCCGCGGTCGGCGCTTTCGATCTCGAACTCTCCGTGGCAGGTTTGACGCTGTCCTGCCGCGGGATCGGAAACGTCGCGACCCACCCGAACTGCCGCGGACAGGGACTCATGCAGGAATGCATCACCCTCGCTCTGGACGATATGATTCGGGATCAGGTGGATCTGTCGGTGCTCGGCGGACAGCGGCAGCGCTATGAATATTTCGGTTTTGAGCCGTGCGGAGTCGAATACGACGCATACTGCACCAACAGAAACCAACGGCATTACTACCGCGACGTTCCCTTCTGCGAACTGGAACTCAGACAGCTCAAGAAAGACGACACGGATCTCCTGAAGCAGATCTTCGAGCTGCACCGTTCGAAACCGTATCATTCGGTCCGCGCCGAGGAGGATCTGTTCGACATCCTGTGCACCTGGCATCAGGATCCGGTCGCGATCCTGCGCGACGGAACGTTCATCGGTTATTATACCGGGGACCTCGAAGAACTCACGCTGATCGACATGGACGATTTCGGCGACGTGATCCGGAATTTCATCAGACAGAACGGAAGCGTTCATGTCAAGTTCCCTTCCTACGATCTTCCCCTCCTGAAAAAGATCGCGCCGCTTTGCGACAGTCTGGACATGTCGAACGCGGAGATGTTCAACGTCCTGAACTACCGGAACGTCATCGAGGCCTTCCTCCGGCTGAAAGCGGCCGCCGAGCCGCTGCCGGACGGTTCAGTCTGCGTTCTGATACACGGCTGGGCAAAGGACGAACAGCTGAAGATCACGGTGAAGGACAACACGGTCACCGTGACTCCCACCCGCGCCAGACCGGAGTTCGTTCTCGACCATCTGGAGGCGATGTCCTTCCTGTTCGGACTCTATTCCCCCGCGAGAGAACAGCTCAAGCCGGCGGTCCGCGCCTGGCTTCCGGTCCCGATCTACATGTACAAGCCGGATCAGGTATAAAACAAGCCCCTCATCCGATCGGATGAGGGGCTTTTGTCAAGTATCAGGCTTTTGTCTTGTTTGACCCGTTGATACCGGGATTCTTTTACTTGGTGATGGTGATCTTCTTGATGACGGTCGCGGCGTCCGGATCGATCCCCCTGATCAGCGTCATGCAGCAGGCGAGCAGCTGGAAGAAGATGACCGATACCTGCGGGAACGTGAATTCGCTTCCCGTGGACGGGATGAGAAACGGCGTGGTGCCGGCGGGCGCCTCTCTCGGATCGTCGGTGACCACGACGATATCGGCGCCGATCCCGAGAAGCTTGTCGATGATGCTGTCCGCGTCATGACTGGTCTTCCCTTTCGGCGCAAGAACGAAAACGACGTCGCCGGATTTGACCTGAGCGATCGGGCCGTGATGAAAGTCGGAGATCGGATACCCTTTCATGGACAGCTTGTTGGTCTCGAGCATCTTCAGGGCGCCTTCCAGTGCGATGCAATAGGAAACGCCGCGCCCGAGAAGGATGGCGCCGGGGATGTCCCTGTATTTCTCCGCAAGGGAATAGATCTCGTCGTATTTTGTCCGGATCATCTCGTCGACATAGAGATGAACCCGGCGCAGGTCGTCGATCAGCCGGTCGTTGCCGGCCCAGATGGCCGCCAAAAGCCCCAGAAGGGTCATCTGGGTCGTAAAGGTCTTCGTAGCCGCGATCGATGTTTCCGGTCCGCAGCCGCAGTACAGATGGTAATCCGACGCGGCGGCCAGTCTGGATGAACGGTTGTTCGTAATGGAAACGGTGACGGCACCGCATGCCCTTCCCGCCTCCAGGACCGCCAGAACGTCCTCCGCCATACCGGACTGGGAAACGCCGACGACCATCATGCCCGAGAGATCCATTCTGGCGCCGTACTGCGTGATCACGGACGGGGTGGCGAGGGCGCAGGGGACGCCGGCAAAGATCGCGAACAGATACTGCGCGTAGATGCAGGCATGGTCGGACGTGCCTCTGGCAGTGAGATAAATCTGATGGACGCCGAGAGCTTTCGCCTTTTCGACGGCGGCGCGGACGGTGTCCATGTTTTCGTCAACGACCCGTGAAAGAGCCTCCGGCTGTTCACGGATTTCTTTTTCCAGGTTGATCATAATGCTTCCTTACTGGTTTGAGTCCTCCGGCTCCGAGATCGATTCGAAGCAGGCGCTGATGCCTTTCGCGACGCCGCGAACAAACGCGTTCTGCCAGACTTCGTCGACTAGATTCTCCCGGTCCGTCTCGTTGGATGCGAATCCCATCTCGATCAGGCATGCGGGCATGGTCGTCTCCCGGATCACCGCGTAGGAATATCCGGAATACTCCATGTTTACGAGCTGAGGTTTTGAGCCGTCGAGGCTCTCTTCCGCGATGGCGTTCACGATCAGTTCGGCGAAAGGTCCCGACAGCGTGCTGGTCTTGTAGCTGCTCTGGATATAATAGACCCGTATCCCGGAGATCGTGGGATCCTCATCGTAGATGTCTACATGAAGGGATATGAAATAATCCGGGGCGGCGGCATTGACGTCCGGAATGCGTTCCTGGGCGCTGTACAGGTTGTCGTACAGCGCCGCCTCAGGCTTGTTGACGCCGTCGTGGGTCAGCATGGTTTTGAACCCCCGCTCCTCGAGGGCCGCTTTCAGCTTGACGGCAACGGCCATGGTGATATCCTTTTCCAGAGTGCCGTCCGGATAAACGCCTTCTGCGCAGCCGCCGTCCTTGAACCCGTGACCGGGGTCGATACATATGGTAAACTCTTTCGGTTCGGCTTCGGGCGGCTCTTCCCGTCCGATGCCGGCAGAAGGCGTCGCGGCCGGTTTCGCCGTTTCGGCCGGCGCTTCAGTTTCGCTCGGCTGCTGTTTGCCGCAGGAGGCGGAGCAGATCAGGAGCACCGCCAGGAGAAACGGTACGATACGTCCGAAATGTCGCTTCATATCAATGTCCTTCCAGATATTCGTTCGGGAACAGGAAAACAGCGGTCTTGACGGGACCTTCTTACCTCTTCAGGAGGACTTCCTTCTCGTACTGCTTCATCATGGCGATCCAGCTGTCACCCACCGGAACGTTCTGCTTTTCGCAGTAGGCGTCCCACACGAGACCGAACGGCAGCGTCTTGATCTCCTCCAGGTAGGCGAGACGGCTGGTGAAGTCGCCTTCCGCCTCGAAGCGCTGGAGTTTTTCGATCGGTTCGAGAGCCGCCCAGAGCAGCGCCTTTTCCATATTGCGGGCGCCGATCGCCCAGCAGGCGATCCGGTTGATGGAGCCGTCGAAGAAGTCGAGACCGATATAGACCCGGTCCTCAAAGTGCCCGCGGATGATCTCGGAGGCGATTGCCTTCACTTCCTCGTCGAGGACCACGACGTGGTCGGAATCCCAGCGCACGGGACGGGACACATGGAGCATGACGCCTTTCAGGTACTGAAGGGCGGCGGACAGCTTGTCCGAGACGACTTCCGTAGGATGGAAATGCCCGGTGTCGAGTGTCAGGAGAAGATCATGTTTCATGGCGCAGCCCATGTAGAATTCGTGGGAGCCGATGGTGCAGCTTTCGAGGCCGATCCCGAATACCTTGCTCTCCACGCCGTCCAGATTATACCGGTCGTCGGTTTTGAACGAGAAGATCTCGTCGTACGCTTCGGCGAGCTGCGCTCTCTTTCTGGCACGGTTCACCGGCGTGTCCTTGAATCCGTCGGGGATCCAGAAGTTGTTGGTGGAGACCATCCCCATCTCGCGCCCGAAATATTCGGAGATCTTCCGGCAGCGGATGCCGTGCTCGATCCAGAAACGCCGGATGGCGGGATCGTCATGAGACAGCGTGAATCCGTTTGCCAGAGGATGGGAGAAATACGTGGGGTTGAAGTCCAGTCCCAGATGATGCTCTTTCGCCCACTGGACCCAGGAGGCGTAGTGCTCCGGTTCTATCTCGTTCCGGTCGACCTTTTTCCCGCCCGCGTCGAGATAGATCGCGTGGAGAGAGAGTTTCTTTCTGCCCGGGATCAGCCGGTTCGCGAATTCGAAATCCTTCCGCAGCTGATCCACGGTCCTGGCTCTCCCGGGGTAGTTCCCGGTGGTCTGGATGCCGCCCGTCAGGTCGCCGTCGGGTGACTCGAAGCCTCTCACGTCGTCTCCCTGCCAGCACTGGATGGAGATCGGAATGGAGGCCGCTTTAGCCATGGCGGCGTCTACGTCGACTCCGTACGCGGCATATGCTTCTCTTGCATGTTCGAGTTTATCCATCGTATCTCTCCTGTCTGTGTTTATTTAATAAGGGTGAGGAAGAGACCGTACGCCTCGTCCCAGGCTCCGGCGGTCTCCCTGTACGGTTCGAAGGTCCGGACGTCGAACGAGTTCCGGATGATCTCGCGCGCCTGCCACATATCCCCGATCTCGCCGGTCGCGATGTACTGGATCGCCACGTTTCCGAGCGTCGTCGCCTCCACGGGTCCCGCGCATACGGTTCTGTGGGAAGCGTCCGCCGCGAACTGGGAGAGCATGGCCTCTTTCGTGCCGCCGCCGACGATGTTGATGACGGGGTACTTCCGGCCGGTCATCTCCTCCAGACATTCCGCCGTCCAGCGGTACCGGAGCGCCAGGGACTCGAAGATGCAGCGCACGATCTCTCCGGGCGTTTCAGGAACGTGCTGACCGGTCTTCCTGCAGTATTCGCAGATTCTGCGCGGCATGTCGCCGGCGGAGGAGAAGGACTGGTCGTCAGGATTGATGATGGACTGGAGCGGTCTGGACTGTTTGGCCATATCGGAAAGCTCGTCGAAGGTGTACTCTTTCCCTTCCCGTTTCCACTGACGCCTCGATTCCTGCTCCAGCCAGAGGCCCATGATGTTTTTCAGGACCCGGATGGTACCGAATACGCCGCCTTCGTTGGTGAAGTCGTATTTCTGGGAAACGGGCGTGATGACGGGACCTGGGGACTCGATCCCCATGAGGGACCAGGTGCCGCTCGAGATATAGCAGAAACCGTCGTCAGACGCCGGGACGGAAAGGACCGCGGACGCCGTATCGTGCGACGCGACCTTCATGACCGTGACGCCGGAGTGGCCGGTCTCCTCCTCGATGGCCGGAAGGAGCCCGCCGAGAACGGTGCCCGGCTCCACGATCTCCCGGAAGAGACGGCGGGGGATGCCGAACCGGTCGATCAGATCCCAGGCGTAGTCTCTCTTTTCCGCGTCCAGCATCGCGCCGGTCGAGGCGATCGTATACTCCGTTTTCATCTGACCGGTCAGGAGATACCCGAGAAGGTCCGGCATGTGAAGAAGCGATTCCGCGTTTTCAACGATCCAGGGACGGTCCCGCAGATCGGCGGCGACCTGATAGAGCGTATTGAAATTCATGGACTGGATGCCCGTGACGCCGTAGATCTCCGGGAAGGAAGCGTACTTCCCGAAAACATAGGGCTGGATCGCTTCCGTTCTCGCGTCTCTGTAGTGATACGGATTGGAAAGGAGGACGCCGGCCTTGTCAAGATAGCCGTAATCGACGCCCCAGGTATCGATGGCGACGGAATCCGCGCCGCCGTTATGAGCGGCTTTCAGGATGGCCGTCTTGATCTCGTGCAGGAGACGGAGCGTGTCCCAGAAGAAGCCGCCCGGCGTGATGACCGGATCGTTGGAAAAACGGTGGATCTCTTCCAGGGTGATCTTTTGCCCGTCAAAACCTCCGATGATGCCGCGGCCGCTGGAGGCGCCGAGGTCCATCGCAAGTACTCTTTTCTGTGCC
>JAEEGL016517032.1_pt1 | contig 13987 bp, 5 predicted proteins | sample 9134231 | NCBI WGS metagenome assembly JAEEGL01 (sample SAMN16246548, study PRJNA631951) | gut metagenome | biome: gut microbiome; feature: rumen; material: fiber-attached | host: Bos | place: Iran: Karaj | collected 2018-10
AATATAAAATTTCACAAATGAAATTAAGAAAAGTTTATGAATTTTATTCAAAAGCAATTCCAGAATATAAAACAAAAGAAGGTTTTAATGAAGAATTAATGACAATGAATCAAATAAATCCAAAAAGACCTCAAATTCAAGGAACTTTTGAAAAAAATCTTTCAAGAAATACAAGTAATAAAAGTTTATTAAATTCATTTTTAAATATTATTGATGAAGGAATTAATACTGATTATTATAAAGATTTTAGACCTTTAATTCAAGGTGTTAAAAAAAAATTAGAAGAGTCTTGTAATTCACAAGAAGGACAAGATAAAGTTAAAATATTAAATTTAAGAAGATATTTAAAACCTAAAATTGAATTTAAAAGAAATATTGAAACTTTATCTTTTATTGAAATGTATAAATATCAATATTTAAATATTGAAGATAAATATATGTCACATGTTTCTAGTACAATTAGTTATGAAAATTATAAAATTTCTCCTCAAGATAAAATAAATGTTGATAACTTTAATAATATTGTTCTTGTTAAAAAACAATTAATTCAAAAATATATTAAATTAAGATTAATTTTTGAAAAAAATGATTTAGATATTTATATTAATAAAATGTTGAAAGAAATAGAAAATTTAAAAGTATTATTAATTAATAAAAAAGAACAAGATATATTAGATGAAATTGAAAAAGCAAAAAAAGAAAAAGAAGAAAGAGAAAAAGAAAAATTCTTTGAAAATTTAGAAAAAAATTCAAAAAAAATAAAAGAGAAAAATATATTAAATGAGAAAAGAAAATTGAAAGAAAAAAATATTTTATATACTTATTCATATGGATATTTAAGAGAACAAAATGATCCTGATTTAATCAAAATAAGAAATAAAAGAGAAAATGATGCATTACCAGATATTGATAATTTAGTTAATAGTGTTACTGTTTATTATTTAGGAAATTATATTTCTGAAATTTTAACTGATTTTATTTCTAGAAATGATTTTGTATATTATTATCTTGTTGGTAGATTAAGTGAAGGTGATAATTCAAATAAATTAATTCAACAAATGATTTGTATTTATTTATCAGAAGCAAATAATTTTTTTTATTTAAATGTATATCAAGTTACTTCTGAAAAAAATGAAAGTTTTATTTATTATTTTTATACTTATATTACTATTTTAACTTCTGACAAAAATGCAAAATTTAAAATTAAATTAGATGATGATAAATTTATTGAAAAAACTGATATTAGAAAAATAATAATTTGTAATATTGCACCTAAATCAAGTGTTAAATTAATCTCAAATGAAAATTCTGGATTATTAGATATATATTTAATTAAAGATGATAAAGATAAAAATGAAAAAATTTTTGATAAAATATTATCAACATTATCTAGATCTGAAAGTTATAAATCAAAAAAAATTCAATTAATTGATGATACATTTATAATAGAAAATCATGAAGGAAATATTATTCAAGAAAATATTAAAGATATAAAAATAGAACATGCATATTATATAAATAACGATAAAAAAGTAGATTTTAATATTAAAATTGCTACTTTTGCAAATATATAAAATTATATATATTAATTATTTGTAAAAATAAAATTGTTTTTCTTATTTATTATTTAAATTATAAAATAATAATTTAAAATAATATTAAATATTTAATTTTGAATATAATTAATCATAATTTATTTAATCATATTAAATAAAAAAATAAATTGATAAATATTATTTTCCTAATTGTAAAAATATTGCTAAAGTTTTTTGTAATTCATCTCTCTTTTTTTCTAATTTAACAATTTCATCTTTAATTTGAATAATATTATCATCTTTTTCTTCTAAGACTTTTTTTAAATGTAAAACTTCTAATTTTAATTTTTGTTCTTCAGTCATAGTTTTTTTTTTTTTTTTAATTTTAATAAATTTACTTTTTAATTTATTCATAGAGACAAAATTAGCTTGATTTTTTTTTTTACTTTCTTTTTGTTCAGTAATATTATTAGTAATAGTATCATCATCATTATCATTTTCATTATTATTTTCAGGAATAGAATCTTGACAATTATTATTTAATTCATTTTCTTCAATTTCTCTTCTTCTTTGCATAATTTCATTAGTATTAATAAAAAATTTTTTACTTAATTTTGATTTAACTAAAGTTTTATTAATTATTGGAATAGAACCTTCTGCAGGAAATTTATCATATGGTGATTCAAAATGATTATTTAATACACTATCTAAAATACAAATTGCATGAAGATTTCTATTTTTTTTCCATTCTATATTATTTGTTACTTGACATAATTTTTTACACCAATTTTTTATTCTTAATTGATCATGTTTATTTAAGTTTATTGATTGTTTTTCAATTTCTAAAAAAATAATTTAATTAATTACCTATAATTAATGATATAAATTCTTTATCATATTCATCTGTATTATCACTTGTTGATTCATTCATTTTTTAATTTATTAATTTTATAAATTTAATTTTAAAATTAAATTTGTTTTATATTTAAATTATTTTAATATTGGATTTGGAACAGGAATTCCTTTATCATTTTTATTTATTTTTTTCTTTTTATCATCATTTTCATCACTAAAAGATTCTTCTTTTTCTTTTTCTTTATCATTCATTTCTATTTGTTGATTTTTTATAAATTGTTCTTTAAAATTTTTTCTAAGTATATATAATACTAATGCACCAGTTATAAATATAATATTAATAAATAATAACCACATACCAAAATTTGAAATTTTATTTTCAGAATAATTGATTAATGTATCTTGAAAACTAAGCCAAATATAAGGTTCTTGATAATCACCAATATAAATTTTGAAATTATTATAATTTATAAAATCTTCTATTTCAGGTTCTTTTGATTTATTCCAAGTAATTACTTCATAATTTTCATACCAATTTGTGTAATTATCACATATAAATGATTTATAATTTTGATATAGTGTTTTTGTTGTTGAATCTATTATAATACATAATGAATTTAAATAATATACTAATTTACATTCTTGTGATAAATTATTGTAAGTACCTCTTTTTTTATTACAATTATTAAATGATGAATTTTTCTCATTTTGTAAAATTATTAGATTTATATTATTTACAGATATTATATTTTTATCAATTTCTAATGAAATGTTTATACTAAAATTTTGTAAATTATCATTATATATTTTTAGAATATTTTCTTCTTTTATAAATGAAGTATTATTTAAATAAAAATATTGAGGATAATATAAAAGAGAATAATATGGATAAGATACCAAAAAAGTTTTATTAGAACTTAAATTATATTTTTTGTCTTTTGTTATAAGATTAATATCTAATATTCTAAAAATTTTACTATATGTATTATTCCAATATTCAATTACTGAATTAATATCATTATATAAAGGAGAAATAATATTTGGAATTAATAAAGATAATCCAAGAATAATACAAGTAAAATTTATAAATAAATATAAAACTTGACAAATTAAAATATTTTTACTATGTTTTGAAGGATTATAAAATTCAATTAATTGAAATATTTTAGGTTGAATTCGAGCATATTTACTTTTCTTATTAATTAAAGGAGATGCAACAGATTCGGTTTTCATTATCTCTTTTAAGTTATTGACTTCAAATAAAAAAATTACATTTATTAATAATATTAGTTATTTAATTTAATTATTTTTTTCAGTTAAAAATTTAACTAAATTATTTATAAAATCATAATTATCTTCTGTTAAATTTTTTGATATTTCTTGACATTTCATTAATTGTAGTAATATATCTTTTTCTTTAAAATTTTGATTAATAAATTGTAAAATTATACAAAAAAGAGTTAAATTCAATTTATTTAATTCTAAAAACTTTATTAAATTCCAATCAACTAATTCATTATTTATATTATTTTCAAAATATACTTTGCAAAAATTTCTAATATTAATTTTATATTTCTCAAATAAACCTCTCATAATAAATGTTTTAATTTCTTTAATGCATAAATTAAGAGATATATTACCACTTTTACTTTTATCTTCAAAATTTAAAAAAAATTCAAAAACTTGAAATTGTTCACAATTACCTTTTCCTATTGCATTTTTTAATTTATTTAATTTATCATTTACAATATAAAAAGATATTATATTATCAGTATTAACATAATGAATCAAAATTAATAAATTAACTTTCATATAAAGTAAATCAAAATTATTTTCAACATTTAAATTTTCAAAAGTATTTTCAATTTGTTCAATTACAATTTCACTAATTAATTTAACTTCTTCATTTAAAATTGAATTATTTTCATTAATATAATCTTGAAGAGATTTAATAGTATCTTTAATTAAAATAATACTTTGATTATTATTAACATCAATTTGACTAACAGATAAAGAAATTTCTTTTTTTAATAAATGTCTTCTTTTAATAAAAGCAATTTTAGTTTTCATTAAATTAGAATTATTAGTCCAATATTTAAAATCTATATTTTCTCTATTAATTTCCATATTATAATAACCTTGAATATCTTTCATATAAATTTTTTTAATAAAGCTAAAATTATCAATATTAATAGGAGTAATAACTTCATTAGTATTACCATTTAAATATTCTAAAGATAATCTCGATCTTACAATTTTATTAGTATTAACATCTCTAGTTTCAAAAATTTTATTTTCACAAGCAAGAACATAAAAATGTCTTAAAGGTTGAAGATATTTTTCATTATCATTTAAAGTCTTATTAAAAATAGGGAAAGTTGAAATATATAGAAAAGTCAAACTATTAATACTATTATTAAAAGTCAAGCCACCACTTCCTAAAAATAAAATACCAATAGCATGATTAATTGCAAGTGTATAACCTGGTTTAAAGTATTTATAATCATTAATATTATCAACTTTTTTTCTTAAAATTCTTAATATTTTAAAAGTTTCTAAATCACCACTTCCAGCTCTAATCATTGATAAAGCATAAGCACAAATACATAAACATTCATCTAAAGTTGTTTTATTTAAAGATGATTTATTATTATCATCATATTTTGCACAATCTCTAATAATAATATCATTTATTACATTAACTTTTAATAATTTTGTTTTTATTATATTTATTATTATTGATGATACTTGAGAATCATTTGAACCACAAAATTTAAATGCTAAAGACATTATTCCTGCACATAAAGAATAAAAATATGATGTTGAAATTTGACTAAATTCAATTAAATTTATTTTAAATGAATATGCAAAATCTTCACTTATAACTGATAATGGATTTTCATATAAAAATTTAATAAATGAAGGAATATTTGAATATATCCAATTTTCACTTGGATAAATATTATCCCATAAAATTAAATTTTTCCCTAATATAGATAAATATAAATTAAAAGGTTTAAATGAATCAAGTTGATATAAATTTTCAGGAATTTTCATTTTAGAAGCAATTTTACTATTTTTACTTTGTAAAAATGATATAGTTAAACAAGCATAAGCAGCAATAGAAGTTCTATTTAAATTAATAACATTTTGATTATCTAAATTTTCATCGATATAATTTCCAGAATTAGAAATAAGTGAAATTAACTTATTTTCATAATTTAAATCATAATTAGAATTAGCTTTTCCTAATCCAAGATTAATTAATCCAATAGCAAATCCTAAACATAAATTATAACTATCAAGATGTTTTAAATCAATATTTTTATCATTATTATTACTAACTTTCCCAATTTGATTTAATAACATTTCAGTCATTAATCTATTACCACTTTTCATATAAATTAAACCAATTCCAATAACAGCAGAACATTGAATAATCATAGGAATAGTAATTTCTAAAGTTGAAGGAATTAAAAATGAAATATGTAAACATAAAGTACGACTTAAAGTTTCTTCCATTGATGAAATTTTACTTGCACTTCTCCCAAGTAAAATACCAATTGTAACACCATCATGTGTAGTTTTCATATATTGATAAACATCAGTTGCAAATAAACTATCTAATTGCTTTAATAAACCCATTCCTAATAAAAAACCACCATGTTCAAAAGTAGGTTGTTCTGTTTTATTAAATAATATCCAGTTTCTAATATATGATTTATTATTAAAATCATCTGTACTTAATTTTAATGATTGTGATACACCATTATTAAATTCTGCCCAATTTGCAAAGTCTTTATCTTTTAATTGTTCTTTATTTGAATCTAATGTATAATTTGAATCATCTCCAGTTAATAAACATTGTGTGTTTAATGGTTTAATTGGTAAAATTTCTTTTGGAAATGTTTTTATTGTATTTAAATTTAATGCACCATTTCCTATACATGATGTATATTGTTTTATTAAGTTTTTATATGTTAGATAAAATTTTTCATTTTCTAATAAATCTAAATCTACTATTTTGTTTAATTGAGTTATGTTTATTTTTAATATTCTTGTTGGACTTAATATTCTGTTTACTTCTCTTATTCTATTGTCTTCTGAAAATTTTATTTTTGTTAAATAATATTCTGTGTCGTAATCTGATACTTCGTTTATGTATAAATTTGAAGATAATGTTTCTATTTTTGGATTTTTTGATGTTTCTGGTTGAAATATTATATTTTTTACCAAGTCTAAACGATCTAATAAAGATAATATTTTTATTTTTATATTGTTTGGTATGCTTGATATGTATAAGTATGGATTGTTTTTTGCTTTTGATATTTCAGAAAGGATTAAAAGTGATTCTTCATTTCTTAAATTTTTTATTGTATTTATATCATAGTTTGATTCTATTATTTTTATTAAGAAATTTGATGAATTTATTTTTTGGATTTTTGGAATTTTTTTTGTAAATATGATATAATTATCTTCATAGTAATTTATAGTTTGAGAATCATCTATTTCAATTTGTTCTGAGTTTTTTGATATTCCTTCAATTATTTTTTCTATATTATATAAGTGGTTAAATATATATTTTTGATTTTGAAAAATATTTTTTCCAAAAATTAATGGTTTAATTGGATTTAAATTTTGATAATTTTGAGGATAAATTATTTTAATATTATGTAAATCTAATTCATAATAATAATAAAAATATGTTATATAACTAAATGTAGTATCTGAATCATTATATATAGATAATAATGCAATAATAAATGAATAAATTATTCTAATTGAATATGAATTATTATAAATATTAAATATTTTTATATTTTCAAACATTAATTTTGAGAAATTTAATATATCTTTAATTGAATCTATTTGTTTATTTTGAATAATTTCTATCAATTCATTATAATCTTCATAACTTGATAAGTTAAAATTAAAATTTTGATTTTTTGGATAATGAGAATTTTCAATATTAAAACTTTGACAATAAAAAGTAGTTAATATATCACAAAGTAAATCTAAATGATTTATTTTTTCCTTATAATCTTTAGATAATTCTGAAAATAAAATATTTAATAATCTCCAAAAAAATATTTTCCCATATTCATATTTTACATATTTTAAAAGTAAAATTGTAATTTTATTATTTAATTCAAAATATTTATTAATTTGTGAATATTCATTATTATTATTTCCATAAAAATAATATTCACATTCATTTTTAATTTGAAATTTTTTTACATTAAATGGAATTATATTATTAAATGAATACTTAAATATAACAAATCTACTTTCTAAAAAATATAAAGTATTATTTTTATCAAGAAACACAATAGTTTTATATTCAATATCTTTTTGCTTTAAAAAATCCACAATCATATTATTATTAAATTCATTTATATTATTTTTATTTTTTCTAACATTAAAAAGTAATTGATTAGTTTTACTAATTAAACTTTTAATTAAATGATAATCAATAATATTATCAAATTTATAATATTCAACTGAACAAAAATTTTCATCACCTAATTTTATATTTTTATTAAATTTAATTTGTTCAATTAGTAAAGATTGTTTATAAAAAATAGAAACAAAAATTGAATTCATTTCACTGAAATTACAATAAATTTTTACTTTAATTTCATCATCATTTTCTATATTAATTTCATTAAAAACGGCAATTGTAATTAATTTAAAAGAAAATTCATTTGGAAATTGATTAGAAGGTTCATTCCCTAAATTATATAAATCTAAATTATTATTTAACATTTTTTTAAGATTATTTTCAAAATTTCCTAAATCAGAATTCTTTTTAAATAAAATTAAAACAAGTTTTAATTTATTATCTTCTTTAACTAATAAAAATGGTAATTTTTTTGATGTTTTAATAATATCAAATTGTTCATTTTCATTTAAAATTAATGGAAACATTGTAGAATATGGATTTGTTGTTATTATATAATTTCTATATTTTACTTCTTTATTATTTATTTCTGATTGAAAAAAAGGAATTGATTCATTATTTTGTATTATTTTAATTATTATTCCATTTAAAATTGGAAATATATTACATATTTTATTTTTTATTTTTAAATTAAATAAATCTCCATTTGTTGAAGTAAAATTTAAAGTATGTTTATCAAATGATAATAACATATTATTTTTATGATTTTTTTCATCTTTAAAATCCGAAAAATAGCATTTAATAACATTTTTATTATTATTCTTTAAATCTAAATTTAAATTCGACATGTTTTAATTTAAATTTTAAAATATTAAATAAATCATAAAAAAAATTAAAAAAAATAAAAATATAATTAAATGATAAAATAAATTCCTAAACTTAGTAATTAAATAAATAACCAAAAAATAAAAAATAAAAATATTTAATAACCATTTAAATGTCTACTTTTAATAAGAGGAGGATAATCAAAATAACTCCAATTTAAATCACAATCTCCAGGTTTACCACTTAATTTCCCAGTTCCAGTATATTGCCAAATTTGATACTTACCTTTATAAGAAGTTTGTTTAACTCCATAATGAGCAACCCAAACATCATATTTATTTAAAACTTCTTGTGTAAAATAATTTTCTAAATGACTTTTACTAGAATAAATTCCACAATAAAATTTATGTGATTCTAATATATCACAAAAAGCTTTTAACATATTTGAAACATTTACTTTTCCAGTATTAAAAATTGATTGTTCTTCAATATCATAATAAATTGGATATTCAAATTTTTTTCCTTTTAATCTATTTAATATTGAAATTGCTTCTTTTTTTGCCCCATCAACATTTTTAGCATATGAATACCAATATGCACCAACTGGAAGATTGTATTCTTTACATTTTTTATAATATGATTCAAATACTTTGTCATTTTTACCATTTCCTGTTCCTGCTCTTAATATTACAAATCCTACTTGTTGTTTTAATTTTTCCCAGTGAACTGTCTTATCCCATGCACTTAAATCTATTCCATGAAGTTTAAATGATAAAGTTATTAGGAACATTGATAGGAAAAAATATAAAGATTTCATTTTTATTTTTTTATAATTTTTCTTTTTTTTATTTTTTTATTTTTTTTGGATATTATGTATTAAATTTATTACAATTATTTTAATATTTAAAAATTTATTAATTGTCTTTTTTAATTACTCTGGAAATTTATTTGATTATTCAAATAAGAAATTATTTCTTTTTTTATAATTATGATTAGTAACTTTATACATATTCAAATTTCTTAAAAAAATAAATCATTTATAATATGTTAAAATAATAACATTTCTATTTTTTGCTCTTCATTTATTATTTATCTTTTATGTAAATTATTCTTTCTTTTGAATTAAATATACTATTATTTTTTCACTGATAAATAAAATAAATTGATATATATGATAAAATTTATGTTTTTACCTTAATTATATAATTATATTTTTAATATTGTAATATTGTTTTTACTTTTAATTTTTTTGAAAGACAAAATCTGAATTAGTTTCATATAATTCTATTAAATTTTTTCTTATTATTTTTTCTCTTTTTTCTTTCTTCTTAATTTATCTTTTCATTAATTTTCTTTTTTTTTCTTATTATTTTCCTTATAAATTAAATATCATTTCTTTATTAATATAAATTTTATTTAATTTTTAAAATTTTGTTATTATTTCAATATTTTCTGTATTTGTATTTTATTTTCAATTTTTTTATTCTGAAGAGATTTATATTTTTAATTATGAAATATATTTAATTTTTTTTTCTTTATAAAGCAAAATTTGATTTTCCTTTTGAAATTGTGATTATTTTAGATATAAATTGAAAAATTTAAATAAGAGAATTTATTTGTTTAAAATTTAAAAGATAAAATTTAATTTTCATAATATACTTATTTTTATTGAGAACATATTATGATGAAAATAATTTTCAATGAAATTATAATAATAAAATATTAAGGAATAAAAAAAATCAGAGAAATTATATGATTAGTTTAAATTTTAAAAATATATAATTATTGATTTTAAAAAAATAAAAAAAAGTAATTAAAATTATGACTGAATTGGTTAATTGATTTGTTTAAGTTTATTATATTTATATATTTAGAATTCTGGATCATTATTTCTAATATTAGTATCTCTTAATTCCATTAATTCTCGATCCTTTTTCTTTTTTTTCTTCATTTTTTTATTTAGCTTTGTTCTAATATCAGTTTTAGTAATAGTTTCTGTAACAATTAAATAATCTTCACCATCTTCACCTTCTTCAACTTCTTCATAATCTTCTTTTCCAATACTAACTTTATTACTTTTAGAAATATTAGCACTTTTTAAATGTAAATTATTTTTATTATCATTATTAATTATTTCTTGATTAAATGAAGAAGTAATAATATTATCTTTATTATCATCTTTTTTTGATTTCTTTTCATATTGTTTTAAAGATTTTCTTAATATAGAACTTTCATTTACTGATTTTCTAGTAATTCCACCTAATACATCAAAATCATCTTCATTATCACTTTCTTCTTTATTTTTATTTAATTTTCTAATATTATATTTTACTTTATATGATTCATCAGTTTCTTTATTTTCTATTTTTTTATCTTCATTATCAAATTCTATAACTTCTAATTTTTTTGGTTCAACTGTATTTTTATTTGATTTATTTTCTGAACTTGTTTCACTTTGATGACAAAAACATTCTTTTGAACAAATTTCTCCTTTTTTACAATAACATTTTGGACAAATTATTTGTTGTTGAATATCATCATATATATTATCCATATATTTAGTTATACCAAAAATATTTCTATTTTTTAATGGCTCTCTTTTTAATCTGTTTTCAATTAATTCAGTTTTATCATTTTGTATTTTTTTTTCTTTTTCATAGCAGAAATTAATATATTTTGATAAATCATTATTTTCATTTTCATTATATAATTCAGTTTCTAATAATTTATTTTTTTGTTCTTTATTTATATAAGGAATTATTTTTTCTTTTTCATCTAATTCATTATCATCTAAAAAATAAGCTGGAACTGTTTCTTCTAATAAATTTCTTACTCTTTTATCATTTATATTTTTTATATTTTCATCTGTATTTATATCTAAATGACGATGAAGAGTTTTAAAATAAAAACTTTCTTTGGCTTCTTCATTTGGATTAAAATTTTGATCTGGTTTTGATTTTTGTTTTAAAAAATCAAAGCCATATTCTTGATTATCTTTTAAAACTCTTTGTTTTAAAAGATGAATGAAATAAAATAGTTTTAATCTATCTGAAGTTTGATTAAAACTTTGTCCTAATTTTTTTGCAATATCTCTATTAAACATATCTTTTAAATGATTTCTATTTTCAATATCATTTAATTTTGATTTATCATTATCAAATAATTTTCTTAAAACATATCTTCTGTTTGCTTTTATAATATTATTTTTAGTAATTTTCATTAAATTTAAAGGTAAAATATTTTTTTTTTCTTTAGTTATATATGCATCTTTTTTTATATGATCTAATGAAATTTTTTGAATTATTTCTTGTTTTATTGGTTTTGTTAGCTTTGATTTTGTAAAATAATATTTTGAATTTATTGGTTTTGCTTTTGGTTCTTGTTTTTCTTTTAAGAAATTTCTTATTTTTTTTTGTAAATGTATTATTTTATCTTTATCTAATGTTGAATCTTTTAATTCTTTTGTTATATATGAATCTAAATTTTTAAATTGTAATTTTTTTGTTGGTTGAATTATATCTTTTTTTACTTCTTGTTTTGTTTCTTTTTTATATTTTATTTTTCTGTATGTTCTTTGTATTGGTTTTATTTTTTCAGTGTCATTTGTTTTTCTTTCTTTTGAAATATATTCATTTGTATTTATTATTTCATATGGTTTTTTAATAGCTTGAATATTATTTAAATTATCTTTGTTTTTGTTTATAGATCTTAATTTTCTTTGTAAAGGAATTAATTTATATTCATTATTAATTAAATTATCCTTTGATAAAAAAAGATTTGTACTTGGATTTTTTTTTATTATTAGTAAATTTTTGTTTTTTAAATTATTTAAATGATTTTTATATGTTCTTTGAATTTTTTCTATTTCTTTATTATTATTAAATTTATATTCTTTTGTTATATAATATTTATCTTTATCACTTTCATCTTCATTAAATAATGGTTTTTTTAAAATTGGTTCTTTAATTTTTACATTTTCTTTTTCCTTATTTATGTTTTTATATTTTCTAAATTCATTTTGTAAGTTTTTAATTTTATTCATTTCATCATCATTAATATTATAAATTTTATTTTCTTTTGATAAATATGAATTGCCAAATTTATTACTTGATGGAATAAATTTAATATTATCTAATTCATTATCATTTTTATTTGGTTTTCTATTTCTATAGTAATTTTGAATTTTCTGAATTTTATTTAAATAATCATTATTATCTAATCTATCTTTTGTTATATAGCAATTACTCATATCATTAGATAATATTATTTTTAAAGGTTTATTTTTATTATTATCATTATCTTTTTTATTTCTAATTGTTCTAAATCTATCTTGTATTAACTCAATTTTATCTAAATCTTTTCTTAAAAGAGTAATATCTTTTTCTAAATAACAAATATCTTTAATTGGTTTTTTTATAATATTTTTATTTAGTTCATCATCTGTTTTTTTCTTTGATTTCCTTAATAAATAATCTTTATAATTTTTTTGAATATTTGTTATATCTTTTGTATTATCAATATTTCTTGTTTTATTAACATAACAATTTTTTTTTATTGGAATAACTGTAACAAAATCATCATTATCTTTATTTTTATCATTAATAAACTTTCTAACATTTCTTTGAATATTAATGGTTTTTCCATTAAAATCATCATGTCTTTCTTTTGTAACATAACCTTGATTTGATTCATAATTAGATAAATTTATTTTTTTTATTGGTTTAATTTCTTCTAAATATTCAATTGTAGGAATATTTGAATCAATTGTTAAATCATCATATTTATTATGAGTTATTGGTTTACTTTTTAATTTTACTTTTGTTACATATGAACATTTATTATCTTTAATTGTAGTTTTAATTGGATTTTCAACTTTTTTATTTTGTAATGACTTTATTTTATTTTGTAAATAAATAATGTTTGGTAGTTGATCTTTTTTTATTTCTTTACTAATAAAATGTATATTATTTCCATTATTTAAATTAATATCATCTTTATTAATTATTAAAGGTTCTGTTTCTTTCAAAATAATTGATTTAGTTATATATGAATTATTTTTTGGAATTTGACATTTACTAATAATATCTTTATTTTTATCATAAGATTTTTTATTTAAATAATTTTTCCAATTTCTTTGTATTAAAATTACATTATCATTTAAATCAATTCCATATTCTTTTATTGCTTCACAATTATTTGGAATAATTCTTTGTATTTTATACTCATCTTCTTCTTCATTTATTTTTTTAGCTCTACATCTTAATTTATAATTTCTTTGAATTGTTTCAATTTTATCCATATCATCTATTAAATTTTTTTTATTTTATTTTGTAATTAAATCATTATTGTTTATTATATTTTTTCTAATTAT
>JAEEGL012791344.1_pt1 | contig 13986 bp, 12 predicted proteins | sample 9134231 | NCBI WGS metagenome assembly JAEEGL01 (sample SAMN16246548, study PRJNA631951) | gut metagenome | biome: gut microbiome; feature: rumen; material: fiber-attached | host: Bos | place: Iran: Karaj | collected 2018-10
ATTTTGCTTTGTACAACGCGATCGCCTGGGGCACCGAGCGGATCTATTCGGTTCCCTGCTGCCAGCATGAACTGAATCACCAGATCAACAAAAACTCGCTCGGAACCCTCTCGGAATACGGACTGCTGAAGGATCGCTTCGCCGCACTGCTGACCGATTCGATCCGGGCTGACCTGCTGGAGTGGCAGGGCTATAAGGTGGACGTGCTTGAGTTTGTGGATTTCGCACACTCACCGAAAAACGTGCTGATCCGCGGGATCCGCCGCAAGGGAGCAAACGGCGAAAGCCGGCCGGATACGAAGAAAAACGAACGCTCACTCGCAGCCCTTGAGCGGGTGGAGAAAGCGATCGAGACCTACCATGTCAATCCTACACTGTACCAGTTGCTGAAGGAGAAGGAAACAAATTGATATTCGGAAATGACAGCTATGTCACGCTTGGAGACAAGCGCTTTGACTCGGTCTCGGACCTGACAAAGTTCTACGAGTCATCCGAGTTTGAGGCCGCCTATACCTATTACGGGAACGATCTCGGTGCCGTGTACTCTCCGAAGCAGACGGTGTTTAAGCTCTGGTCGCCGGCGGCGCGCTATGTCTCGCTGGCTATGTACAAGACCGGCACGGACCTGGAGGAGGGTGCGCTCTTTTTCGGCGAATTCCCGATGGAAAGTGATCCGAAGTCACCCGGAGTCTGGACACTGACTAAAGAAGGAGACTGGGCCGGGATCTACTATACCTTCCTTGTCGATATCGACGGCGTGATGAGCGAGACGGCCGATCCGTACGCCAGGGCGGCCGGCGCCAACGGTTTCCGCTCGATGGTCGTTGATCTTGAAGCGACCGATCCGGAGGGCTGGGATGAGGATGACTATGCGTTTACCAAACCGGCGACCAAGGCGGTCATCTGGGAAACGCATGTTAAGGACTTTTCGCACAGCAAGGACTCCGGAATGAGCCCGCGCGGAACCTATCAGGCGCTTGGACAGCGCGGAACCACGCTCCGCGGCGAAGGCAAGATCCCGACCGGTGTGGATCATCTGCTGGATCTGGGGGTGACGCATGTTCACCTGCTGCCGATCCAGGACTATGCAACGGTCGATGAAACCGTTCCGACCGAAAGCTATAACTGGGGCTATGACCCGCTGAATTACAATGTGCCGGAGGGATCCTTTTCCACGGACCCGTTCCACGGCGAAGTCCGCATCAAGGAGCTGAAGGAAGCGATCCTTCGCCTGCACAAAGCCGGGATCGGCGTGATCCTGGACGTTGTCTACAACCATACCTATTACACCGAGGCCTCGTGGTTTGAGAAGGTGATGCCTTATTACTATCACCGCGCGCTGGAAGACGGCCGCATGGGCAATGCCAGCGGCTGCGGCAATGAGACGGCCTCGGAGCGCAGCATGATGCGCCTGTTCATGCTCGATTCGATCCGCTACTGGGCGGAAGAGTATCACGTGGACGGTTTTCGTTTTGACCTGATGGGTGTCCACGACGTGGATACCATGTGGGAGGTGGAGCGGATGCTCCGCGGGCTTGGCACCGGCAAGGCTTATGTGCTTTACGGCGAGCCTTGGGCGGCGCTTCCGGTTGCCCTGCCTTCCGGAAAGAACCCGGCCGATATGGGCCATCTGAAGGACCTTCCGAAGGATGTGGCCGTCTTCAGCGACCGCACCCGCGACTGCCTGAAGGGTTCCGTGTTCAACAAGGCGGAGAAGGGCTTCGTGAGCGGAGCGATTGGCTTTGAAGAGCGTGTGAAAGGTGCGATCCGCGCACATTACGAGGAGGACGGCTCGATGCCCCCGACCCGCACGATCACCTATGTCAGCAGCCATGATAACCATACGCTGTGGGATAAGCTGACGCTGACCGTCGATTCGGACGGTTCTGGCTTCGATCAGCCGGAGATGATCCGCGTCGCGGCGAATAAGCTTGCCGCGGCCATTGTCATCACGTCGCAGGGCATTCCGTTCTTCCAGAGCGGAGAGGAGTTCGCCCGCACCAAGTACGGGGATGGCAACAGCTATCATTCTGATGCTCATGTGAACGATATTCGCTGGTCAAGACTCGAGACCTTCAAAGAACTGAATGACTATTATAAAGGGCTGCTTTCGATCCGCCGCAGCTTCTCGCCGTTCACGGACGAGAGTGGCAAGGCAGCGGCAAGCATCCGTTTCCTTGTGGCAGAGGATCAGCTTGTCGGCTATGCGATTCCCGGCGTGAAGGCAGGAGAGGCGAAGTGGATGCTGCTCTTCTTCAATGCCTCGGAAACGGAAAAGACCGTTGAGCTGATGCAGGATGAGGCGTGGCCGGCTTCATGGAACGTGCTTGCGAATGAGAAACAGGCTTCGGCTGAACCCTTCGCCACCGTGCAGGGAACCGCCTTCACCGTGCATGTGCGCAGTGCGCTGATCCTTGCGTCAGAAGCAAGGATCTAAGCGGTTTTCAGCCTTCCTGATTTGACGGAGTCCGCGAGGCGTGCTATAGTGTTTGTGTTGGTTTTTACGCACGTGTCCTGAGAAAGGAAAATGCAAAATGATTTCGGAGAAAATGCAGCAGCTGGCTAAAAACGGTTCAGCGATCCGGGCTATGTTCGAAGAAGGAAAGCTGATGGCACAGCAGTACGGCAAGGAAAACGTCTATGATTTCTCGCTTGGCAATCCCAATACTCCGGCGCCGGAAGCGATCCGAAAGGCCGCGATCGATATTCTGAAAGAAACCGATCCGGTAACCCTGCACGGCTATATGAGCAATGTGGGCTATGATGATGTGCGCGAAAAGCTTGCCGCGAGCCTGAATCAGCGTTTCGGCACGGCCTTTGCGGCGAAGCACCTGATCATGACTGTCGGCGCGGCCGGTGCGCTCAACGTCGCGCTGAAAACGATCCTGAACCCCGGCGAGGAAGTCCTGCTGCAGGCTCCGTATTTCGGTGAATACAACAATTACATTAGTAATTTTGACGGAGTGCCCGTCGTAGCCGAGACGAAGCTCCCGGATTTCGGACTGAACCTCGAGGCCATGGAGGCACTGATCTCCGAAAAGACCAAAGCGGTCATTATCAACAGCCCGAACAACCCGACGGGCGTGATCTATTCGGAAGAGGAGATCAAGGCGCTCTCCGATCTGCTTCGCGATAAACAGCAGCAGTATGGCCATGCGATCTACCTCATTTCGGATGAACCGTACCGCGAGATCGTTTTCGGAAACCATACGGTTCCGTATCTGCCTTGCTTCTATGAGAACACGTTTGTCGGCTATTCCTACAGCAAATCGCTTTCGCTTCCGGGCGAGCGGATCGGCTATCTGGCCGTGAGTCCTTCGATGGAAGCGGTGGAGGAAGTGATCGGCGCAGCCGGTGTAGCTAACCGTATCCTCGGCTTTGTCAACGCGCCGTCGCTGTTCCAGAAGGTCATCGGCCGCTGCACGGATACCGTGGGTGACATGAGCCTGTATATCCGCAACAAGGAGGTGCTCTACAAGGAGCTGACCGCGATGGGATACGAGATGCGGGAGCCGGAGGGCGCATTCTACATGTTCCCGAAAGCCCTCGAGGCGGATGACAAGGCGTTCTGCGCGGCAGCTAAAAAGCACCGTATTCTGATCGTACCGGGCTCGACCTTTGCCGGCCCCGGCTATTTCCGTTTGGCGTTCTGTGTTTCGGAAGCGACCGTGGATCATTCTCTGGAAGGATTCGCAGCGCTCGCAAAGGAGTATGGAAGATGAGAATCAAACGTATTGATGTAGGGGAAATGCAGATTCCTCTGGTGACCCCGTTTAAAACGTCCCTGCGGACAGCGACGCATGTGGATGATATCATCGTTCGGGTCGTTTCGGACGATGGACTCTGCGGATTCGGCGAGGCCGCTCCGACCGCAGTCATCACGGGCGATATCAAGCCCTCGATCCGCGGAGCGATCGAAGAGGTGATCGCGCCTTCCCTTGTCGGAATGGACATCGAAGACATCGACGGAGTTTCGAGAAAGCTCCGCACCTGTATTTTGAAAAACACGTCAGCCAAGGCGGCGGTCGATCTTGCCCTTTATGATCTCTATGCCAAGTCGCTCGGGAAACCGCTGTACAAGGTGCTAGGCGGCGGGAGCCGTGAGGTGGAGACCGACATTACCATCAGTGTCGATACGATCGACAAGATGGTGGCGGATTCCGTAAAGGCCGTTGCAGAAGGATACCGGATCCTGAAGGTAAAGGTCGGCAAGGAAGGAATCAAAGACGTAGACCGAATCAAGGCGATCCGCGATGCGGTCGGAGATGCGGTCGTGATCCGTGTCGACGCGAACCAAGGCTGGAACGCAAAGGAAGCGGTCCGCATCATCCGTAAGCTGGAAGACGCGGATCTGAACATCGATCTCGTGGAACAGCCGGTCTCCGCGCACGATAAAGCGGGCATGGTCTACGTGACTGCGAATTCGTCTACCCCGATCCTCGCGGACGAGAGTGTCTTCACTCCGGAAGACGCGATCGACATCATCAAGAGCCGCGCAGCGGATCTGATCAATATCAAGCTGATGAAAACCGGCGGCATCTACGAAGCGCTGAAGATCGCGGCCATCGGTGAGATCTACAATGTGCCCTGCATGATGGGCTGCATGCTTGAGAGCAAGATCTCGGTCTCGGCCGGCGCGCATCTGGCGGGAGCCAAGGGAATCATCAACCGCACCGATCTCGACGGACCGGGGCTGTGCAGCATCGACCCGTACGAGGGCGGCCCGGAGTTCAACGCGGGCATGATTATATTGAATGAAACACCCGGTATCGGTATCGAATCGGTACCTTGCTTTACTGACTGAAATCCCGGGAGGGACCATTGATGGAAAACTCACGTCACGCCTTGATCGGGGAAGGAATCCTTCCTCTGTTTGGAAAGCCCTCACCGCATCAGGTCGTTATCGATGAAGGCTTGTACGGCATGGACTGCGTCATTCTCGAAGAGAAGGATGACTATGCGCTGATCCGCATGGAATACGGCTATGAGGGCTGGGTCCTGAAGCGTGGGCTTTGCGAGGGTACCTGGCCGTCTTACCTTGAAAAGGTGAGGGTCGGAAAGCGCCAGATCGATGTGCTGGCGAAGACCGAGGTGGCTTCGGAGATCCTGAAAACCATGCCGCTCGGGTCTGTTTTGACCATGGCGGAGGACGCCTATAACCGTAACCTGAAGGAAGGCTGGTCCTGCGTCAGACTGGCCGACGGGAGCCTTGGATACACGAAATCTTCGTATCTGATGGGCTATCTGCCGATCTCTTTCGGCAAGCCGGAAACGCCGGAAGCCGCGTTTCGCCAGGGCGTGTGCATGACCGCGCGTCTGTACGAAGGAACGCACTATCGCTGGGGCGGAAAGAGTCCTCAGGGCATCGACTGCTCCGGGCTTTGCTCGATGGCGTATCTGATCTGCGGCTCGGCGATCTACCGCGATGCCGCGATTAAGGAAGGCTACGGCATGCATGAGATCGTCCCGTCGAGGATGAAGCCGGGCGACCTGCTGTTTTTCAAAGGTCACGTTGCGATGTATCTCGGCGGAGACAGGCGGCTGTATATTCACTCGACGGCCAAGGCCGGAAGCGACGGCGTCGATTACAACAGCCTCGTGCCGGGCGATCCGCTGTACCGGCAGGACCTCGCGGAGGGCATTCTGCAGGTCGGAAGCTTATTCTAAGCTCGCTGATTCTAAGCCCGCATATTCTAATATCGCTGATTCCAAGCTAGGAAAACCATACAGAAAGACAGAGAATCGATGGAAGAAACATGGCAGGTTCGATTGCCTTCGTTTGAAGGGCCGCTTGACCTTCTGCTTCACCTAATCGAAAAGAACAAGGTGGACATCTATGACATCCCGATCCTGGAGATCACGAAGCAATACCTCGAGGTCCTCAAGGCCTGGGATGAGATGAACATGGAGGTCGCCAGTGAATTTATCCTCATGGCGGCGACCCTGATCAACATTAAGGCGAAAAAGCTGCTTCCCTCCGCTGAGATGGAGGAGGAAGAGCAGGAAGATGAGGAGGCGGAACTGATCAGGCGCCTCCTTCTTTATAAACAGTACAAGGAGGCCGCGAAAGCGATGCGGCCGATGATCCGCCCGGATGATGCGCAGCTTCTGACGCGCTCGCCGGAGGTCATCCGAGGAAAGAAGCCGCTGCCCCCGCCGGATAAGCTGCTTGCGGATCAGGATCTGGAAGAGCTCTACACGCTCTATCTGAGACTGATGCTGAGCAAGGCTGAGAGCATTGACGAGCGGCGCAAGAATTTCCGCTCGGTGCCGCGGGATCATTACCGGGTCTCCGATAAGATAAGACAGCTGCAGGAGCAGCTGATGCTGGTGGAAACGGTCAGTTTCTATGATCTGCGCAAGGAAAGTCATTCGAAGGACGAGACGATTACGTATTTCATGGCCATGCTGGAGCTCTCGCGCATGAACGAGGTGGCGCTCTCTCAGGAGGTCATGTACGGCGATATTGTTGCCAGAGTAAAAACGGAAGAGGAAAAAGAAAGTGGAGAAACGCTGCCCGAGACGGGAGATTGAAGTGATCCGAGCGCTGCTCTTTGCCTCCGGTGAACCGGTGAGTTTAAAGGACATGAGCAAGGTGCTCTCACTTCCGAAAGAGATATGCGAAAAACTGACGCTGCAGATCCAAAAGGAGCTGGCAGAGGAAAACAGCGGTATCCGTGTACTGCGTTTGGAAGACCGTTTCCAGATGTCAACGAGCCCGGCTTACTATCCGGACATTGAGCTGCTCTACAAGCAGCAGGCGGAGATCAAACTCACGGACACGCAGCTCGAGACGCTCGCGATCATCACCTACCGCCAGCCGGTGACCCGCCAGGAGATCAGTGATATCCGCGGTGTCGCAAGTGACGCGGTCGTAGCAAGGCTCATCACGATGGGACTCGTGGAGGAAGCGGGCCGCGTGAAAGCGCCCGGCCGTCCCGTGCTCTTAAAGACGAGCGATGCGTTCCTGAAGGCATTCCAGCTTGAGCGCGTTGCGGATCTGCCGCATCTGCCGGATTCATCGCATTCCAAGGAAGATGTGGAAGAGGAGCCGGCCGGACTGCAGCAGGAGCTCGATATGGACGAGGTCCAGGAAAAGGAAGAGGAGTAACGCGGTGGAAGAACGCTTACAGAAATATATGGCCGAGTGCGGCGTCGGGTCCCGCAGAAAATGCGAGGAATGGATCGCCCAGGGCCTTGTTAAGGTGAACGGTGAAGTCGTGAGCGAAATGGGAACGCGGATCGATCCGGAGAAGGACGAGGTCGTGTTTCGCGGCAAGGTGCTGAAGATCTCGCAGCCGCTGACGACGGTCATGCTCAATAAACCGGCGGGCTATGTGACAACGAGCCGCGACCAGTTCCACCGTCCGGATGTGACGCAGCTGATCGACATGCCCGGGGTAAGACTCTACCCGGTCGGGCGCCTCGATTATCAGACGACCGGCTTGCTGCTGCTGACGAATGACGGCGATCTTGCCTACCGCCTGACCCATCCCGCGAGACAGGTGGAGAAGGTCTACCGTGCCTATCTCAGCGGCGAGATCACGCATGAGGCGGTCAAGATGCTCGAGAGCGGCGTGGTGCTCGATGACGGGTACAAAACGCAGCCGGCGAAGGTCAGCGTGCTTTCGGTCAAGGGCGGCAACACAAAAATCGATATCACGATCACCGAAGGAAAGAACCATCAGGTGCGCCGCATGGCGAAGGCGGTGGGCTTCCCGGTGATGAGACTGAAAAGGATCCAGGAGGGAAGCCTGAAGCTCGGAAGCCTGAAGGAAGGCAGCTATCGGATTCTCTCTGAGGCAGAAATTGAAAAGCTGAAGAACGAAGCTTGAGGGTATGATCATGAAGGGAAAGCAGGACGATGTACTGATCCGGATCCACGAGGCGTATCCGAATCTGAGCAAAGGCCAGAAGCGGCTTGCGGATTACATAACGGATCACTATGAAAAAGCCGTTTACCTGACAGCGGCGAAAATGGGCGAGACCGTCGGTGTTTCGGAATCGACCGTAGTACGTTTTGCCAGCAGCCTCGGGTACGATGGCTATCCCGGCATGCAGCGTGCGATGGAGGAAGCGATCCGCACACGTTTGACGGCGCTGCAGCGCATGGAAGTTTCCCGCTCGCAGCTCAACGAGGATCATCTTGTCTCGTCGGTGATGCAGAGTGATATCGCCAATATCCGCGAGACCCTCGGCATGGTGGATGAAAAGGTTTTCCAGCAGGCCGTGGACCTGATGCTTAACGCGCGCAATATCTATGTGCTCGGCGTGCGCTCCTCAGCGCCTTTGGCCTCGTATCTCAGCTATTATCTCAATCTGTTCTTTACCAACGTTCACCTGGTCCTGACCAACAGTATCAGTGAAACCTTCGAACAGATCCTGAATATCGGCAAGGACGATGTCATGATCGGCATCAGTTTCCCCCGCTATTCCAAACGTACGGTCAAGGCGATGCAGTATGCACACGTCTCCGGAGCTTCGGTCATCGCGCTGACGGACAATGATCAGTCCCCGATCGCAGCGACCGCAGACTGCGTACTGAAAGCCTACAGCAATATGATCTCGTTCGTTGACTCGCTTGTCGGCCCGATGAGCCTTGTCAACGCACTCATCGTTGCGCTGAGCATGGAAAAACAGGGTGAGGTGGAGCGCAATCTTGCTACGCTCGAGAACATCTGGAAAGAGTACGATGTTTACGAGAAGACCGGCGAGGAAGACGACACCTTCGGAAAGCTGCTGTCATGACCTGGGATGTGATTGTGATCGGCGGCGGGGCTGCGGGTCTGCTGGCGGCCGGAAGCGCGGCCGAAGCGGGCGCAAAAACCCTGCTGCTGGAGAAAAACGATAAGGTCGGCCGAAAGATCGTCATTACCGGAAAAGGCCGCTGCAACGTCACGAACGCAGCGGAACCGAAAGCCTTCATGGAAAACATCGTGACCAACCCGCGCTTTCTCTATTCGGCGCTGAGCCGGTTCGGAAGCGAGGAGCTTCGCAAGCTGATCGAGGATCACGGTACGAAGCTGAAGGTCGAGAGGGGTGAGCGGGTCTTTCCGGTTTCGGATCGGTCCTTTGACATCGTGGATGCGCTGCTGAAGTATGTCAAAGGCAGCGGCGCTCAGATCCATACCGGCGAAGCCATGATCTCGCTGAATGTTCGCGGAGACGGATCGTTTGCAGTGAAAACGAACCGGGAGGAGCGCGCGGCGAAAAGCGTTGTTATCGCGACCGGCGGTTTGAGCTATCCGACGACCGGATCGACCGGAGACGGTCATAAGGTGCTGGAAGGCCTGGGGCTTGATGTCACGGACCTTCGGCCAAGCCTGATCCCGTTTACCGTCAGGGAAGCCTGGTGCAGCGAACTGATGGGACTGTCCCTTCGCAACATCGCGGTCTCGATCACGGGGCAGGGCAAATCCAAGCCTCTGTTTGAAGATTTCGGCGAAATGCTCTTTACGCATTTCGGCGTGAGCGGACCGGTGATCTTATCCGGCGCCTCCCGCATGCAGGCCTGGCTTCGCAAGAAAAAACTGACGTATCAGGAAGCCGACTTGGTGCTTCATATCGACCTCAAGCCCGCGCTTAGTGCAGAGGAACTGGACAAACGTCTCCAGAAAGACCTTGAGACCTACGCGGTGAAGGATTACCGCAACGCGCTCGATGAGCTGCTGCCGCGGAAGCTGATCCCGGTCTTCGTGAGGCTCTCGATGATCGACCCGGTGAAAAAAGCGGGCGATCTGACAAAAGAAGAGCGTCAGCGGATCGGACGGCTTTTGAAGGACTTCACTTTGCATCTGACCGGCACGCGGCCGATCGAGGAAGCGGTCGTTAGCATGGGCGGGGTGAGTGTCAAAGAGATGGATCCGTCAACGATGATGGTAAAAATGATCCCCGGGCTGTTTGTGGCCGGAGAGCTGCTGGATGTGGATGCGCTGACCGGCGGATTCAATCTGCAGATCGCCTTCTCAACGGGCAGTGCAGCCGGCATCGGGGCGGCAGAATACGCTTTAGGCGTAAGCGAATGATAAAGGAGAGTTGAAACATGTTTTGTGTAGCGATCGACGGACCCGGCGGAGCGGGTAAAAGCACGGTAGCCAAGGCGGCCGCAAGCCGCATGGATATGCAGTATGTCGATACCGGCGCGATGTTCCGCGCGGTAGCGTACGCGCTCATCCAGCGGGGCATCGACCCGGAGGATGAGGCTGCGATCAAGCCGGTCATCGGTGATCTAAACGTTCGTGTCGATTACATTGACCATAAACAGATCGTTTCGGTGGAGGATGTGGACGTAACGCCGTACATCCGTACCCCTGAGGTCGGTCAGGGCGCAAGCAAGGTCGGCGTTCATGGCTGCGTGCGCGAAAAACTGCTCGCGATCCAGCGCCAGGTCGCGGAAGATTACAGCGTCATCATGGATGGGCGTGATATCGGGACGGTCGTGCTTCCGATGGCCGACCTGAAGCTGTTTATCACAGCCTCCGCGGAAGAGCGCGCGAAGAGACGCTACAAGGAGCTTGTCGCGGCCGGCAATACCGAGGCCGATCTTGCCACGATCGAGGCAGAGATCCGCGAGCGGGACTACCGTGATTCGCACCGCGCGATCGCACCGCTGAAGCAGGCGGACGATGCGTACCTTCTGGATACAACGGAAATGACGCTCGATGAGGTCATCGACAAAGTCTGTGCGATGATCGAGGAAGCAAGAAATCGATGATTCGAATCGCGAAAACGGCAGGCTTTTGCTTTGGCGTGCGCAATGCGATCAAGATCTCCGAAAAAGCCGCCGCGGAAAGTGAGCACGCCATCTATACCTACGGGCCACTGATCCACAACCATCAGGCGATCGCGGACCTGGAGAAAAAAGGGATCTTCGCGATCGAGAAAATGGACGAAGCGCCGGAAGGGGCGACGGTCGTGATCCGCGCCCACGGGATCAGCGAGGCAGAGGAGAAGGAACTGAACGCACGTGGGTTTCACGTGATCGACGCGACCTGTCCCTACGTGAAAAAGATCCATCGCCTCGTTAGAGGGGAGACCGAGAGAAAGATCATCATTCTCGGCGATCCGTCTCACCCGGAAGTCAAAGGGATCAAAGGCTGGTGCAACGAGGAACCGCTGATTTATCGAAACCTGGACGAGATAAAAGCGAATCCCCCGGAAACAGCAGAAAAATTAGCCACAGGTTATTTGCTGGTCGAACAGACTACCTTCGATCAATATAATTTTTCTAAAATCGTTGAGTTTTTCAAAGGCTGTGTATATAATATAAGTGTGTGCCAAACTATATGCACAGCGACGTTACAGCATCAAAAAGAAGCGCTTGAGCTGGCGGGTGCCAGCGATGCGGTAATTGTCATAGGCGGGAAACACAGTTCGAATACCCGCAAGCTGTATGACCTTTGTCACTCACGATGTGAACAAACATTCTTCGTAGAGAGTGCGGCAGACGTCAGCAGCATTCGATTCGGCAGCTCTGTAAAAAACGTAGGCATCACGGCCGGGGCTTCCACGCCGGATCATACCATCCAGGAGGTAGTCAAAACGATGAGTGAGAGCAATGAGTTCCTGGCATTGCTGGACGAATCCTTCCAGAATGAAAAAGGTATCCAGCTCGGCGATATCGTCAGCGGATACGTCGTCCAGATTACCGAGAGCGAGATCGTCTTCAACATTGGGTCAAAGTGCGACGGCATTATGACCAAGGCCGAATTCAGCGGGGATCCAAGGCCCCTCGCGGAGCAGGTCCACATTGGAGACAAAATGGACGTCAAGGTCATCAAGGTAACGGATACCGAGGTTTACCTGAGTGCCTTGAAGGCCAAACAGGACATGGCTTATGCCGTTTTTGAAGAGGCGGAAGAGAACGGAACCGTGCTGCACGGTGAAGTGGTCGAAGCCCTTGAGAACGGGATCATCGTCCTGTGTGAGAACGTGCGAGTCTTTATTCCTTCGTCCCTGAGCGACGTGCACCGCGTGGATCTGAAAACGCTGGTCGGTAAAGAGATCGACTTCCGCATCATCCGCGTGCAGCGCGGCCGCGGCCGTGTCATGGGTGACCGCCGCAGTGTCATGAGCGAACAGCTCGAAGAGCTGCGAAACGCAACGCTTGCGAAGCTGGTTCCGGGCGCAAGGCTGAAGGGAACCGTCAAAAATATTATGAACTACGGTGCGTTCATCGATCTTGGCGGTATCGACGGCATGCTTCACGTGTCGGAGATGGGCTGGGATGTCGGAGCGCGTGACCCGAAGCGCTACATGAAGCCGGGGGAGGAGATCGAAGTCGAAGTCAAATCCTTCGATCCCGAAACGAGCCGCATCTCTCTGACAAGAAAGTTCGCGGAGACCAATCCGTGGATCGGGGCCGAGACAAGGTACGCGGTCGGAACGATCGTCACCGGTAAGGTCGCGAGAATGACTTCCTTCGGTGCGTTTGTGGAGCTCGAGGACGGTCTTGACGCGCTGATCCACATTTCCCAGATCTCCCGCGGATTTGTCGCGAAGCCGTCGGATGTCTTTTCGATCGGTCAGATCGTAGAAGCCAAGGTCATCGATTTCGACTCGGAGAAGAAGCGTATCTCACTGAGCATGCGCGAGCTCGAGCCGGAAGAAGCGGTACCGACAGAAGAAGCCAAGACCGAAGAATAAATCAAATTCATTCATACGTTCAAAGGGGCTGAGTTTCAGCCCCTTTTCGTAACTTTGTTTTCGGATACGACCGCAGGAGGTTTGCGTGAGAATCATCGAGTCTGCATTGAAAAAGAGCGCGGAAGAGCGCGAGAGACTGCTCGAAGTCTGGGAGCTTCTGGGGAATCCGTCCCGCACGGTGTTTATGGATATCGAGACGACCGGTTTCTCCCGCACCTACGATACGGTTTACCTTATCGGGCTGGCGTTCTACCGCGGGGGTGAATTCCGCGTGAGGCAGTATCTGGCCGCGGTGGAGGCGGATGAAGCGAAGGTGCTGAAAAGCGCGGTGGAAGACATGATGGACTTCGACACCGTTGTCACCTATAACGGGGACATGTTCGATCTTCCGTTTATCCGGGAGCGGGCGAGGCGCATGCGTGTCTGGACGGATGAGATGCAGCGCTGGGACATGCATGTGGATTCGATCGATCTGCTGCGCCGTTACCGCCGCTACCAGTCGTTTTTCGGCTGGCCGAATCTGAAGCTGAAGACCGTGGAGGCGTGCCTTGGGATTTCAAGGCAGGATCCGTTCGATGGCGGGCAGCTCATCGAAGTGTTCTATGAATATACGCGGACGGACGATGAGCGGCTTGAGAGCGTGCTGCTGCTTCACAACTACGAAGACATTGTCAATCTGCTGGAGCTGCTCAAAGCCGAGACCATGATGGGCGAGATCAAGCGCGGCCACGCGGTCGAGGTGTCGCTTTCGAAAAACCGCCTTCACGTCGAGTGGAACCGCCGCTTTTCGATTAGCCACGCGGGGGAGATCCCGCTTGGCAAAGCAGGCAGCGGGCCAAAGGCCAGGGAAGCTGCGCCGAAAGCAAAAATTCTGATGGAAGCGGGGGCAGCTTCATTTGACATCCTCCTTCCGTTATGTCAAAATACACTGTATTACTTTCTTCCGAACCCGGAAGATTACTACTTCATTCCTGAGGCCAACGAGATCGTTCACAAGTCGCTCGCTCAGGATGTAAAACCCTCCGAAAGGCGTAAGGCCAAGGCGGAGGAGTGCCGGCTCACGATCCAGGTGAGCGAAGGCGATGCGCTCGTGTGGGCGCTGCCGCTCGCGGGGCTTCGTGTATATAAGCCTGAGGTGAAATCGCCCCTGTGCGGCGCGAAGCTCTCAGAGCTTGGACAGGCACTGAACGATAAAAGCATTGAAGAGGCGGATGCATATATCCGCACCTATTTAGACAGACTGTAACGGAGGATACGTTTGTGAGCATCCGCAATCTACGACCGAATTACCGTGGCGAAGGCGAAGAAGAAGCCAGACGCCAGAGAGAGATCATCGAGCGG
>JAEEGL013058791.1_pt1 | contig 13986 bp, 18 predicted proteins | sample 9134231 | NCBI WGS metagenome assembly JAEEGL01 (sample SAMN16246548, study PRJNA631951) | gut metagenome | biome: gut microbiome; feature: rumen; material: fiber-attached | host: Bos | place: Iran: Karaj | collected 2018-10
CGGAGGGCTGGGGAGACTCGAAGCTGGCGATAGCGCCGTCAGGCGCGTGCCGGGAGGGAGGAGCGATGCGACGACCGGGAGGCACCGGCCGGTAAGCGAAGCGGCGGCCGCAATCCCCCACCGGGGGTGCAGGGGGGTAGACTAATGGGCCGGCTCGCCGGCCCCTAGGGACCACGCAAAAAAGCCGGCGCTGCCGGCTTTTTCTGCGTGGTCCCTGCAGGGCATGATCCTGCGACCCACTGATTATGAGAAAGGATGTCGTGGTTTAACTAGGTTTGTTATTTATTTGAAAATCATTAAATTTGTGGCCGTAGAACACGGTTTTTATGACAGTGCAAAAATAGCATTTTATATCGGATTATACGAAAAATTGCTACACTTTTGCTACAAAATTGCTACAGACCCCAAAAATCGCACAAAAATGGCTACAGTTAAGATGATCCTCCAGAAGGACAGAACGACGGATGGAAAGTACCCCATCTACATGAGGGTTTCCGATAGGTTCAAGCGCGCCTATCGCCCAACCGGTTTTTACGCAACAGAGGCAGAAGTGACCTTGGATGACAATGGGTCCGTGAAATACAAGCAAGGCAGAGGTGTTCCGCAATTTACCGTCGTTCGTGTTGAAGCTGGACAGCGAGTCGACTATACCAATAAGTCCGCAAACGACAAGCTCGAGGAGATGATTGGGAAGGTCCGGAAGCTGATTGACGGATACACGGAGAAAGAAATTGACTGGACGCCTGATATGCTCATGGATGACTTCCAGAAGAAACCTGGCCGAATGACTTTCATTGAGTATGCCAACAAGGTGATCGAGGAGGAATACGTCGCCAAGGGACGATTCAGGAGAGCTGGTATAACGAAGGATATGCTGCGTTCGCTGGAGAGATATGATGCCCAGCTAAGCAAGCGGTACATCCAGGACATCAACAAGAAATACATTGACGGGTACGTTACCTATTTCACCAACCTCGGCAACAAGGAGAACACTATCGGCATCCGACTGAGAGAGATCCGCTGCATCCTGAATCTCGCGATCAAGGAAGGTGTGGGGAGCGAAAGTTCGTACCCGTTCAGCAAAGACGCGAAGGATGATGGAACCCGCATCTCGCACATCAAGAACAAGACCAGGAAGAGATACCTTCCTGTCGAGAACTTAAAGGCCATGGCCACAGGTAAGCTTTCTCAGCCTTATCTGGAGGTCTACAGGCACCTGTTCCTTTTTTCCCTCTACTCCAGGGGAATCAACTGGAAGGATATGGCTCTGCTTACCACCGACAGCTTCTATCCGGATACAATCCGCGATGACGAGAGCGGCGAAGATCTCGAGGTCACGATGATGAAGTACAAACGCTCGAAGACCAAGGGCGAGTTCGATATCTGGGTAACGGATGAGATCCAGGGCGAGTTGGACTGGTTTAAGAAGAATACCGTTCTGTATAAAAACTACGTGCTACCTATTATATTAAAAGACACCACCCCTGAGCACCTGGATGATTATCTTAAGGCTCGTGGAAGACGCTACAACCTCGCCTTGAAAGAAATCGCGAAAGAACTCGGCTTTCCCGCCAGCAGACTGGATGTCTCCGCATATTGGTCACGGCATTCCTTTGCCATGACTATGCTCAGCAACAAGGAGAGTGTCGACGTCATTAGCCATGCCCTTGGACATCAGTCCATCGAGACGACGAAGACCTACCTGGAGAGTTACGGACCAGCCTTTATGGCCAAGCACACGAAGATCGATCTCACAAGTAAGCCTGAGCAGAATGATCCGCAGCATGACGATTAGCGACACCTCCAAATACGAAAAAACCCGCATACCGATATGGTACGCGGGTTATTTTTTTCACCGTATATGCTAGAAGAAGCGCTCGCTGAACGCCTTCTCCATCATCTCTTCCAGTACTTCCTTCAGCTGGCGACTTGGCATGGAGGAACAGGTCGATTCGACCCTCAGGCTAACCTCCACCTCATCCTTCTTGGCAACCAGTTCTCCACCGAGCAGGAAATCGGCTTTGGCACCGTATTGCTCTGCTCCGTGGTAGAACGCTGTGACTACCTCCGGCAATTCACCAGGAGAAATGAGCCCGCGGATCTCCAGCGAGCCCACCTTGAGGACAAACAACCTATTCATGCGGCATGCCCTCCATTATCACGCCATTTTCGCAGGGTAGCGGTGTCGAAAAGCAGCTTGCCGCCAACTTTGATAGCCCCTGGAACTTGGCCTTTCGAGTGCATTTGGTACAGGCTATTGACGCTGTATCTCGTGATCTCAGCTGCCTGCTGGACGCTCACCTTCTCAGGGTAACGAGGAGATTCCTCGGGTGTTTGCTCCCGGAGAACCTCCAACATCACATCCTTAAGTAGAGGCCGGACGATTGCTGTCACGGCCTCAAGAAGCAGCTGGAGATCGTTAGTCATTCGCGACCTCCTCGCTCTGAGGTTCAACCGGATGGTCAGTCGCATTCTGGAACAGATTCTGGCGATCCTTCCAGATAGGCGCATTAAACATCTTGACATTGTCGCCGAGGATCTGAAGCCCTTCTTTGAGGACTTTCTCGAGAGTCCCTTTACCCTCGAAGACGATGTGGTCAGCCACGTCAGCAGCAACCATACCAAGAGCCGTACATGCGTCATTAAACCTCTTTGAATCCGTAAGGCGTTCACGTTCTGCGCGATAGTCAACATCGAAGCGTAAGGCATCGGGATATATTTCGACAGAATCTGCCAGTGCAGCATTCAGACAGTCTATCTTAGCCTGAGTATCTTTTTTCAGTTGCTTGAGGAACCACCTGCGGGCTTTCTTGATGACCCGATACACGGGTTGCATTTGGTACCGTCGCTTTGGTTTCTCATCCCGTTGTAGGTTTGAGGTCGTGGTATTGCTGTTAGAGCCATCGTTACCGCTGGCATTTGCGGTGCCCTGCTGTTGGGCCTTGCTGTTGCGCAGAGCCTGGATCATGCCCAGTTCTTCTGCAGTAAGATTTATTTTTTTCATATTATTTACAGGGTCTGTGGCTTCCCTTTGCCCGGCTCATAACGGTAACCGTCACCGTTGTTAATCATATTGCCGGATTGGTGAAGGCTCCGGCTTGGCCTGGATAGCTAGCGGGCGGTGTAATGCCCGCATTGGGAAGCAAAATCACTTGTCCAGGACCATCGTGATCTTCACCCGATTGTCGGTGGTGATGAACAAGCGACCGTCTCGGATCTCCGCGGTGTAATCCTTGGCCCCGAACTCTGTCATGATCTCAGCAAGGGTCTTGGTGCAGTCTGCTCGAGCAGCACCCAAGTTTTTGTAAACCTGCGTGAGAGTCTGCCACTCCTGCGAACCCGATCGCTGGATGACCGTGATGATGGTGCAGTTGGAGGAGTGCTCCGTGCTGCTAAGGGTTTCGGTCCACTCGGTGATGTCCTCGCGGATCTCCTTGAAGTTGATGGTGAGCGTGACGCTCGTAATGTAATGGTCGTACTTTGCGACCTGGACCTGGCTGTAACGCCAGCAATTTGTATAAAAATCAGTCATAACTTATTAATTTTGAATATTTTAATGTTTAGTTTCTTGTCTTTGCCTGTCTCCAGGCGTTTGTTGCGCCTCCAGTGTCGTAGCACCTGGTCAGCTATATGTCGTATGGGCTCGTATGCCCGGAAGGTATCTGTTTGTCGGCTTCACGGTTGGTTCTCTGGCTGGCTTCGCATCACTGCGTTGCCTCGCCCCTCATTCTCTCCACCACCTTCCGACCGTGGCCTCTTGTTGTCAGTCTTGTCAATGATCTCGGAGCCGTTCCTCGTCGCCCACCATCAGCGAGGCGCTCCGTCCATCTATCTCCTCATCCCGACACCATCGTTCGTTTGTAAACTTTGGTGTTGCAAAGTTAAGGCGCCTTGATATTATTTGCAAGCGATAACACATTGATTTTCAATCATTTAGGTAATTAATGCCCCTCGTTTTTGACCCCTATTTTTTACCATTGATTATCAACAAAAAAAACCGACCAGAGAATCTCTGATCGGCCTCAAAAAGGTTAATAATTCCGGGTTACAGCTTCGGTGGAAGAATCCAGTCCAAAGTTTTTTCGACGGGACTGACCATTTTTAGGTCGTCAAAGGAACACTCCTCGACCTCACCGAAACTGTCGAAGCGCGGATCTTTTCCGGGCTTGCTGAGGTTGCTGATCTGCGCCTTGATCCACTCGGGTGTGACGGTCTTATCATCCTCCTCGATGAGTTCCATCTTGACAAGGAATTGCTGGATGAAGAGGCAAAGCTCCTTCGGCGCCTTTCCTTTGACAAGGCCATCATCTGCGAACATCCGAGCGATGCCATTGACAATTGCGTTGACTTCCGTCCGAGTCTCTGGCCGACCTGCTTTCTTCCGCAAGATGGACTCAGCATCCTCCTTCGTTTTGATGTCGGGAATAGCATTCGGGAAAACGTGATGCGCCATGACGCTTTGGAACCAGCCAAAGGCATCGTTGAGTTCGACCTTGTCCTTTCCAACCGAGATGGTCATCGGACACTCCTTTGGATGGTCCTGTAAGAAAAGGTAAAGCCTCATGATGTCTTTCTGGATCCAGCGCAGGGTGTTGTTATCCTGGTCAAGGTCGTTCTGGATGTGATCCTGGTAGAGCGAATGGGAATCCTTATAATACAGGTTAGCCACCAACCAGAGCAAGTCCACATACACCCCTTTGTTCTCCGAGATCGGGATAAACTTATCGAGCAGATCCTCGATCTCCTTTGTCGTCACGTACTCAATCATTTCATACGTTCTCTCCGGATCGTCGTCTAACAACGCCATCTCCCACTCGAGATCTGGACGCTCCATACCAAAATACTTCTTAATCTCATTGATGTACGGTCTGAGATTCTTCAGGATCAAGTCCTGGTAATACAATTCTTTAGTTTTTTCCATGCCACTAAGATACTGGTTCGCCCAATGCCTTGCAAACTTTCTCGCAGGATTTATCGACACCTACTCCCCACCCTTTCTCCTCCCCCTATCCCCCCATCTCACCCCCTAACTCAATTTTTATTAATTTTCAATAAATTATTTTTGTTTCTCAAAAAAATTTACTATATTTGTACTCGGATCCTGGAGGAAGTATTTATAGTTTACACCTTCTCACATATCATCGCATTTTCCTTCAGGGTCCGTTGGGGGTTCAAGACGAGATTCGTCGGCAAATGAACCCTTTAGCACGAAGATCCAGGTTATAGAAATTGTTTCCGTTTTCATATAGAGGTGGAGTGCATGGCTCCGCCTTCTTTTTGGGGTGTTGTAAATATTTTTTTAGCATGGAAATATTTTTTCTATAATAAAAATAAAAGATTTATATAATAAGTATTAATAATCAATGACTTATGAAAACAGAGAAACAAGTAATCAATGCCCCTTCGTGGGCAGAACACATCTCCGACAAGGATCCAGTGACCGAGCAGAAATGAATGGAGAAGGTACCATCTAACTGCGTATTCAACAAAGGCATTACCGGCTGTGGCGCAACAACGCTGGCAATCACGCAACCCGGCCATACCATCCTCGCCATGCCATACTGCGGTCTGGTTGACAACAAGGTGGCAAGTAATCCAAATCTTCTGGGAGTCCATGGCGAAACGAAATGGAAATCTGACATCGGCAAGTACCTCAAGACACACGAGCAAATAAAGATAGCCGCGACCTACGATTCCGTCCCTTTGGTAATCGACACGCTTATCGCACAGGGCTATGATCCTTATCAGGACTTCTTCTTATTCGTGGACGAGTGACACATCCTGTTCAATTCATACAACTTCCGGAAACAGGCAGCTAAAAGACTACTTGAGAGAGCGGCCCATTTCGGCAGCAAGACCTATGTTTCTGCAACTCCGGTTCCAAGGGAGTATTGGCTAACCGAACTGACCGACCTTCCGGAAATCGAGCTCGTCTGACCAAATGCCGTTAGGCCCAACCTGAACTCCATCAAGTATGCTGATCCTTTGGGTTACATGGCCATGCTGTGCAAATCCAGGGTAAGGAATGGCGGCGAAGATCACTACCATATATTTATTAATAGCGTGGAGGGCATTATGAAGATCATCCGTCTTGCAGGGTTGAATCCGACTCAGTGCCGAATAGTCTGCTCGCAGAGCGATAACTCCAAGGACAAGAATCAAAAGAAACTGGGTGAATTCGAAATCGAAAAGACTACGGATCCCGTCAAGCTGTTCAACTTCTACACGTCCACCTGTTTTGAAGGCCAAGACATCTTTGACAAGGATGGCCGAATCTTCATTGTCAGCGAGGAGCATAAGGACCATACGAAGATGGATGTGATGACAACCCTTCCCCAGATCTGCGGAAGGATTCGTGATTCCAGATACAATGCCGAAATTACACAGATCTTTGCGACTTCCATTTACAAGGACGTCACGAGAGAGGAGTTCGCGGCCACAATCCAGAAGAAGGTCGAGGAGGCCGAGCATGATGCTGAGTTGTTCAACCGCATGGCTCCTGATCGAAAGAAGCGGCTAATAAACAGATATATCTGCACTGAGCCTTACATGGGAGAAGTGGATGGGGATATTGTGGTAGATCACAATCTGGCCAACCTTGAACTCATGAACTACGACATCATTAATGGCCAGTATGCTTCCCCTATAAACATGAACGCTTCGCTTGCTCAAGCCGGATTCCAGGTTACCAATAATACCCAGGCCGTAGATGAACAGCTTGAGACTATAACATCTATTGAGAAGACGCCTTTTAAACAGATCTTCGAGGAATATGCCAACATTAGGTCCAACGACGGTATGTACAATCTCGGAATATTCAGAGCATCCAGGATTGAGATCGAGAAACCTCTGGTCAAGGAGGCATATGAGGTTCTTGGCCCAACCAAAGTCAGGGAGATGAACTACCATCAGTCCAATATCAAGAAGGAAATCATCAAGCGTAAGGACGAGACGCTTTTCACGAAGGCCTTTCTTCTATTAGACCGCCAACTACCGAAGCAGGTCGCAATTCCCAAAACGGTGATCAAGCAGAAACTGGCTGAAGTCTACAAGGAACTTGGAATCCAAAGCAAAGCATCGGCATCTGACCTGGAAAAATGGTACTATCTCAAGAGTACGACCAAGCGCGGAAACGATGGTGCAACGCAGTCATGCTTTTGCATCATATCCCCGAAGATCAAGGCAAGCAGATAAAATCGGCCTTATAATGCAGTCTACGCTATATTTGAAGGTCCAGATTCATCCCTCTCATCTTATTTAATTGCCCCGTGAGCATGGTTTTCTGGCAAATAAACTACCTGATAACATGCTCTCGGGCTAATAAAATGACCCGACGACATGGTTTCGCGAACAAAAAATACCCCGGAAAAAGTGTTCCGAGGTAATTGAATAAGATAAAACATATGTTTCAAGTGTTTGAAATAACAAGGGATGTACCTTTGGGGATAAACCAATACCATATGATGAGAGAAAATGATTGCGAAAAGAAGATGCGATATCGTGTTAATCATTTATTATTCTAAATTTGTAGATAATGTACCGTTATCCATCATAATCACCGATAGCACTATGAGGAAATTTTTGATGAAAACACTTTCTGTTATTCTTGCGATTCTCGCTGGTATCCTCATAGCCTGGCTACTTATGTTACCCCTTGTTCTCTTAGGTGCAGATCGACCGGTACCATATTATGCTTGGCTGGCTGGAGCGGCTGCAATTGGGGGAGGGGTATGGGTGTATAAAAGGCTTTGTTCTTTTTTGCTCAAGGAAAAAGAAGTGAAACAGGTTGTGAAGTCATCGAGCATCGATACTGATCCTGCCTCAGACGATGAAAATGATACAGTTGTTGATTCAGAAGAAATAAACCTATAATTATGTTTTGCATTAAGTGTGGGAAAGAACTTCCCGAAAACGCGAATTATTGTCCTTACTGTGGATCCGCAACAAATTCTTCTACCTCGATTAAGAATACTATTACCCCAAAGCCTCTAACTAAGAACCAAAAGATTTGGTTTATTGCAGGCGGCATTTGGATTATGCTATGGATTATCATTCGGTCGCTGTGGATTAGATATGATCGAGATGATTTTGATACTTTGTTTTTAGGAATACCAATTTTGGCTATTCTAATCCTTTTTCTTATACAACATCTAAAGAAATACCGCAGTAACATTCAGCCTACATTAAATGAAACCCCGTTTGTTGATTTCATCAAATCATTTAACGGAGTTCGAATTGATACGGTCGCTGACAAGTATACTGGAGAGACTAAAAGATTCTTTGTATTTACCAAGGAAACCCGGGCACAATTTGACAAGACTTTGGACTCCACAATGACAGCAGAAGATATTTCTCATATTAAGGATGAGCTCCTGGTGGTTAAGAAAGGCGACAAGTACATTGTTTCCAAAAAGTCGTAACGACTCTTGAAAAAGCAATGCGTCATCAGGTGTTGATGGCACCGCACACAACAAACGCCCACCGAAGTGAGCGCTTGACAAATCATTGTTTTACAAATAGAAGTTCAAAGTATTCAGGGGTTAAGGATCTCATCCTCTGAGCCTGAATTGTAAACGAAGTCCCTTTGATTTGACCTTTGCCTAAGTTACCGCCAAACCACCAAGTACTCGTTCCGCTGTCTGCATGGATTATTAGGTCGATCTCACCATCAGAGATATAGTATGATCCGGACTCTTTGTTATTCGGCTGGAAATAGGCTTCGCAATCATGGCCACTTAGGAGCTCTAGGTACAACTTCCCCTCCGGCGTATTTGCTGCGTACACACCTTTGGAAAGCGTAATCTTCTGGCAAGACACTGCGAATGCCAGAACAAGGAATAAGAGAACGAGTCTTTTCATTGTTCAAATAGGCTTCTCAAACTCTTCAGAATGGCTTTTCGGATATCGTCAGCCTCTGTATCCCCATATCCGGATGCAGTCGTTGAAGCGACAATCTCATTTGTGGCTGCATCTAAAAACTGAATGGTCGTTTCTATGGAATAGCCGGCTAATCCACCAAGAATCGGACGACGATCACTCTCGCCGTATGAGACTATGAGGGTCTGACCTAGTAGGGCGCTATCCAACTGCGGCAACTTGGCAAATCCTTTTTTCATAAGAAAACCGGAGATCACGTCTGCAGGATTCACTGTCTTGCTTGTTGACGAACCGTACACGCCAGTCGAAACAGTTCCCCCTGTATAGCCTTCACCAGATAGCAGTGCGCTCGTACCAGGGATATAAACGTATTTGTAATTGTCTAATGGAACCGACGACTCGGAGATCGGAGACTTATTTAGAGTCGAACATCCTACGAGCAGTAACGAGAGAGCCAGAAATACCTTTTTCATAGCATTATGTGTTTCTCAAACAAAGATACCGTTCTCTGGGAACTATTCCAATACCATATATCCCGCGCACGCAAAAACACGTAGATCAAGCCCCCTCCCCATATCGATTTTGGGGAAATCTTTTAGATGGACCGACCTTACGGGGGTAGGGTCAGCCAAAACATTTAACAGAACATATCGATATGACTACAATTCAAATCATTCTGCTGCTATGTATCCTGGTCGCAACTGTCGGACTGGTGATATACTTCGAGAAGAACGCAGCCAAGTTCAACGACAGTACAGTAAAGATCGTCGAGGAGAAACCCCTGACGGAAGAAAACATCATCAAATCCCTGAACCGCATCGGAGCCACCGAAATCAAAGCTGACGAAGATGGAATCATGTTCCTCTATCAGAACTGTGGCTACTGACTCTCTTACGCGGAAAGACCGTTGATAGCCGTTGCGCAAGTAATGAAACTAAGTGACGACACCGATATGCGAGTTATCCGGCAGTTGGTTCTAAACGCCAATAAAGAAGCACTCGGATGGAGGCTAGACATGAAAGAGCACGATCTTGCAGCCACTTCTGCCTGTTTTGGGTTATCCTGTAACGACCTGGAGAAATTCCTACCGCATCTGATCTACAACGACTACAACGTCCTGACCCATATACTCCGGGAATACAAATTAAGACAGGATAAGTAAACTAACGAGCGGGGATTACTGCTCCTCCCTGCCACAACATACAGTTCCGTACAGAAGGGCCACTCCAGTCACATGGGGTGGCTCTTGCTGTATATATCCACCTCTAATCCAACCCAAATGCAAGAACAAACAGTCTTTGCAACGCTCAATGCGATCAACTGCAATGAGCACACGGAGAAGAAAGGCAACCTGACCTATCTCTCCTGGGCATGGGCGTGGAAGATAGTGAAATCTCACTTTCCTGACGCGTCCTACACCATCTACGAGAATCCCGATGGGTGGAACTACTTCACCGACGGGAGAACATGCTGGGTAAAGACAGGCGTTTCCATCCATGGGCTCGAGCACATCGAGTATCTGCCCATCATGGATGCACGCAACCAGTCCATCCCCATTGAGTCCGTGAAATCAACCGACGTCAACAAGGCGATCCAGCGCAGTCTGACGAAAGCCTGTGCTCGTCATGGTCTCGGACTCTACATCTATGCTGGCGAGGATCTTCCTGATTCCGCCGAAGCACAATACAGGCCCGACCAGCAGAGAGGCTGGAGCAGGTCCTACTATCAACAATAACCCAACACACATCATGGAATCCTTATTCCCAAGGACGAATGTACCCGTGCCTGTGTACATGCCACTCGTCCAGCAGCGTGAGATCATCTCCACGCCCGCAAACCAGGCACTTCCCTTCATCGAGGCCAACACCAAGGAGGTCGAGATGAGCCATCTGACCGATGACTGCATCATCCCTGTCTTCTCCAAGGACAACGAGGTGACGATCAGCCATCAGAGCTTCATCGAGACAGTCTTCGATGCTGCTTACAAGGCGTTCCCTCAGGAGCAGATCACCGAACCTGTGATCCGTGTCAGTCACGTGGTCAAGGGTCGCATTCCCGAGGCCATCCACAAGCCGGTCTCACAGCTCCTCGAGAGCGACAAGACCATCTACTACGAGCGCATGATGTTCTGCCTGGAGATCCCCACGATCTACCAGGACATCGATGGCAGCAGACTCAACCTGACCATAGGTGGAGTCCGTGCCTACAACGAGCAGAACCTCTATGCCAAGAAGTCCCCGGAGAAGTTCCGGATCTTCATCGGGTTCAAGAACATGGTGTGCTGCAACCTCTGTGTCTCCACGGATGGCTACAAGTCCACCGTCAGAGTGATGGACACCGATGCGCTGTTCAACGTAGCGAGGGATCTGTTCCTCTCCTACGACATTGAGGCACATCTGCGACTGATGCGTGCGTTCCAATCTGTCGGGATGAACGAATCCCAGTTCGCACAGTTCCTCGGCAAGTGCAGGCTGTACCAGTACCTGCCTTCGTCGCAGAAGAAGCTCCTTCCCGAGCTCCTGATGACCGACACCCAGATTGGGATCGTCGCTAAGTCCTACTTCGAGGATCCTGACTTCGGAGTGAACGGAGACAGTCTCTCGATGTGGAGGGTGTTCAACCTCCTGACGGGAGCCAACAAGAGCTCCTACATCGACAACTTCCTGGATCGGGCTGAGAATGCCACGCAGCTCTCAACGGGGCTGTGCAAGGCTCTGCTCGGTGACCAGGAGTACAGCTGGTTCATACGCTAACCGACTCTGCAGATAAAGAGACACGCTCTCTCATCCTGGTAGGGTCGAGGGAGCGTGTTTCCAATTCATTTTACAAGCCAAAGTTATGTATTATCAGCAAAACTTCCAACACCTCTCAGGTCTGAATGACCAGCAGAGGGATGCCGTACTGTGCCAGTCTGACCTCGTATTCGTCAGCGCCGGACCAGGAACAGGCAAGACACACATGCTTACGAGCAAGCTGCTGGACTATATCGTCTCTTCAGGTTGCCCGCAGAGGATCGTTGCCCTGTCATACACCAACACCGCTGCACGTCAGATCGGAGAACGCTTTGAGAAGAAGGTCGTACAGTGTGGAGTCAAGCAGGACTTCTCCTTCTACAACGGAACGATCCACTCCTTCTGCTTCAAGATGATGAAGTCCTTCGGAGACTCGTTCGACTACACCATCCTTGACGACGAGGAGCTGATCGAGCTGGCATCCGACATCGTTGCCCAGACTCCGCAGGACATTCAGCAGTCTGCAGTGATGCGCTGTCTGAGAAGTGACCCCAAGGAGGTGAACACGCCTCTGTTCCGGTCCGTCTCACAGGTAAAGCAGTCCCTGAAGGTCATCTCCATCCAGGACATCCTCTCGCTGTTTCTCCACATGCTGGAATCCAACCCGGAATTCCGCGAATGGATGAAGACACAGGTGACCGTCATGGCCATCGATGAAGCTCAGGACCTGACCGAGCTGAATTACCTGATCCTTGACCGCCTCATCGAGATTGTCCCAGGATTGAAGGTGTTCCTTGTCGGAGATCCCCGTCAGAACATCTTCGAGTTCAATGGCGGCTCCTACAAGAACCTCTATGAGTTCCTTTCCAGGCATCCCGGGTATGAGCTCAAGACACTCACCATCACCTATCGCTGTGGACAGCCCATCTCCGATTTCGTGAACAAGTTCCAGTTTGACGACTGCGAGAACTACCAGCTCCAGCCCATCAAAACCCAGGGACAGCTCGTCGTATGGGACGCTCGTTCAGAAGATGATGAAGCCAATCGCGTCCTGAAGGGTATCCTCAGCACTGGGAATATCAACTCCTGTGCGGTACTGTCCAATAACCTGCGCTATCTGGCGCCGTTTATCCAGACACTCCAGCTGGAGAGCATACCGTACCGGGTGTTCGGTGGCCAGAGGGTGCTCAAGCGGCATATCCGGTTCCTCAATCACATCCTGAGGATCATCGACTGCGACAACGCATACAGCATCCGCAAGATCGCCCAGTATGCAGGGATCGACATCACCCGCAACGGCAAGAAAAGCAAGTCCAGGTTCTACGAATCGGATCTCGGAAAGATCATCCAGGCCATCCGTGAGGGAAATGCCCCATTCTCCCAGACTGCCTACAGGGTGATCACTGAGATCATGTCCGGACCTGACGACAAGGAGGAGATCACGGCAGACTACAATGCCTTCCTGGAACTCTCCGCACAGTTTGGAACCACCTCTGATTACCTGGCTGCATTTGCCACCGACAGGGAGAGGTTCAGCTCTTTTTACATGGCCGATTATGAGGAATGTCCGGTTCCTACAGACCAGGGATTCCTCACGATCTCCACGATACACTCCGCAAAGGGGCTGGAGTGGGACAATGTCTTCATCATGGGACTGTGCGAAGGAAACTTCCCCAATCCCTTCTTCTGTCAGAACCTCTCGCCGCAGGAGCAGCAGGAGTTCTTCAACAACGAATGGAAGAAGATGTACGTCGCTGCAACCAGGGCAAGGAAGAACCTCTATCTCACCTACTCTGCGAACATAAAGCGCAAGGGATACTCCTTCCACAAGGCGCCATCACGATTCATCACCAACCAACTACCCGCATGAAAGGAACGGAAGCATTCAAGGATGCGATCGAGCGTTATGTCACCAGCATGGCTGACAGTGACGCTGCTTTCGCCGAGAAGGCGGTCAATCCCGCCAAGAACATCGACGACTGTGTGGCCTTCATTCTCAATGAGGTCCAAAAGTCGGGTATCAACGGCTTCACGGATGAGGAAATCTATTCGATCGCGGTACATTACTACGTCGAGGACAACGTCTCCGTGGGAACAATGCCCCAGTGCCAGGTAATAGTCAATCACCAGGTGCAGCTGACTGACGAGGAGATCGAGGAACTCAAGAAGAAAGCCCGTGAGAAGGTTTTCTCCGAGGAGGCCTCCAGGATCAGATCCGTCGGTAAGCCAACCCAGCAGAAGAATCCATCTGCCGGGGAAACCGGTCAGCTGTTCTCGTTCGATTAGCCTATGAGACCTGGAACGACTCTGGAGAGGAGGGTGGAATCACTCTCCTCTTCATTGGGTGACCTCACTCCCCGACAAAGGGAGTGGGGTC
>JAEEGL013732948.1_pt1 | contig 13986 bp, 9 predicted proteins | sample 9134231 | NCBI WGS metagenome assembly JAEEGL01 (sample SAMN16246548, study PRJNA631951) | gut metagenome | biome: gut microbiome; feature: rumen; material: fiber-attached | host: Bos | place: Iran: Karaj | collected 2018-10
ACAGGTACTACCGAAGGTATCACAGCTATCCAGATGGATATCAAGATCCACGGACTTACCCGTCCTATCGTTGAAGGAGCTATCGCAAGATGTCGTGAAGCAAGGCTTTTCATCATGGATAACTGCATGAAGAAAGCAATCGCTGAGCCTCGTCCCGAGGTTAGCCCTTACGCTCCCAAGATCGTTCAGATCCAGATCGATCCTCAGAAGATCGGTGATGTTGTCGGACAGCGCGGCAAGACTATCAATGCTATCATTGATTCCACAGGCGTTAAGATCGACATTAACGATGACGGCGCGGTTTCGGTTTGCGGTACCGATGCAGCTATGATGAACGAGGCTATCAGGATCATCACACTCATCGTTTCCGAGTTCGAAGAGGGCAAGATCTACGAAGGCAAGGTTATCAGCATCAAGGACTTTGGCGCATTCATAGAGTTTGCTCCCGGCAAGGAAGGCATGGTGCATATCTCAAAGATCGCTCCTACGCGTATTAATCATGTGGAGGATGTTCTAACGCTCGGTGACAAGGTTCGCTGCCTTTGCCTCGGCAAGGACAAGATGGGCAGGGTAAGCTTCTCCATCAAGGATGTTAAGTAAATTAAGCCCCCAATATAATAAGGAAACCGGCTTCTTCACGGAGCCGGTTTTTTTATGGAAAAACGCCGTAAACACTTGGTTTGGTATTGGGGAGAGTTATGCTGTAAACATAGATCGTTATTTGTATATAGTTCGGTCCGGAGTTGGATTACCGGATATCAAATACACGAAAAGACGCTTTATACAATAAAAATTGCAAATAGAGAAAAAAACGCAAATAAATATTGACAAAACAAAAGCGAACTGTTTATATAATATATATAAGATAGTATGGATGCGGTATTGCTGTAAAAACACTGAAATATCGCAAAATGCCACAACCTACAACCAATACTCAGAGCAAAGGAGATGTGATGAGCATGAATGAAAAACAAATAAGAATGCAGGGACAGGAACTTTCCAGAGCCAACAAAAGTGTATTGACGGCGCTGACCATTTTTAACTCTATTATAGCCGCCGCTTATGTACTTGAAATTGTGAAGAAGACCATTCCGATAGGTGAATGCCTGGCAGTTATTGCTTTGGCGCTTATCCCGGTTATTGTTTCGTGGGTCGTTTACAAAGGAAACAGCGAATCCAAAACACTTAAATTTGTTGTTATCATAGGATTTGCATTGATGTATGGATATGTGCTTTTGACAAGCGATAACGAATATGTTTTTGTATATGCGGTGCCTATGCTTGTCACGATAACTCTATATGAGATCAAGAGGATCATCATCGGATGCGGTATCGGTGTTGTTTTGCTGAATGTGGTACAGGTAGTTCTTCAAATTGTACGGGGACAGGAAATTCTGATGTCCAAGATAGAGATACAGATCCTTGTACTTATTGTGATCGCATCTTTCCTTGTTCTCGTTGTTTACACCAACAGTTCAACGAATTTGATACGTACCGGAAAAATCAATGAAGAGCATGAAAAGACCACAGAGCTTCTCAGAGAAATCCTCGGTGTTTCCGGTCGTGTTTCGGAATCGGTTTCGGAACTCTCCGGGGAAATGATTAGTTTGAGTACTTCCGTTGATCAGACGCTTGGTGCTATGGAGGAAGTCAGTATCGGAACAAGCGACTCGGCGGATGCTGCGCAATCACAGCTGACTCAGACTGCGCAGATTTCAGATTATATTTCAAATGTTGAAAATGCATCCGAAACAATTACGGAGAAGGTAGACCGGGCGGCTGAAGCGGTCAAAATAGGTCAGGATAACATAGCTCAGATGAACAACCTCACAACAAAGGTTGATACTGCCGGAAAGAATGTTGCGGGGGCGCTTACCGCATTCAGAAAGACGGCTGATGAAATGAATTCCATTACCGACATTATTACGTCCGTCGCTGCCCAGACAAGTCTCCTTGCTCTTAACGCTTCGATTGAGGCGGCGCGTGCAGGTGAAGCAGGACGCGGATTTGCGGTAGTTGCCGGGGAGATCTCAAATCTTGCGGGACAGACCAAGGAAGCGACCGACAAGATCAATGCGCTTATTAACGGAGTAGTATCACAGACCGAGACCATGGTTGCCACGATAGGTGAGCTTCTTGAAGCGGGCGAAGAAGAAGGAAAGTGCGCTTCACAGACCGCAGACAGCTTTACGGTGATTTCTGAAATTGTCGATATCATTAAAGAGCATACTTCGGGTCTTGACAGTTATGTTGATAAGCTTTCAGATGCAAATAAGGAAATCGTCAACAGCATACAGACAATGTCTGCCGTAACCGAAGAAGTTACCGCTCACGCCACCCAGACATATAATATCAGCGAGGAAAATCAGCGTATTGTACGTCATATAAACGAAATCGTTGCTAATCTGAACGAGGATGCCTGTGAGCTCAAGGCACATGGGGAAAAAGTGTGATGAGTTGTTAACTCACGGATAATTTCAAGGTGTGCCATACTTAGATAATATCCTCAATATATTATATCGTAAAAAGCTTTCGGGTCGGACTCTGTGCCGACCCGTTTTGGTGAGAAAAAAATGTGAACGGTAGATTTGAATAATAATGACATAATCGTCATTGTGAAAATATGTTTTCAAATCAATTAGTGTTTTCAAACAATTCACACGAATACAATATGTTATCAAAAATGTATAAAAATCGTGTTTATTATATTGACAATAATCAAATAAAGCGAGTATATTTAATTTTAGCGAATGTATCTGCGGCAATGTTTGACAAATGCGAACCCGAACGCAAAGATATTTGCCGATATCAAAAAGGCATAAGCCGAAGGAGGTTTATATGAAGGAATCGCAGAATGAGTATGAACGGATGAAAGCCAACAAAAGTATGATAATTGCCGTAACAATTCTATCTTTGGCAATTGCCGGCGGATACGTTGGCGAATATCTCAAGGGGATAAAATCGCTCGGATACATGATAGCCGTGTTGAGTATGGCATTCATTCCCGTGATTGCGATAATTGTGTCATATAATCAAAACAAGTCATTCACTTGGATAAAATATGTTGCGCTGATAGGATTCGGAATCCTTTACATATTTATCAATCTTACGACTGATAATATTATGAGTTATACTTACGTGATTCCCATCATGATAACCTTAGCTTTGTATGATCATATCAGGCTTGTTATCGGAACCGGTGCCGTCGCCGTTGTCGTTTCGATTATTCAGGTTATTGTACGCAACTCCGACGGTCAGGAAATCGTCATGGCCAATGTTGAGATACAGTTGATACTTTTGGTGCTGGTTACTGTTTTCCTTTCGATACTTATCAAGACAAAGAACAAATTTAACCAACTTCGTACCGACAAATTAAATGAAACGTATAAGAAAACCACGGCGCTTCTCAATGAGATAATTGCCGTTTCCGAAAGAGTTACGGATAACGTAACGGAACTTTATAATGAGATGAACACACTCAGTTCATCGGTTGATCAGACTCTTTACTCGATGGAAGAGGTCAGCAAAGGTTCGGCCGAGTCGGCGGATGCCGCTCAGTCACAGCTTGCTCAGACCAATCAGATTTCCGATTTTATCAATGATGTTGAGTCGGCTTCGGGCGTGATCCTTGAAAATGTCAACTACGCAGCTGACGCGGTTCAGACAGGCCAGTCAAATATCGCCAAGATGACCAACCTTACTTCTGAGGTTGATACCGCGGGCAAGGATGTTGCCGGGGCGCTTACTGCATTCAATAAGACTGCCGCAGAGATGAATTCAATCACGGACATTATTACGAGCGTTGCGGCTCAGACCAGCCTCCTTGCGTTGAACGCTTCGATAGAGGCTGCAAGAGCGGGTGAAGCAGGTCGCGGATTCGCGGTTGTTGCAGGTGAGATCTCAAATCTTGCGGGTCAGACAAAGGAAGCGACCGATAAGATCGCAAATCTGATCGGCAGCGTTGTCACACAGGTAGCGAACATGGTCAAGACCATCGAAAAGTTGCTTGCAGCAGGTGAGGAAGAGGGTAAATGCGCATCGGAAACCGCGCAAAGCTTCAGAGAAATTTCCGAAAAGGTCGATATCATTAAGAAAAACACATCGAATCTTGATAATCTCGTAGACAGATTGTCTGACGCCAATAAGGAAATTGTCAACAGCATACAGACGGCATCGGCGGTTGCTGAGGAGGTTACCGCACATGCGGATGAAACATATAAGATCAGTGAGGACAATCAACATATTGTTCGACATGTCAATGATATCGTCGGAAACCTTAACAATGATGCAATGATACTTAAAGAGCAGGGCAGCAAAGAGCATACGATCTGATTAAAACTTGTAATGTTTTACGGTGAGCCGGAGAATAGCTTCGGCTCACTTTTTGTGCGATAAACGAAAGCCGTCTGTTGCAAGCTTGCTTGTGAACAGACGGCTGAGTGAACGGACATCTCAGAAGGGCGCAGCCCTTCCTATAGCGGACTTGTACGCGAGATGTCCCGTCGAATCGAGTAGGAGTCAGCCTACTCGATTATGTAACCGGGACGAGATTGTATATAAATCGCTTGAATTGAATGAACGTTAAATCGACAAAACACTTGTTGTGGATTTTTGAAAGCGGGTATGATACTATATATTGTGGTTATCTAAAATATCGTCGAGCCTGTAGGGCATGTTTAAGTATAGCGACGATCATTAATAATCCGGACCGGTATTTGTTACATCAGCACGATTGTTTACGGATGCTTAAGCATGATGTAACAGCCGTTAAAGAGGAGTGAAAAAGGATCATGGCACAGAGAAGCGGAGGAACCGACAACACCCGGAAAAGTTCGGAAAACTCACGCAAAAGAGGGGAAAGAACCGGTCAGGGTCATCCGGTTGCCGGAAGAAAACCGGCAAATGCGCATGTCAAGCGCACAGGACGTACCGGACCTCAGGGAGGACCCAATAAAAATGACCCCGAACGTGAAAATGCTCAAAGCGATACGTCGCTCAGGGACGAGATCGTTGTTATTTGTGCGCTTCTTATAAGCGTTCTTCTTGTGCTGAGCTATTTCGGTGTCTGCGGGGCTTTCGGCGATATCGTCAATATGATCGTTTTCGGTCTTTTCGGAGTCTTCGGTTATATATTCCCGTTCCTTTTGTTTGCGATCACGCTGATTGTTTCGGTGAATAAACATAACCGTTCCGTCATAAAGAAGGCATTGTTTTTCGTTGGGCTTATCATATGTGTTCTTTCGCTCACCGAGATCCTTTTCGGTTATAATGATAAGCTCGGTTTCTTTGATTATTTCACACATTCCGGACTTGATTACAACGGAACCCTGCCTACGTGCGGGGGGCTCATCGGAGCTGTTTTGTGTTGCATTTTATGTCCTTTTACGGGCAAGGTCGCGGCGTTTATCATCATTCTTGTTCTTGCCGTGATACTATTCCTCCTTATTGCGGGGAGAGCGATTTTCACCCCTTTGACCAAAAAAGGAATTGAGCATCATAGGGAGCACAGAGAACAGGAGCGTCTGCGCCGAGAGACCGGGGATTTTGCAGAGGGTGACGGAATACGAAGCAGGCGTGAACGTCGTGCCCGTGAAGTAAGCATGAGCATTGAAGAAGCTGAACAGATAGTTAAAGAGGCGCATGAAAAGCATGAAAAGAAGCGTGGATTTATTGACATGCTCCTCGAGGAAGGCATTAACAGAAATTATAATCCTTCAGAGAACGAAATCGCAAACGAAACGCAGGATTACGCATATGATGCATATGACGGACGGATTGACGAGCCTGAAGACGAGCCGGTTGCGGAACCGGAAGAAGATTTTGTCAAAAGCGAGCTCAGAAGAAAGTTCGAGGGGCGTAACGGTGAAGACATATCGGGAATAGATCGTTCGAAAGGTCAGATACTCGGACGTCGTGGGACTAACAGGCACTGTATGATTGACGACGGCTTTGAAACCGCATTGGGAAGGTTGCCTGAATCAAGAGAAGAGGAATATACGGCTTCCGATTTTGAAGAGGTCGGAATGTACGATAAATCCGGTTTTGCCGCGTCAAAGGATTCTTCGGTGATCAGCATTTTCCCCGAAGATGATTCCGATGGAGGAGAACCTGAATATATTCACTTGTGGGATAATGAGACGGGTGAGTCGGGAAATATGAGCGTTCCCGGAAAGCGTGCCAACATCGAAGAAACCGGCACTATGGGAGGCGATACGGCGAAGAGCGGAGAAACCGGCATAATGGGAGGCGATACGGCGAAGAGCGAAGAAACCGGCGTTACGGGCGATACGGCGAAGAGCGGAGAAACCGGCGTCACGGGCGGCGACGCGGTGAAGAACGGAAAAACTAACGAATTTGATAGTGACAAGCCTAAGGTTATCCCTTATGTCTTTCCGCCCATCAGCCTTCTCACAAAGAATAAGGCGGCATCGACAAACGGAGACAAAAAAGAACTTAGGGAAACCGTTGAAAAGCTCCAATCCACGTTCAGGAGCTTTGGAGTCGGTGTTACGGTAACCGATGCCACATGCGGACCGACCGTAACGAGATATGAGCTTTTGCCCGATCAGGGCGTTAAGGTCAAGACCATTACGGCTCTTGCGGATGATGTTAAACTTGCCCTTGCTGCGGCGGAGATCCGAATCGAAGCTCCGATTCCCGGTAAGGCCGCGGTCGGAATCGAGGTTCCCAATGCCGTTACATCGCCGGTTCTTTTGCGCGATCTCATTGATTCGCCGGAATTCAGGGATGCGACGAGTCCGTTGACATTTGCGGTCGGAAAGGATATATCCGGCAAGACCATATGCTTTGATATCGCAAGCATGCCTCACATGCTTGTCGCCGGTGCTACCGGATCGGGTAAATCGGTCTGCATCAACTCGCTTATTATGAGCGTGATCTATAAGGCAAAACCGACGGAAGTACGAATGATCATGATCGATCCCAAGCGCGTCGAACTGATCGGTTACAACGGAATTCCGCATCTTCTCTGGCCGGTGGTCACCGATGTAAAAAAGGCGAATGCGGTCCTTGACTGGGCGATCCACGAGATGGACGACCGATACCAGAGGTTCGCCGACAGCGGTGTTAATAATCTTGCCTCGTACAACAGGGTGATTGAGGAAAAATACTACGAGGACGGAAACGAGGGCGAATGTCCCGACAGACTGCCTCAGATACTTATTATTGTCGACGAGCTTAACGATCTTATGATGACAGCAAATTCAAAAGAGGTCGAAGCTTCGATATGCCGGCTTACCCAGCTTGCGCGTGCCTGCGGAATTCATGTTGTGCTTGCGACTCAGAGACCTTCGGTTAACGTTATCACAGGTACGATCAAAGCCAATATTCCGTCCAGAATCGCATTCTCTGTTTCTTCACTTGTCGATTCGAGAACGATCATCGATCAGGCGGGAGCCGAGAAACTTTTGGGTAAAGGAGATATGCTGTTTTACCCTCAGGGGTATCCGAAGCCTGTCAGGCTTCAGGGTGCTTATGTTTCCGACAGGGAGGTTGCCGAGGTTGTTACATTTGTTAAGAGCAAAGTAAAAGAAATCAAATATAATGAGGCCCTCGGTAAGCATATTGAGAATGCCGGAAACGTCCAATCCGACAATGCATCCGGCGATGCGACCGGCGCTGATGACGACCGTGATGAGCTTTATACGGATTGCGGACGCTATATAATAGAAACTCAAAAGGCATCGATCGGCAACCTTCAGCGTAAATTTAAGATCGGCTTTAACCGCGCCGCTAGAATCATGGACAATCTCTCGGAAGATGAGGTTGTCGGTCCCGATGAAGGAACAAAATCAAGGAAGATATTAATGACGATGTCACAGTTTAATGATTTCGTAAACGGAGGTAAAGAGGGCAGAAACGACTCGGATGAAAGCGACGGAGAAATCGGGGACGATGATTTTGAGACATTTTGACGGAGTCTGAAAAGCACCGTATCGCCCAAAAAGGGGACAACTTGAACTCTTGCGGCGGTTGCTGACACCAAAGAGTTATCGGTAAATTGCACAAATTTACGGTTGAAATTTTGTTTATTTTTCCAAGTATCGTTTTACTGTGAATTGGTATATGATTGAATCACAAAGCAAAACCACAAAAAAATGTTCGAAAGAATGTTGACTTTTTATTCGGAAAAGAGTATTCTGAATCAAGAACATTCGTTCGCAATGAACTACATTCGGATATAATAGGAGGACCACATGGCAAAAGAAGAAAAAACAGCAGGAATTGACGAGAACAAGCAAAAAGCCCTTGAATCTGCTCTCGCTCAGATCGAAAAAGCGTACGGCAAAGGCTCGGTCATGAAGCTTGGTGATCAGGGGGCTCTCTCTATAGAAACCATTCCGACGGGATCGCTTAGTCTTGACATCGCGCTCGGTGTCGGTGGTGTTCCCAAGGGAAGGATTGTCGAGATTTACGGACCTGAGTCCAGCGGTAAGACTACCGTTGCTCTTCACATGGTTTCCGAAGTGCAGAAAAGGGGCGGTATTGCAGGCTTCATCGATGCCGAGCACGCGCTTGATCCCGCTTATGCCAAGAACATCGGTGTCGATATCGACAACCTCTACATCTCGCAGCCCGATAACGGTGAACAGGCTCTCGAGATCGCTGAAACCATGGTACGCTCAGGCGCGGTTGACATCATTATCGTCGACTCTGTTGCGGCTCTTGTTCCCAAAGCTGAAATCGAAGGTGACATGGGTGATTCTCATGTGGGCCTTCATGCAAGACTCATGTCTCAGGCACTTCGTAAGCTCACAGGTGTCGTCAATAAAACAAATTGTATCGTTGTGTTCATTAATCAGCTCCGTGAGAAGGTCGGTGTGATGTTCGGTAATCCCGAGACCACTACAGGAGGTCGCGCCCTTAAATTCTATGCCTCCGTTCGTCTTGATGTCCGCAGGATAGACACCCTTAAAAATGCAGGGGAAAGTGTTGGAAGCAGGACGAGGGTCAAGGTTGTTAAGAATAAGGTTGCACCGCCGTTCAAGGAAGCTGAATTTGACATCATGTACGGGCAGGGTATTTCACGAGAGGGTGATATCCTTGACCTTGCCGTAAATGAGGATATCGTCATGAAGAGCGGCGCATGGTTTGCGTATAACGGGGACAAGATCGGACAGGGACGTGAGAATGCCAAGGCATATCTCCACGACAATCCTGCGATTCTTGCCGAAATTGAAGACAAGCTTCGCAGAAAGCTTCACGTATCCCCGTATAATAACGGCTCGGAAGAGGAATCCGATGATCAATGATCCGGGCAATCCCCAAGAAGCGTATTCCTGTGCTGTGGACATTCTTTCGAGACGTGACCGTTCGGAGAAGGATCTGTACGACAGACTCATTGAAAAAGGCTTTGAGGGATCGGCCGCTGCGGAAGCATTAAAAAAGCTCAAAGAAAAGCATTATATCGATGATGTGCGCATGGCTTCTCATTTTATCGCAACCCACATGTCACAGCAAAGTATCACACAGCTCAGGTACAAACTTATTCAAAAAGGAATTTCTGCGGAAGATATCGCAACAGCGATATCGATAGCAGGCGATGAAGCGGAGGATGAGGGAGAATCACTGCGCGTCAGGCAGTCATCGGCAGTTCTTGGTATACTCAGAAAGAAAAAATATGACAGCAGCGCCCCCTCGGCAGAGAAAATCCTGGCATCAATTTATCGAAAAGGCTTTTCGTACGATATTATCCGCGAAAGTATCGCGTTATACGAAAAAGAAAATATTGAAGAACAATAGATTCTTTGTCCCCTGCCAGTCCGCGCGATGTGACAGGGGATGTCTTTAAAATCTGATTTAGCGTTTTATCATTGTTTGCAATAAAAGAACACAGCGTTTTACATAATCCATGGATTGCATTTAATAAGTAAAAATTTTTTGAAATAAAGTGGTTGCATTGATAATTTTTGTTATGTATAATGCTAGTCGGTGAAAAATGGTTTGTGCCGGATTTTTGCTTATTTGGCGCAGACACGATACATAAACGGAGGTAACCATGAGTAATCAAAGCAAATTGTCAGCCAGGGACAGAATTTCTACCCTTCTTGACGACAACAGTTTTGTAGAGATCGGCGCTCTTGTCACCAAGAGAAACACCGATTTTAATCTGCAAACAAAAGAAGCTCCCTGCGATGGTGTGATCACCGGCTACGGCACAATCGACGGAAATCCTGTATATGTTTACAGCCAGGATTCATCAGTCCTTGGCGGAACCATCGGTGAGATGCATGCAAAAAAGATCGCTGGTATTTATGACCTCGCTATCAAGTGCGGCGCTCCTATCGTAGGTCTTATCGACTGCGGCGGTCTTCGACTTGAGGAAGCTACAGATGCACTCGACGCACTCGGAACAGTTATGTACAAGCAGAGTCTTGCTTCAGGTGTTATTCCCCAGATCGCTGCTGTTTTCGGAAGTTGCGGCGGCGGTCTTTCTGTTTCGGCATCGATGAACGATTTTGTTTTCGTAGAGAAGACTAACGGAAGATTCTTTGTTAACACACCCGACAGTATTGAGGGTAATAACGAAGGTAAGTGCAATACCGCATCGGCTGATTTTAAGGCTGAGTGCGGAGCTGTTGACTATGTTGGTGAGACGGAAGAAGATGTGCTTAATGCGGTTCGCGACCTTATAGGAATTCTTCCCGCATGTAATGATGATACTGCGCCTCTTACAGATTCCGAGGACGATCTTAATCGTCAGACTCCCGAATTCGCTTCGACATTCTGCGATCCCGCTGTAGCTCTTGCAGATATTTCCGATGACGGATTTTTCCTTGAAATCAAGAAGGAATCGGGCAAGGACATTGTTTGCGGATTTATCAAGCTTAACGGTGCAACTATCGGTTGCGTGGCAAACAGAACAGCGATCCTTGAGGATGGAAAGAAGAAGGAAAGCTTTGACGGAGTGCTTACCACAGCAGGTTGCAGAAAGGCTATCCGCTTTGTTAATTTCTGCGATGCATTCGATATCGATATCCTTACTCTTACAAACGTAAGCGGATTCTGCAATTGCATGTGCGGTGAGAAGCTTCTTGCTCTCGCTTCCGCTAAGCTCACACAGTCCTTTGCGAACGCTACAGTTCCCAAGGTTAATCTCATTACTGGTAAGGCGCTCGGGTCTGCCGGCGTGATCATGAACTCCAAGTCAATCGGTGCGGATCTTTGCTTTGCTCTTGAAGGCGCTAAGATCGGAACCATGGATGCTGAGCTCGCTGCCCAGATCGTATATGCCGATGACATAAAGAACGGTGCTAAAATTGCCGATAAAGCAGCCGAATATGAGGCTGTTCTCACCGCTCAGTCTGCTGCAAAGCGTGGGCTTGTCGATGCGATCATCGATGCGGATTCTGTTCGTCAGAACATTATCTACGCTTTCGAAATGCTTTGCATGAAGAACAATGATACACTTCCGGCAAAAAAGCATGGAACCGTCTGATCACACAGGCTGTTTATTGCTGAATTATAGAGAGAAGAATCGAAAGCGGGAAGTATAACCGCTTCAATAGAGGAGGAACACATGGCAGATTATGTTATACTCGCTGCAATGGCTGAAGATACAAGATCATTGGGCGAGAAGATGTCTGAGGCCGGCCTCAATACTGTTATCGGAATCTCGATCGTTTTCCTGGCGCTTGCTTTCATTTCAATCATCATCGCTGTGGAAGGTAAGATTTTTAAGGCAATAGGAAATCGTGGCAAGAAGAAGGCGGCTCAGATAGCAGAAGTAAAAGCTCCGCAGCCCGTAGTTGAAGAAGCGGAAGAATCGGTTGAGGCCGATGATGCGCTCATAGCAGTTATTACTGCGGCTGTTTACGAGTACGAGCTTCAGACAACAGGTACAGTCCCCGCTAACGGTCTGTATGTCAGAGGCATCAGAAGAAGATTATGATCACGTCCGGTTAGTTTCGCCCGGATTACAGGTAAACAGAAGACAATAAGCAAAGTAAAATCGCTTTCTCAATAGGAGGAATTAAAAATGAAAAATTATACTATCACAGTAAACGGCGTTGCTTACGAAGTAACTGTAGAAGAAGGTGCCGGCACAGGCTCTCCCGTAGCGGCAGCACCCAAGGCAGCAGCTCCAAAAGCAGCACCCAAGGCAGCAGCTCCCGCAGCAGCAGGTGCAGCCGGTGCAAACAAGATCAAGGCTCCCATGCCCGGAAAGATTCTCGGCATCAAGGTTAATGTCGGCGATACAGTAAAGAAGGGTCAGGTAATGATGATTCTTGAGGCCATGAAGATGGAGAACGAGATCGTTGCTGACGTTGACGGTAAGGTAGCAAGCATTGATGTACAGGTCGGAGCTTCTGTTGAGGCTGATGACGTACTCGCATCGATCAACTAATTACTTGTTTCTTCTTTGAAAGACAAGAAACAGGTAAACAGGAGGAATATTACACATGGATTATGTATTAGATACGCTTGGCAATCTGTGGAATCAGACAGCGTTTTTAAGCCTTTCATGGGGAAACCTTCTCATGATCGGTGTTGCGCTTTTGTTCCTTTACCTTGCCATTGCAAGAGGATTTGAGCCTCTTCTCCTTGTTCCGATCGCATTCGGTATGTTGCTTGTAAACATGTATCCTGAGATCATGTGGAAAGCCGGCGAGACGTACATGAAGAACGGAGTTGAGGTTGTTTGTGAAGAAACAGGACTCTTGAGGTTCTTCTTCCAGCTTGATGAGTGGGCGATCTTCCCTTCACTCATCTTCCTCGGTGTCGGTGCGCAGACAGACTTCGGTCCTCTGATCGCCAACCCTATCAGTTTCCTTATGGGAGCTGCGGCACAGCTCGGAATTTTTCTTGCTTACTTCCTTGCTATTCTCTTTGGTTTCAACACCAAAGCAGCAGCTGCAATTTCAATCATCGGCGGTGCTGACGGCCCTACATCGATCTTCCTTGCCGGAAAGCTCGGACAGAGCGGACTTATGGGACCTATCGCTGTTGCGGCATACTCATACATGTCGCTCGTTCCGATCATTCAGCCGCCTTTCATGAAGCTCCTTACAACCGATAAAGAGCGCAAGATCAAGATGACTCAGCTTCGTCCCGTTACAAAGCTTGAGAAGATCCTTTTCCCGATCATCATCACAATCGTTGTTGTTCTTATCCTTCCGAGCACCGCTCCCCTTGTAGGTATGCTCATGCTCGGTAACCTCTTCAGAGAGTGCGGTGTTGTAAGACAGCTCACAGAGACAGCCAGCAACGCAATGATGTACATCGTTGTTATCCTTCTCGGTACATCGGTCGGTGCATCGACATCTGCCGAAGCATTCCTTAACTTGGATACATTAAAGATCGTAGCTCTCGGTCTTGTTGCTTTTGCATTCGGTACCATGGGCGGTGTGCTGCTCGGAAAGCTTCTTTCAAAGCTTACTCACGGAAAGATCAACCCTCTCATCGGTTCGGCCGGCGTTTCGGCTGTTCCCATGGCTGCACGTGTTTCGCAGAAGGTTGGATCGAAATATGATCCCACAAACTTCCTTCTCATGCATGCAATGGGCCCCAACGTTGCGGGTGTTATCGGTACAGCCGTAGCTGCAGGTGTGTTCATGGCAATGTACATGGGCTGATCCTTGTAAAAGAAACTTATTGTTATACCCGATATATGGTTATGTGATGGACAAGAAATCGGCGGAATAAAACGTCGCCAAAGAATTGACCGGCACATGGTTATGTGATGGGCGAGAAATCAGCGGAAAAAACCGCAGCTAAAGAAGAGAATAATTACAATATGGTCTGTTGCAGTGTTTCGTTATGAGTGATGCGGATTAGATACGCTGACGCATGTACTATCATCGGGAGCTGCACTGACTTAGATTAAAAAGGAGAAAAAATCATGGCTGAGAAAAGACCGGTTAAGATTACCGAGACCATACTTCGTGATGCTCACCAGTCCCTTATCGCTACAAGAATGCCTACCGAGCTTATGCTCCCCATCGTTGATAAGATGGATAAGGTAGG
>JAEEGL014959661.1_pt1 | contig 13986 bp, 10 predicted proteins | sample 9134231 | NCBI WGS metagenome assembly JAEEGL01 (sample SAMN16246548, study PRJNA631951) | gut metagenome | biome: gut microbiome; feature: rumen; material: fiber-attached | host: Bos | place: Iran: Karaj | collected 2018-10
AAAACGGAATTAAGGTTTGATACAAAATCCGATTCCTTCAGGATATTAACTGCTGAGATAGGATCATCCACTACTATACGTGCAATTCCAAAGTCCCTGGTCTCTACCATGGAGATCGCTCTCATATCTATCTCATGTGCGGCGAGCACACCGGTCATTTTCTTAAGTGCGCCCGGTTTGTTTTCAAGAAATACAGAAATCTGTTTAACTGACATACCCTTTCCTCCTTATATTTTTCTCTTGTCGATTACTCTTACTGCCTTGCCTTCGCTTCTGGCGATGGACTTGGGTGCAAGAAGGGATACCTTAGCCTTGATTCCGAGCATAGCCTTTAAGTCATCCGAAAGCTTCCTCTGGCGTCCTTCGATCTCTCCGATATTATCGGTGAACATCTCGGGAGTCATCTCAACCTGAACATCAAATGTATCGGTATTGTTCACACGGTCAACAATGATCTGGTAGTTAGCTGCATAACCGTTGTTCATAAGGACGGTCTCGATCTGGCTCGGGAATACGTTTACGCCGCGGATAATGAGCATATCGTCACTTCTTCCCATAGGCTTAGCCATCTTTACATGGGTTCTTCCGCAGGAGCATTTCTCTCTGGTAAGCTTACAGATATCCCTTGTCCTATAGCGAAGCATAGGGAACGCTTCTTTATCTACGGCAGTGAAAACAAGCTCTCCGACGGATCCTTCCGGAAGGACTTCCTCCGTGTCGGGATCAATGATCTCCGCAATGAAATGATCCTCATTGATATGCATTCCGCTCTGTGCGGAACATTCAAACGCTACTCCGGGTCCTGAGAGTTCCGTAAGTCCGTATATATCAAATGCCTTGATACCGAGAGTTTTCTCGATATCCTTTCTCATCTCCTCGCTCCAGGCTTCTGCGCCGAAAATTCCGGCCTTTAAAGGAATATCGTCCGGTCCGTAGCCCAGTTCCTTCATGCGCTCACCCAGATATGCGGCATAGCTGGGAGTGCAGCAGAGGACCGTAGCGGAAAGGTCCATGGCAAACATGATCTGACGGTCGGTATTTCCTGAACTGATGGGAATTGTAAGCGAACCTACCTTGTGGGATCCGCCGTGAAGTCCGGCACCTCCCGTGAAAAGTCCGTATCCGTAAGCAACCTGTACAACGTCCTCGTTTGTGGCGCCTGCTGCCGTCAGCGCTCTCGCACAGCAGTCCTCCCAGAGATCGATATCATGCTGGGTATAATATGCCACTACTCTCTTACCCGTTGTACCGGATGTCGAGTGGATGCGTACACAATCCTTAAGCGGTGAACCGAGAAGTCCGTAGGGATAAGCATCTCTTAAATCCTTCTTTGAAAGGAAGGGAAGCTTATAAAGATCATCCACAGACTTAATGTCATCCGGTGTGACTCCCTTTTCTTCCATCTTCTTTTTGTAGTATGGAACATTGTCCCATACACGCTTAACCTGCTTTACGAGCTTTTCGCTCTGAATCTCCCTTATCTTTTCATAAGGTGCGCACTCTATTTCTTCCTGATAGTACCTTTCCATTGCTGCCTTAGTGCTCCTTTCATAACTTGGTTTGTTGTTTTTATTTTTTGTCAGTTTCACTGACTTAAGTTCAACTTCAAAAAGTTTACGCTGAGTGCTTGCCCATCTCGAAAGCCTTCTTATTCATCTCGAGGAATTTAGCGGGAACATTCGCCTCAAGAGATGCCATCCAGGCCTCCTCGGGAATGTCAAAATAATGTGACAGCCTTCCGAGGAGAACGATATTTACAGCCTTTGCGCTTCCCGCTTCCTTAGCGATCGACAGACAGTCAATGGCATCGATCTTTATTCCCTTATCCCTGATCTTTTGGGCAAGATTTTCGGGGTAAGCCGCTGCTCCCGTTATTACGGGCATGGGATCGATCTGCTGGGTATTTGTTACGATCTGTCCGTCAGCATTAAGATATTCAAGCCATCTTGCAGCCTCTAAGATCTCAAATGAAACGATGTAATCCGCCTCACCCTTGTCAATAACGGGCGAATATACTTTATTGCCGTATCTTACATAGGTAACTACGCTTCCGCCTCTCTGACTCATGCCGTGAACTTCCGACACCTTTACATCAAACCCCTGCGAAAGAAGAAGATGTCCCAGTATCTTGCTTGCGAGCAGCGAGCCCTGTCCTCCGACTCCCACTATCATAATGTTCTTTGTTTCCATTTTATATATCCTCTTTATTATCTCTCTTATAACGCTCCCAATTTGCAAAGCTGCGAGCATACACCGCATCCGACGCAAAGTGTCTCATCGATCTCTACTTTACCGTCTCTCATCGATATTGCGGGGCAGCCGATCCTCATGCACGATTTACAGCCTACACACTTTTCTCTGTCGCACTTTATAGGTCCGTTATGTTTTACATATTTAAGAAGTGCACAGGGACGCCTTGAAATAATGACTGAAGGAGCTTCTACGGCAAGTTCCTCTTTGATCACCCTGTCGCATTCTTCGAGGTTATAGGGATCAACAACTCTGACATGCTCGATTCCCATGGCTTTAACAAGAGCCTCAAGATCGATCTTTCCTGCAGGATCTCCCTTGATATTGTAACCGGTGGTGGGATTCTGCTGATGTCCTGTCATTCCGGTAATGGAGTTATCGAGAATGATAACAGTTGAGTTTGTCTGGTTGTAAGCGATATTTGCAAGTCCGGTCATTCCGGAGTGCATAAAGGTCGAATCTCCTATAACGGCAACCGTGTGCTTCTCAGCTTCGCTTCCGCCTATCTTGTTAAAGCCGTGGAGTGCCGAGATCGAAGCTCCCATGCATAAAGTCATCTCTATGGTAGAAAGCGGTGGAACCGCGCCAAGCGTATAGCATCCGATATCTCCGAGCACGGTGCACTTATTCTGCTTAAGCGTATAGAACAGTCCTCTGTGAGGGCAGCCCGCACACATAACAGGAGGTCTTCCCGGGATCTCATCTTCCAGAGTACATCCCTCGCAAACTTCTCTCTCAAATGCCTTCGCAACAAGATTCTGAGAAAACTCGTCACAGATGGGAAGGATATCTTTTCCGGTTACTTCAAGCCCCAGTGCTTTTACATGGTTCTCGATTATCGGATCGAGTTCCTCTACGACATAGAGCTTATCCACCTTTGCGGCAAAATCTCTGATGAGCTTTTCGGGAAGCGGATTTACCATTCCGAGCTTAAGTACGCTTACGCTGTCCCCGAATACTTCACGCACATACTGATACGAAGTGGAGGATGTGATGATGCCGATCTTACTTCCTCCGATAAATACCTTATTTAAAGGTGAGGTTTCGGAATAAGCGATAAGCTTTTTAGTCCTCTCCTCTACAAAGGGATGGCGCTTCTTTGCATTTCCGGGCATCATAACATACTTGGCAATATTCTTTTCGTATGTCTTCTCAGGCACTTTGCGGTCAGAGGTTTCCACTACGGACTGAGAATGCGCAACTCTGGTACACATCTTTATTATTACCGGAGTGTCAAATTCCTCTGAGATGTCAAATGCGATCTTTGTAAATTCAAGAGCTTCCTCCGAATCAGCGGGCTCGATCATAGGAACCTTCGAGCTGATCGCATGATAACGTGAATCCTGTTCATTCTGTGAGGAGTGCATTCCGGGATCATCTGCCACAAGTATTACCATTCCCGCATTTACTCCGGTGTATGACATTGTATAAAGAGGATCTGCAGCCACATTCAGTCCCACATGCTTCTGAGCACAGAATGAACGTCTTCCTGCAAGGCTTGCTCCAAATGCCGCCTCCATGGCAACCTTCTCGTTGGGTGCCCACTCACAATAAATCTCATCATACTTTGCCGCTTCCTCAGTCACCTCGGTACTGGGCGTTCCGGGATAGCTGGAGATAAAGCATACGCCCGCTTCATAAAGGCCTCTGGCTATGGCCTTATTGCCGAGCATCAGCTGTCTGTTACTGTTTTCCATATGGATCCTCCAAAAAAAATATCAATAATATCTTTAAAGCTTTAAATCGCTAAATCGCACACTTTTGATAATAGCAAAAAAGTGAGTTTTATTCAAGTGTCAGGGGCTATTTGGATATTCTTATATGATGATTTATTACTTCTTACCGAAGATTTCTTACCTCTTGGCATAACCTACTGTTAATTATGTGCCTACTGTGTATAATAAAAGCATGAACAATATAAAGGTAAAAATTGAAATCGAACCGGACATCACCGGATGCGAGGTTACAATTAAATGTGCCGAGGTTGACGCTAAAGTAATGGAGCTTCAGAAGCTTCTTTCCGAGAGTGGCGGCCGGGATACACAGATAAGCTTCTATAAGGACGAAGCAGAGTATTTCTTCCCGGCAGCCAATGTATTATTCTTCGAAACCGACGGCGGCAGTATAAGGGCCCATACTGCCAAAGAAGAATTCGAGGTAAAGTACAAGCTTTATGAGCTCGAGGAAAAGCTCCCCGCTTACTTTATGCGGATCTCCAAATCGACCATTCTAAACACCCACAAGGTCTATTCGATCACGAAGAACCTTACCGGTGCAAGCAAGATCGAATTTGCCGGCACACATAAGATAGTCTATTGTTCAAGGAATTATTACAAAGCGCTTAAAGACAGTTTAAGACCATAAAGAATTTAAGAATACAGGAGCATAAAATTATGAGAAGACGAATCAAAAGCATTTTAACAGCAATACTTCTGCTGGCACTCGCTACCTGCCTCATACTTGTAAAGATGAATATCATCTCACTTCCGGCAGTTTTTGCAGAAGTCAGCACAATCGGACTTATCATCGCAATACTCATGGTGGTCATCATTTTCCACAGCATACTGGATGTCTTCTATCCCGGAATATTTTTCCCGCTGGCCGTCCTCTGCATCATATTTGATGACGTCCTGGGGATCACCGCACTGACTCCCTGGATAGTACTGATCGTGGCACTTCTTCTTACGATCGCAATGGAAAAGCTTTTTCCCTCACATTGGATCAAGAAGCACTTCAAATCAGATATAAAGGATGAAAACCACCACTGCGGACATGAAAGAAACATAGACATTGACATAGAAACGGAAAAGAACAGAGAGGAATCATATGATGACAAAGAATATATCTATTACTCAGTTAAGATGGGATCCGGTACAAAGTACGTGGACTCAAAGAATCTCAAAACTGCCGATATCAGCTGCGAATTCGGAGAACTCTCAGCCTACTTCGACAAAGCGCAGGCGCCCTGCGGGATCGTAAACATAAAGGCCAGGGTGGCCTTCGGTGAACTCAGGATCTTCGTTCCCAGAGAGTGGAATATCGAAAACAAAGTTACCGCTTCATTTGGAGAATGCGAAGACAGAGCATCAAACATTTCCGGAGATCCCGAAGCTCCCAAATGCATAATCGAAGGCTCCGTAAGCTTCGGTGAGATGGAGATCATAAAAGTTTGATGTCTATCATTTATCTAAGCAATGCCAGCACTCTCTCGTTTGTCTGGTTGGCCTGAGTTAGGATAGAGGTTCCGGCCTGTCTTAAAATATTACCATTAGAGAACTTTATCATGAGGGATGCCATATCGGCGTCCCTTATTGATGATTCCGCGGCAGTTGTATTCTCAACAATATTGTTCAGATTGTTTATCTTGTGCTCAAGCCTGTTCTGCATTGCACCATAGTATGAACGTATCATTGACACGCGTGAATCCGCATCTTTTATCAGATCTATGGTTGCACCTGCACTTTCAGCCGTTGATACATCAGGCTCCATCTGACCGAAAAGCGCAGCTGCAGAGATATTAAACTGAGTCACATGAACTATCTGCCCCTTTTCCGAACCTACCTGAAGATCAAATCCATCCTTGTCATTGCCGACTCCGCCTCCACCTCCGGCTGTTCCCGGAAGATTCTGTGGAAAAGTATATCCCGTACCGAAAGCATTTGAATACCATTGGTTATCAGTCTGAAGCTTATAACTGCCGTAAGTGCTGTTAAGCGAACCCGGTGCAAAGAGCGAGCTCTCGGAAGCATTAAGGTTTCCGAAAAGTGAACCGGCTCCGTTTTCACCCCTTGCCTGAAGGAAGTTTTTCATAAATGCCAGCGAATCCGCATCGGATGCGGAAGAAAACTTATTCTGGAAAGCATTTACAGAGCTGATCTTCCCGTCTGTAGCTTTATTTATGGCAGTATCCAAAGAATCTCCGTCGGCGAGATTTTTCAGGACCTTATCAAGTCCCTGCTTTATAACCGAACTTGTAACTTCCCCGGCGGAAGATGGTGCAAGCTTCCCGCTTCCGGCAACATACCCCAAATACATGCAGGCTGCATATCCGGCGCCGTAGGGCATTGTTGTCATCTGCGCTTTATAATTCTTTATCGCACTGTCAGATGATGAAGGTCCAAGCTGATTGCTGAGCCATCCGTTATCTCCGCTTGATGTCTGCGCCATTCCTTCGACAAACCACTTGGGGAAATTCCCGAACATTCCGTCCGTAACGGTATCATACATAACAAGATGCGTCATCTCATGCGCAATGACACCGGCCAGATCTGCTTTCTGAGCATCTGACATGGAATCAAAGCTTCCGATGGGATAATCCTTGGTATCGATCCACATCTTATAGCTCATCACTGTGGAATCCGATCCTCCGGACATGGAAAGAGCGGCTGTGGCAAGTGTTCCGCCGACAGCCTGATCCTTCAGTTCAAGCCCTATCTTTATATCATTGGTTGACGAACGCGAAAAGAGCGTCGGAAAATTCTGAGAGAGATTATAAACCGCATCAGACGCAGCCTTGACCGCAAATCTCGCAAGTGAACTGTTTGCCAGATCATCGGAATTTGCACTTCCGCTTGCCTGTACTTCAGTCGGCGTGCCTATCCTGTCGCCTTCTGAATCCTTAAATTCAAAGGTAATGTCTATATTGTTGACATTTATATGATAATTTCCGTCAGCGGACCTGACGGGATCTGATATTCCGCCATGTGCATCGGGTATCTTTCCGGCATCGGTAAATACCCTTAATTCATTAAATACCGCATTTTTATGGACATCGTCTATCTCCGAGGCAAGAGCCTTCACCTCCATATTGAGATATTCCCTGTCAGTGTCCATATTTGTGTCGTTTGCAGCCTGGACAGCAAGTTCCTCAAATCTCTTGAGCATGTCATGAACTTCGTTAAGTGCTCCGTCTGCAACCTGGCAGAAGGAAACTCCGTCCTGGGTATTGTGAGTAGCCTGCGTAAGCCCTCTTATCTGCCTGCGCATCTTTTCGGATATTGCAAGCCCGGCCGCATTATCTGCCGCACGGTTAATCGTATATCCCGAGCTCAGCTTCTCCGCCGTCTTGGCAAGACTGCTGCTATTAAGTCCGAGCATTCGGTTACTGTTTAAAGCAATAAGATTATTCTGGACTATCATATTATGTCTCCGTATTTTTTAAGCCTATATTGTTTCAGTCCCAGCTGCCCACATTGCTTATATGCAGCTTTCTGCCGCATACAGGGCAGGTAATATCGTCTTTTTCCAGGGGATTACCGAATAGTTTAAAATTATATGCCTTATGTCCGCATTCGGAATCAGCGGTAAAATGCTTTATTTTTGTATTCTTGACATCAAATACCTTCATTGTCCCGTATTCATTGCATCTTTTGCAGAAGCAAAGGGACTGTCTCTGATTGATCACGGAATCCGGAGTCAAAAATCTTTCGAATTCAAACTTCTGCTTGTCATCAAGATATTCCGGAATCTCCGCCTTGGGAATATAACGCATCCCGGAGCCTATTGAAAACGCTTTATCATAATCACCATTATCGCATTTGAGCCTTATAACTGTTCCCATATATAACTCCGAATTGACTTGATATTTATACAAATTATTGTGCCGATAAAAAAATAATATACATTTCCTTGTATATCGTCAGTGTCATACCAATACTTTACCCATAGAAAAATAAAAAACGGCAGTAATTTTACTGCCGTTTTTGTAGCTCGTTCATTTTTTTGATACCACGGATTGCTTCGCCCATTTGCAACTTTCGCAATCCTACAACCATTCGCAATCCGCTAATTTCCTTGCTTCGCAGGAAATTGCTACTAGCTCATGTTTTGTTTTTCGACCAATCTCTCGCCGCAGTATTTCTCACGGAGCCTGGGCTTATCGATCTTGCCGGTGGGATTACGCAGAACCTCGGCAAAGATATATTTCCTCGGTCTCTTGTATCTGGGAAGATCTACACAGAACTCTTCCATCTCCTCCTCTGTGAGCGTCATTCCCTCACGAACCTGAATGATTGCTGCAGCGATCTCACCCTGTCTTGCATCGGGAAGACCAATAACAGCTGCATCGTGAACCTTGGGATTCTTTACGAGGAAATTCTCTATCTGTACGGGATAAAGGTTCTCACCGCCTGAAATGATGACATCTTTCTTTCTGTCTACGAGGAAAATGAAGCCATCCTCGTCCTCTCTTGCCATATCGCCGGTAAAGAGCCAGCCGTCCTTAAGGATCTCCGCTGTAGCCTCAGGGTTCTTATAGTACTCGACCATGACTCCGGGACCCTTTACACAGAGCTCTCCGATTTCACCCTTCTGAACCGTATTTCCGTCCTCATCGACGATCTTGGTCTTCCAGCCAAAGCCTGCTTTTCCGATAGCTCCAACCTTGTGAACATTCTCCATTCCAAGATGAACACAGCCGGGACCGGTAGACTCCGAAAGTCCGTAGTTGGTATCATATTTGTGATGAGGGAAGTACGATAGCCACCTCTTTATAAGGCTTGGCGGAATAGGCTGTGCGCCGATATGCATAAGCCTCCACTGGCTAAGCTTGTAATCCTCTATCCTGATCTTTCCGGAATCAAGATCCGCGAGAATATCCTGTGCCCAGGGAACAAGAAGCCATACTATCGTACAATGTTCCTCGGAGACTGCCTTAAATACCGCCTCGGGCGAATGACCTTTAAGGAGTACTGCACGGCTTCCGCTGTACAGGGAACCAAACCAGTGCATCTTCGCTCCCGTATGGTACAGAGGGGGAATGCAGAGGAAATTGTCATCATGAGTAGTCTCATGATGCATGGCTTCCATCTTAGCTGACTGCATCAGTGCAGTATGGATATGAAGGATAGCCTTCGGAAATCCCGTAGTGCCAGATGAGAAATAGATCGCCGCGTTATCGGAATCCTCCACGAGTACTCTCGGAGCTGTGGAAGAAGCGTTTGAAACCTGACGGAAATAATCCTCAGCATATGAAGGGCACTGATCTCCAACGAAATAGAGGAGTGTATTCTTCTTGATCTTTGATTCGATATCTTCGATACGGCCGATAAACTCAGGACCGTAGAAAAGAACATCCGAATCCGAAGCCTTAAGGCAGTAATCGATCTCCGAAGCATCAAAACGGAAATTTAAGGGAACCGCAACAGCGCCGGCTTTAAGAATTCCGAAATAGATCGGAAGCCATTCAAGGCAGTTCATGAGAAGAATCGCGCACTTCTGATTCTTCTTGATGCCCATATCAATAAGCATATTTGCCACGCGATTGGCTTTTTCATCAAAAACAGACCAGGTTATCTGTCTTCTGTAATATGAAGGGGAAGTAGGCTGGATAAGCTCGTACTCCTTCCAGGTAACGCGCTGCTCCTCAGTAATCTCGGGATTGATCTCAACAAGAGCAACTTCATCACCGTATAATTTACTGTTTCTTTCAAGTAAATCCGTAATTGGCATGACTTTCTCCTCTGTAAAAACTCTCTTTCTTGCACGCTTTAAAGCGCTAAACTAAATAATACATTTTTTTGTTCCAAAAGTCAAATAAACTTGCATATTTCTTGTATATCCTTGCATTTTATTCCGCTAACTGTTAGACTAAATAAACCTAATGAAATGTTACATACAGATTACAGAGGGCTCGCCTATGAAAAAAAGAATAATCAGTGCGCTTCTTGCTTTATGTATGCTCCTGACATTATCCGGCTGTTCCGAAAAAGCCCATACAAATAAGCTTGTTCTCGCTCTCAGATCCGGAACCTATGCGGATGTAATAAAAAAATGCCTACCGGATTTTGAGGCTGAAAAGGGAATAACCTGCGAAGTCGTTGAGCTGTCAGAGGATGATCTTCACAATGAGATACTCAATGACTCACTGCACAAAAACGGTTCCTATGATCTTTGCATGGTGGACGGCTCCTGGGTTTCCGAATTCTTATACGAAAATATCCTTGCCGATCTCGGCGAACTGGGCTATTCGCTTGATGACGACATTATTCCGGCAACGACTGCCATATGTGTTCAGAACGGAAAAACCTATCTTGTCCCTTATTACGGAAATGTTACCGTAATGATGTACAACCAAAAAACCGCGCAGGAACTGGGCTTCGACCTTTCGGATTTTGATTCCGCGGAGCAAATTTATGATTTCTGCACCTGTTCAAAGCTTACTGGTCACGGCGGTTTCGTTTACAGAGGCGATACCGAGAATAATATTGTTGTGGACTTTCTTCCCGTCCTTCGCGCATATGGCGGTTGGGTAGTCGATGACAATAACAATCCTACCGTCAATACAGAAGAGTTTATAAGCGCCATGGAGTTTTATATGCATCTCGTGGCAACCGGAGAAGCAATGCCGAAGGAGGATCTCATTTCCGCTATCGAGGCCGGAAGCATGGCGACCGCGATCGGCTGGCCCGGATGGTACTCAGCCGACAGTGTTTCGACGGACTATGTCGCATTCCCCGGAAAAGCCACTCCCGATAGCCAAAGCTTTAATTCGAATATATACGGAATCTGGACTCTTGGTATAACTGATAACTCAACAAATAAAGAACTAGCCTGCGAACTGCTCACCTACCTTATGGATAGGGATGTTCAGAAAGCAACTGTTGCCGATGGCGGAGTTCCCTGCCGTTATTCTTCTCTTACAGATCCCGATATCCTTGCCGCAAATCCACACCTTTCGGAGATATGCACAGCGCTTGAAAACGGCATCTATCGTCCCGTCATTCAGGAATGGCCGAGATTTTATACCATACTCGGAAAAGAGATGAAAAAGATCTTAAACGGTGATATTCCTATAAAGGACGGTCTTGATCTTGCACAGAGCGAACTTGAAGTGCTAATGAACTCACAATAGGCTTTTCCTTACGGTTACTTTTGAAGCCTCACTGCACTCGCAAAATTCCTCTCTTCGTTCGGAATTTAGCTTCGTGCGGTGAGGTTCCTGCTTCTCAGGAATAAAATAGCCGCATACGATTTGCCTCTTACGCACAAGTGCGACGATTCAAATCGTATGTGGCTATTTTCTTCAAAAGTAACCTTGTAATGCAGGAAATGAGACTCGAACTCACAAGGGATTGCTCCCACACGGACCTGAACCGTGCGCGTCTACCAATTCCGCCATTCCTGCAAACGCATATCGATTGCGCAACAACGTGTATGATAACACTAAAACCCGCCCTGTGTCAAGCGCTCAAAAAACAAAGGGGAAAAATCATATAAAAATTTGTTTATTTTTTGGATGATACTCGCATATTATTTTCTGATAATTTGGGATACAATGTTGAATATGCATAAATGCATATCAATAATAAAACGGAGGATAATATCATGAAGATTTTTAAATGCGACACCTGCGGAACCATAGTTGATGAGCTGTTTAAGGGCGGCTGCGATCCTTCCTGCTGCGGAAAGCCCATGACAGAACTCATTCCAGGCACCAGCGACGGCGCTCATGAAAAGCATGTTCCCGTGGTAAATGTAGATGGAAATAAGGTATCCGTAGCAGTTGGAAGTGTAGAGCATCCCATGCTTGATGCTCATTATATCCAGTGGATCGCTATCGAAACCACTACAGGCGTTCAGAGAAAATTCTTAAAGCCCGGTGAAGCTCCCAAAGCTGAATTTCTTCTTGCTGACGGCGAGCAGTTTGTAGCAGCCTATGAGTACTGCAATCTCCACGGACTCTGGAAGAGCTGATATCTGCAAATAAATATCTGAATAAATACACATTATAACGCACAAAGAATGCCCGACCTAAAACCGGCCGGGCAATTTTTTTTGTTCTCTATAAGCTTTATAAGCTGTTTCTTCCGAGAAGCTCCTCGTAAGTAACCTTAATTTCAATATATCCGGATGCATAAGGTCCTATCATATACGGAGGATACTCAACATTGATCCCGTCCTCATAGAATGAGATTCCGACAAGTCCGAAACCAGTGCTGTTCTTAATTCCCGAAACTATATCATCATACTCCGTAGAATACATATAATTGATATAGTCCTCTCCATTGTTATAATCTCTCTCAACTATATCAAGCATAAGGTTTACAAAGTCTTCTTCAGTTCCCTTATAGAAATCTCTAAGTTCAAGGAACTTTCCTGTTTCAAGATCTATGAGATAATGATCCCTGCCCGGCATTCCGTGCGCTCCGCCGGTATACCAGTAGCTGTCCATATCAATTGTAAGGTACTTATCGCCTATACGCCTTACATCAGAAACAGTCCGATTTACTGTTTCGTCGTACAAAGCAGGCGATTCCAGGTGATCCTCGCAGGCATCTTCCGTAACGCCCTCAAGCATGTTGCTTTCCCCTGAAATATCATCCATGAGGCTGGCGTTTATATCTTCATACTTATCCGACAGCTCAGGCAGTATCTGGAATGCCTCTAGATACTCCTCGTAAAGCACAGTACCGCAGTAGGGGCAATTGAAGGTGTTTGATCTGTACTTCACATCGCCGTACTTAAGCTTGTTTATCTCCTTGTCGACACAGTAAATATCAGTATACGACGCTCCGGATTCATCATAATTTACCCTTACCCACTTAAGACATCTGTCCATTACATCGACAAAATAGATCTGTCCGTCAATAAGTCTGAAGCCCTGCACAGCAGGTGAATAGGACACTCCGGGTACTTTCCAGATATCATATATCGTCTCAAGTGTTTTCTCTTTTGTGTCGAATCTGTAGACACAGTAATCACTTCTGCCGTATTCCGCCGAAAGCTCCCTGTAAAAATAAAGCTTTCCGTCCGAATAATCCAAAGGATATGCATTTGCAAGATCTGCCTCTATAAAGCTGAGATCGTTATTCAAGGTGTAGAGATAATAATAACTCTGATTATTGTCGCCATATACCCGGTATAAAATACTGTCCGCATCATAACCTTCCACAGCAGGATAAGAATCAAAAGGATTTTGAACCTCACGGGAGCTTCCGTCTTCCATAAAGAGATAGAGGCTCTTTTCCTTAGTTGCCACAATATATCCGTACTCCTTCAGCGATCTGGTAATACACTCAGAGGCGTAACTTCCGCTTGTGTCATCACGGTTAAGTCTGAGATAATAGCCGTTCATTCCGGAAAGAATATCTGTTGCGGGTGAGTCCACATAATCAAAGCCCTTGTAAGCCGAGCGGGTAAACTCCTTTTCCATATATCTGGCTGTGCCCTCAGCGCTCTTATAGTCATTGGTTATAATATAAAGCTTTCCGTCATAGACATCCGCGCTGTCGAAATACTCATCTTCCGCAAGGCTGTAGATATCGATAACCCTGTCTATAGCCGTATCATATCCCAGGATAACCTTTTTCCACTCACTGCCCTCATAATAGGACGTATATAAAACGATGACTCCGTCATAATAATCAATGGCATATACCCAGGCGGGATTGCTTACATGGGGGATCTCATCGGCAAAATCAAGGATATCATACTCTCCCTTTTTATTTCCCTTATGATCTACCAGAAAGATCTTGCTGCTGCCGTCATTCTGCAGAACATAAAGCTCTCCGTCATCTGTTTCGGGTTCTGTATTGTTATCCTCGCCGGTTCCTTCGCCTTCATTGCCGTTTGCCTCAGCTGTATCAGCTACAGGATCGGTTTCCGAGGTGTCATTACCGGCGGTATCGTTATTTTCATCAGAAACAGTATCACCTGCGTTTTCATTAGTGGAATCGTCTTTATCTCTGGTATTGACTGGTCCTGAAGGCGTACCTGCTCCTGTACACCCCGCCAGGG
>JAEEGL016521679.1_pt1 | contig 13986 bp, 11 predicted proteins | sample 9134231 | NCBI WGS metagenome assembly JAEEGL01 (sample SAMN16246548, study PRJNA631951) | gut metagenome | biome: gut microbiome; feature: rumen; material: fiber-attached | host: Bos | place: Iran: Karaj | collected 2018-10
AAGATGAAGGACGCCCTGGGCCGCGAGTGGCAGATGGGCACCATCCAGCTGGACTTCCAGCTGCCCCTGAACTTCGACATGAAGTATGTCGCCCGGGACGGCAGCCAGAAGCGGCCGGTGATGATCCACCGGGCCATCTTCGGCTCCTTCGAGCGCTTCATCGGCATCATCATCGAGAGCTTCAAGGCCTCCTTCCCCTTCTGGCTGAATCCTTACCAGGTGGCGGTGGTGCCCATCCGCACGGAGCACAACGATTACGCCCGCCGGGTGGTGGAAGCCCTGGAGAAGGCCGGGGTCCGCGTGGAAGTGGACTATGCCGACAAGAACATGAACGAGAAGATCAAGGCCTTCAAGACCCTGAAGGACCCCTACATCCTGGTGGTAGGCGACAAGGAGATGGAGCAGGGCACCGTCTCGGTCACCATCCGCGGCTGCAAGGAGCAGCTCCACGGGGTGCCCCTGGAGACCTTCCTGGCCATGTGCAGGACCATGAACGAGACCCGCGCCCTGGAACTGATGAACAAAATGCCCGGGTAACACCCGCCGACCCGCGTGGACAGTCACGCGGGTCTTTCCTGATTTGGCCGTATGAAAGGGGTTCCGCCCATGCAGTTTACAGCGACTCCGCGCTTTCCGGCCTTCCTCCACGGCGGAGACTACAACCCGGAGCAATGGCTCCGTTATCCGGAGATCCTGGAGCAGGACATCGCCCTGATGCGGGAAGCCCGGGTGAACTGCGTCTCCATCGGCATCTTCTCCTGGGCCTTCCTGGAGCCGGAGGAGGGCGTCTATGACTTCGGCTGGATGGACAGGGTCATCGACCGGCTGTGGTCCGCCGGGATCCATGTGGACCTGGCCACCCCCTCCGGCGCCCGGCCTGCCTGGCTGGCGCAGAAATACCCCGAGGTGCTTCGGGTGGACAGCCGCTTCCAGCGGCAGCATTTCGGCGGGCGGCACAATCACTGTCCCTCCTCCCCCGTCTATCAGGAGAAGGTGAAGGCCATCGATACCGCCCTGGCCCGGCGCTACGCCGGCCATCCCGCCGTCGTCCTCTGGCACATCTCCAACGAGTTCTCCGGAGACTGCCGCTGTCCCCTGTGCCAGGAGAATTTCCGTGCCTGGCTGAGGGATCGCTACGGCAGCCTGGAGGCCCTGAACGATCACTGGTGGACCGGCTTCTGGTCCATGCGGTACACAGACTGGTCCCAGGTGGAGTCCCCCTCCCCCGCGGGACAGGACGCCAACCCCGCCATGTGGGTGGACTGGCGGCGCTTCTCCACGGAGCAGTGCCGGCGCTTCATCCGGATGGAGAAGGAGGCGCTGCACGCCGTGGATCCGTCCATCCCGGTCACCGCCAACCTCATGCACCGCTTCTGGGATTATGACTACTTCGCGCTGGCCCGGGAACTGGATGTGGTCTCCTGGGACTCGTACCCCGCCTGGGGGCAGGGGGACGACCTGCGGGAGGCCGCGGAGCACGCCATGACCCACGATCTCATGCGCTCCCTGAAGGATCAGCCCTTCCTGCTCATGGAGTCCACCCCCTCCCTGGTGAACTGGCAGCCCGTCAACAAGATGAAAAAGCCCGGCATGCACCTGCTCTCCTCCATGCTGCCCCTGGCCCACGGCGCCCAGAGCGTCATGTACTTCCAGTGGCGGAAGGGCCGGGGCGGGGCGGAGATGTTCCACGGCGCGGTGGTGGGCCACGACGGCACCGCCGATACCCGCACCTTCCGGGAGGTCCGGCAGGTGGGGGAAGCCCTGGAGAAGCTCTCCTCCCTCTATGACGCCCCCAAGGCCCCCAGCCGGGCATGCATCCTCTTCGACTGGCAGAACTGGTGGGCCCTGGATTACGCCCAGATGGGCCGCCGGGGTGACATGCGCTGCGTGGAGACGGTGTTTGCCCACTACCTGGCCCTGTGGAAGCAGGGGATCAGCGTGGATTTCCGGGACTGCGAGACCTTTGCCGACGACGGCCGCTATCAGCTGGTCATCGCCCCCATGCTCTTCATGACCCGCTGCGGTATCGAGGAGAAGCTCCGGTCCTTTGTGGCCCGGGGCGGCTGCCTGGTGATGACCTGCCTGTCGGGCACCATCGGGGAGGACGGACTGGCACACCTGGGGAAGACGCCCCACGGTCTGACGGAGGTGCTGGGTCTGCGGGTCTGCGAGCTGGATGCCCTGACGGACCGCCAGGCCAACCGGTTGATCTGGGGGGAGGAGCAGTATGCCCTGCACAGCCTGTGCGAGGTGATCGAGGCAGAAGGCGCCGAGGTGCCGGGGCGCTATGGGGAGGACTATTACGCCGGGCAGCCCTGCCTCACCCGGAACACATATGGACAGGGCACCGCCTGGTACCTGGCGGCCCAGCCGGAGGATGCCGCCCTGGACGCCCTGTACCGCAGGTTGATCGCGGAGCACGCCCTCCCCCGGGCCCTGCCCTGTGAGCTCCCGGAGGGCGTGGCCGCCCAGGAGCGGGGCGGAGCCGTCTTCCTGCAGAACTGGCGCGCCGAATCCCGGACCGTCCCCACCGGCCGGGCCTGGCGGGATCTCCTCACGGGAGAGACGCTGACGGGAGCCGTCCCCCTCGGCCCCCTGGGCGTCCGGGTGCTCCTGCCCGCCGAGGCGCCCTTGCCTTGACAAGACCCGTTATTCCACTATAATGCCCATGTCTGCAGAAAAGGAGGAGAGATGCGCCATGCCGACCGGGATCGTCCACGTGAGCGCCGGGTCCCCGGCCGAGCGCCTGGGTCTGCGGCCCGGGGATCAGCTGGAGAGCATCGACGGCGAGCCGGTGATCGACCAGATCGACTACCAGGCCCTGACCGCGCAGTCCTCCTTCCTGCTGTGTATCCGGCGCGGCGGGGAACTGCTCCGGATCCCCGTCCGCAAGGAGGAGTGGGAGCCGCTGGGGCTCACCCTGGACCAGAGCATAGTATCCAAGCCCCGTCCCTGCGCCAACCGCTGCGTCTTCTGCTTCATCGACCAGATGCCCCCGGGGATGCGTCCGACCCTCTATGTAAAGGACGACGACTGGCGCCTGTCCCTGATGATGGGGAACTACATCACCATGACCAACATGACGGACGAGGAGTTCGGGCGGGTGGTCCGACGTCGGGTGACCCCGCTGTATATCTCCGTCCACGCCACCGACCCCGAGGTCCGGGTCCGGATGATGAAAAACCCCCGGGCCGACCAGCTGATGCCCCGGCTCCGGCGGCTGAAGGCGGAGGGGCTCCGCTTCCACTGTCAGGTGGTGCTCTGCCCCGGCTGGAATGACGGGGCGGTGCTGGACCGGACCCTTCGGGAGCTCTCGGAGCTCTGGCCCGCCGCCGGCTCGGTGGCCCTGGTCCCCGTGGGGCTGACCCGCTTCCGGGAACACCTCCCGCCCCTGACCCCCTACGACGCCGCCGGGGCAGCGGCGCTCCTGGACCAGGCGGAGGGCTGGCGGACGCGCTTTCTGGAGCGGCTGGGCACCCGTTTCGTCTTCCCCTCGGACGAGTTCTACTGCCTCAGCGGCCGCCCGATCCCGCCGGACGAGGCCTACGAGGACTATCCGCAGATCGAAAACGGCGTGGGCATGCTGCGGCTCTTCGAGACGGACCTCTTTGCCGCGGCGGAGGACGAACCCGTGGCGGAGACCGCTCCCCGGCGTCTGCTCATCGCCTGCGGCACGTCGGTGGCCCCGGTCATGCAGGGCTGGTGCGACGCCCTGGCCCCCGCGGGCACCACGGTCCGGGTGAAGCCCATCCGCAACCGTTATTTCGGGGAGACGGTCACCGTCACCGGCCTGCTCACGGGGCAGGACCTGGTGGCCCAGCTGCGGGATGAGGAGGCCGATGCGATCCTCATCGCCCGGAATATGCTCCGGGCCGAGGGGGACCTGTTCCTGGACGACATGACATTGGACGAAGCGGCCGCGGCCCTGCCCGCTCCCCTGCACGTGGTGGACAACACCGGGGACGCCCTGTGGCGGGCGATCAGCGGCCTGGAAGGATGGTAAGGATTCATGGCAAAACCGTTGGTTGCGGTGGTCGGCCGCCCCAATGTGGGAAAATCGACCTTTTTCAATAAGGTGGTGGGCAAGCGGCTCTCCATCGTGGAGGATACGCCGGGGGTGACCCGGGACCGTCTCTATGCGGACCTGGAGTGGCAGGGCCGGCAGATGACCCTCATTGACACCGGCGGCATCGACATCCACAACGAGGACGTGTTTTTCGTCCAGATGCGCCGCCAGGCGGAGATCGCCATTGAGACGGCGGACGTCATCTGCTTCTTTGTGGACGGACGCAGCGGCCTCACCGACGAGGACCGGGACGTGGCCAACCTGCTCCGCCGCAGCGCCAAGCCGGTGCTCCTGGTGGTGAACAAGGTCGACCACATCAGCCAGAACGACAATATCTACGAGTTTTATGAGCTGGGCCTGGGGGATCCCATCGCCATCAGCGCGGCCAACATGATGGGCCTGGGGGATCTGCTGGACGCCATCTGCCGGCTGCTGCCGGAAGCGTCTGCCGAGGAGGCGGAGGAAGGCCACGTCATGCAGCTGGCCATCGTGGGCCGGCCCAATGTGGGCAAGAGCTCCCTCACCAACCGGCTGCTGGGGCAGGAGCGCTCCATGGTGTCGGACATCGCGGGAACCACCCGGGACGCCGTGGACTCCCTGCTCACCGCCCCGGACGGCAGCCGCTACGCCATCATCGACACCGCCGGCATCCGCAAGAAGAGCCAGGTGGAGGAGGCCAGCCTGGAGAAGTACAGCGTGATGCGGGCCATCGCCGCCATCCAGCGCTGCGACGTGGCGGTGCTCCTCCTGGACGCCCGGGAGGGGGTCACGGAGCAGGACACCAAGATCGCGGGCATGATCCAGGACGAGGGCCGGGCCGCCGTCATCGTGGTGAACAAGTGGGACGCCATCGAGAAAGACACCAACACCATGGAGACCTTCCGCAAGGAGGTCTATGAGGCCCTGAAATTCATGGACTGGGCCCCGGTGGTCTTCCTCTCCGCCAAGACGGGCCAGCGGGTGAACACCCTGCTGGATACCTGCGATCAGGTCTGGGCGCAGTGGACCAAGCGCATCCCCACGGGCGTCCTCAACGATGTGCTCTCCGACGCCACCACCGACGTCCAGCCCCCCGCCCAGAGCGGCCGCCGCCTCAAGATCTACTACGTCACCCAGCAGAGCGTCAGCCCGCCCACCTTTATCTTCTTCGTCAACGACGAGAAGCTGATGCATTTCGCCTACAAGCGGTACCTGGAAAACTATTTCCGGAAGACCTTCGACTTCACCGGCACTCCGCTGCGCTTCATCATCCGTGAGAAAAAGAAGGAGGCATGAACCATGAGCGATCCGGTCCGCTGCATTCTCATCGCCGTGATCTCCTACCTGCTTGGCTCCGTCTCCACCGGCCTGATCCTGGCCAAGGCAGCCGGCGGTCCTGACCTGCACAAGGTGGGCAGCGGCAGCACCGGCGCCAGCAACGTACAGCGCTCCATGGGCACCAAGTACGGTCTCATCACCTTCCTGGGCGATTTCGCCAAGGCAGCCCTGGCCTGCGGGCTGGGCTGGTGGCTGCTGGGACACCGGGGCGCCATGCTGGGCGGCCTGTTTGTCATCATCGGGCACAACTGGCCGGTCTTCTTCGGGTTCAAGGGCGGCAAGGGCGTGGCCTCCTCCACCGCGGTCATGCTGATCTGCTACCCCATCCCGGCGCTGATCTGCTTTGCCGTCACCATCGCCGTCATCGCCATCTGGCGGTATATCTCCCTGGGCTCCATGATCTGCCTGGCCTCCTATGCCCTGTTGATCAGCCTCTTCTGGGCGCAGGGCAGCTGGATCCCCATGGTCTGGTCCATCCTGCTGGCCGTGATCTGCATCTGGCGCCACCACGCCAACATCAGCCGTCTCCTCCAGGGAAAGGAGAACAAGCTCTCCTTCCGGAAGAAGAAGGACGCCTGATCCGCGCGTCTTTTCCGGCCAAGCGGCAGTCCTTGCTTTTTCATGATTCTTCATCGTTCTGAAAGCAAATTCTCATCTGTCATCGCTTGCCAAGGTCCCTTTCCTGTGCTATGATAACCATCGGGGTTTTTCACCCCAGTGACGAAGGAGATCGAGGAATCATGGCAAAGGATAACGGGAATGACAAGAAGAGGAAGACCAGGCTGGCAGGGCTCGCACTGGCCTCTGTGGGGCTGAGCATGATCTTCGGGCTGCCGCTGGGGATCTTCGGCGGCATCGCCGTGGTGGGCCTTGCCTACGGCACCTACAAGCTGGTGCGGATCATGGCCGAGGGGCTGGACACCACCACCCACAACCGTCAGGATAAGCCCCGGGAGTTCGAGGAGCTGGCCCCCACCACCGAGGACGAGCACGCCAATGAGATCATTGCCCAGGGCAAGGCCGCGCTGGAGGAGATCCGTCAGGCCAACGATGAGATCAAGGATCCTGCCCTGACCCGCAAGATGTACGAGATCGAGGAGAAGTGCACGCAGATCTTCCGGACCATCTCGGAGCAGCCCGAGAAAGCGCCTCAGATCCGCAAGTTCATGAACTACTACCTGCCCACCACCCTGAAGATGCTCCGCAGCTATCGGGTGATGCAGAACCGCGGCATTTCCGAGAGTGAGCTGGCCCGGCACCGGATCAGCCTGAACCGCGGCCTGGATATGGTCATCACCGCCTGCCAGAAGCAGCTGGACAACCTTTACCGGGACACCATGCTGGACGTCTCCACGGACGTGGACGTGCTGGAGCAGATGCTCCGGCGGGACGGCTTCACCGAGGGCGAGCTCAGCCAGGCCAGCATCATCGGGCAGGCCATGGAGGACGCCCGGACCGCCGCCGCCGCACAGCTCTCCGGCCACGAGGTTCCCCTGCTGGTCGTACCCGGCGAGCAGCAAGCTCCCGCCCCTGCCTCCAGCATCCAGGTCCACCAGCACAACTCCCTCCGTTGATCTTTCTGTTTTCCGCTCCCGTACCGCCTGTGCCTGAAAGGAGACGATTCCCATGACTGAGCAGAACATCCCCGAGCTGAGCCTGTTCACCACCCCCGCGCCTTCCGCGCCTGAGGCGTCCGGCTCCATTCAGCAGTCTCTGGTCACCCCGGAAGCCAGCAAGCCCGAGCCCGAGGCTCCGCAGATTGACGACTCCATGCTCACGGATGCCGAGCGCAGGGCCGTGGATACGTTCATCACCAAGCTGGACCTGACCAACAACGACCATGTGCTCCTCTTCGGCTCCGAGGCACAGAAGAAGGCCTCCGCTTTTGCCGACACCGCCCTGAGCGCCGTGCGCACCCAGGAGACGGGGGAAGTGGGCAACATGCTGGTGGACCTGGTGCAGGAGCTCAAGCACTTCGGCAACGAGACGGACGGCAAGCCCTCCACCCTGCTGGGGCGCATCGGCAGCCTGTTCAGCAAGCCCGTGGATCAGATCGAGCGCATGAAGGCCAGCTACACCAAGGTTTCCGGCAACGTGGAGACCATCGCCTCCTCCCTGGAGAACTACCAGGCTCAGCTGCTGAAGGACGTGGCCATGTTCGAGCGCCTCTATGACGAGAACACCGGTTACATCCATGAGCTGACCCTCTACATCATCGCCGGCAAAAAGTATCTGCGCCAGGTCCAGGAGACGACCCTGCGGGAGCTCCGGGAGAAGGCCGCCCAGTCCGGCGACGCCATGGACGCGCAGAATGCCCGGGACCTGGAGGAGCAGTGCAACCGTTTCGAAAAGAAGCTCTATGACCTGGAGCTGACCCGCACTGTGGCCATCCAGATGGCCCCCCAGATCCGCCTGCTCCAGAACAACGACAGCGTGCTGGTGGAGCGGATCCAGTCCACCCTGTCCAACACCCTGCCCCTCTGGAAGAGCCAGATGGTGATGGCCCTGGGCCTCCACCACAGCGAACAGGCGCTGAAAGCGCAGACGGCGGTGACCGACATGACCAACGAACTCCTGCGGAAGAACGCCGAGAAGCTCCATACCGCCACCGTGGAGACCGCCCGGGAGGCAGAGCGCGGCATCGTGGATATCGAGACCCTGGTGCAGACCAACCAGTCCCTCATCAGCACCATCGAGGAGGTCGCCCAGATCCAGCGGGAAGGCCGTGCCAAGCGCGCCGAGGCCGAGCGCACCCTGGCTGCCATGGAGAACGAGCTCAAGAAGAAGCTCCTGCAGCCCAACAACTGATCCAAAAAGCCCAGCGGCCGGACGGTGTCACATGCCGTCCGGCCCTTTTCAGACAGTGACATCCGAGGGTGGGAGGTGAAACATGCCATGCGGATCATCGGATTGACCGGCGGGATCGCCTGCGGAAAAAGCCACGTGTCCCAGGTGCTGCACTCCCTGGGCGTGCCGGTGGTGGACGGGGATCAGCTCTCCCGGCAGCTCACCGCTCCCGGCGGAATCGCCCTGGCGGACATCCGCGCCGCCTTCGGCCCGCAGGTCTTCCACACGGACGGCACCCTGGACCGGAAAGCTCTGGGCAGCCTGGTCTTCCACCATGGGGCCCAGCTGAAAACCCTGAATGATCTGATGCGCCCCCTGCTCCGGCCGGCCATCTCAGAGGCCCTTGCCGGCGTGGAGCAGAGCGGCGCGCCCCTGTGCGTGATGGACATGCCCCTGCTGTACGAGGAAGGGCTGGACAGGCTCTGCCGGCGGGTCTGGTGCGTTGCGCTCTCCCGGGAGACCCAGCTCAGGCGCCTGCAGGAGCGGGATCACCTCTCGGAGGCGGAAGCGCTGGACCGGATCAACAGCCAGATGCCGGTGGAGGAGAAGGCGGCCAGGGCCGACGTGGTGATCTCCACCGAGGGGACCATGGAGGAGACACGGCAGCTGGTGCTGCGGCACTGGCAGGAGGAGCTGGACCTGGCCCGGCGGGAGGAGGAAGCGCATGGAACCTGAAAACCCGCGTCCGGAACGCCACCGCCGGAGTCAGCGCCCGGCTGAGATGGACCCGCAGCCGTCTCCCCAACCCGCGGAAGCTCCCTCCCCCGCTCCGGCCCGCTCCCCCCGGTCCCGCAGCTCCATGGTGGACAACGCCTATGCGGGCGCCAGACCGCCGGAGGGGATGGAACGGGGATATGCCGGGCGGAAGATCGTCGGCCGGCTGGACGGAAGCGGCAGCCGGTCACCCGGGACGCCCTCCGAACGGATCCCCAAGTGGCTGACCGTTTCCCTGGTCGCCGTCTTCATGGCCTGCCTGGCCCTCCTCGCCGGGGAGCAGCTCATGTCGGCCTTCCTGAAGCAGAACGCCGACGCCAAGCGCAGCACCTATCGGGCCATTGTGGAAGCCCATCCCGCCCCCGGGGACGCCATGGCCTGGGTGGAGCGCTACGCGGCGGAATACAACCTACAGCCCGCCTTTGTGTCCTCCATCATCCTCAACGAGAGCAGCTGGAATCCCTTTGCGGAATCCAGGATAGGCGCCCGGGGCATGATGCAGCTCATGGAGGACACCGCCTCCTGGATCAATGATCAATACCTTCACGTGCAGGGCTACAGCTTCCAGATGATGTGGGATCCGGAGACCAACATCCGTTTCGGCTGCTGGTATCTCAGCTACCTGAGCCGACAGTTCGGCGGAGACCACGTGGCCGTCACGGCGGCTTACCACGCCGGCCAGGGCACGGTGCGCCGCTGGCTCGCCAACACTGAGGTGTCCGCAGACGGAAAGACCCTGCAGGTGGACCTGATCCCCGCCGCCGACACCCAGCACTACGCCAGAAAGGTGATGAGAGACTTTGCAGTCTATGATGCGCTCTATTTCCATGCTTTTAACAGCGGTGATACTGCTATCGTCGATCCTGACCTGGTCTCCGTCCGCTGAGGCCAGCAATGTGGGAGACAGCATGCTGGTGGGCATCCAGTCCACGAAAACGGACCGCATCCTGCCCCTGAACCCCACCGAGCGCGACGTGGTCAGCATCTATCACCTGGTCTATGAATCGCTGGTCTACATCGACGATGACTACCGTCCCCAGCCGCTGCTGGCCGAGAGCTGGATCCCGGAGGGGGACGGCAAGACCTGGAAATTCAACATCCGGCGGAATGTGACCTTCTCCGACGGCACCCCCCTCACCTCCCGGGACGTCATGGCCACCATCAACTACATCCTGGAGATGGCCAAGGATGAGGAATCTCCGGTGAAGGGCTATTACAGCAACCTGAGATACTTTATCGGCAAGGTGACCGCGCCGGACGACTACACCCTGGTGATCCGCGCCGCCTCCGGGCGGGCCTACTACGGCCTGCTGTATGCCATGACCTTCCCCGTGCTGCCGGAGAGCGAGGTGCGCAGCGAGAACCCCATGGGCACAGGTCCCTACATCATCACCAAGTGGGAAGCCGGGAAGCTGATCACCCTGGAGGCAAACCGGAACTGGTGGAAGAGCCTCCCCCAGGTCCGGGACATCGACTTCGTCTGCTACCCCACCCAGCGGGACGTCATGGAGGCCTATGAATACAGCCGGGTGAAAACCATCTTCACCCGCTCCATCGCCGCATCCCAGTACAAGTCCGGCGTAAACTCCCTGGCCCTGGACTACCGCACCAACCAGCTGGAAGTGCTGATGATGTACCAGGCCAGCGGCCGCTTCCGGAGCGTCAACGTCCGCAAGGCGGTGCGGTATGCCATCGACGTGGACTACATCGCCAGCCACGTCTACATGGGCATGACCTACCGGACAGACACCCCCATGATCCCGGGCACCTGGATGTACAACGAGAACGTCTCCTCCGAATACGGCTACAATCCGGAGAAGGCGCGGCAATTGCTGGCGGAGGACGGCTGGGCGGACACCAACGAGGACGGCGTTCTGGACAAGGTGGTGGACGACGAGAGCATCTCTCTCTCCGTTCGACTGTACGTCTACGAGGAGCCGGACAACGATGTCCGCTTCGAGACCGCCAGCGTCATCCAGCAACAGCTGGCCGCCGTGGGCATCGAGGTGGAGATCGTCACCGGCACCTACAGCAGTGTGGCGGAGAAGCTCTCCGCCGGCTCCTTCGCCATGGCCCTGTGTTCCTTCGCCATGGACGTCGTGCCGGACTACGGCTTCCTGCTCATGAGCGGGAACACATGCAATTACGGCCGCTACCGCTCCACCGAGATGACGGACCTGTGCAACCAGCTCCGCACCTGCTATCAGCCGGACACATACCAGGGCACCCTCTGGCGGATCCAGGAGCTCTACACCGAGGACTGCCCCTTTATCTGCCTGTTCTACCGCGGCGGTACGGTGCTGACCCGGTATATGTACACCACCGTCCGGGATGTCCGGGAGCTGGAGCTGCTCCGGGGCATCGAATCCTTCCGACCTTGATTGACTGAGGTGAATGCCATGCAATGGGTGGAACTCATCGTTCATACCACCACCGCCGGCTCGGATGACGTCAGCGGCATCCTCATCGACCTGGGGGCCAACGGCACCATGGTGGAGGACCGGGCCGACGTGCCGGATCCCGCGAAGCCCAGCGGCTACTGGGAGATCATCGACCCCGCCATGATCGAGGCCATGCCGGAGGACGTGCTGGTGCACGCCTGGTTTGAGCCGGACAAGGGCTTTGAGCGGGTGATGAGCGGTCTGCAGGCCCGGCTGGAGCGGCTCCGGTCCACCGCCCGCTGGGACGTGGGGAGCCTGAAGCTGGAGACAGTCCGGGTCCAGGATGAGGACTGGGCAGAGGTCTGGAAGCAGTTCTACAAGCCCTTCCGGGCCGGGAAGCGTCTGGTGGTGAAGCCCACCTGGGAGGCCTATCAGCCCGCGCCGGAGGATCTGGTGATCGAGATCGACCCCGGGATGGCCTTCGGCAGCGGCACCCATGAGACCACCTCCATGTGTCTGGAGCTCCTGGAGGAGGCTGTCCGGGGCGGAGAGGACGTCATCGACGTGGGGACAGGCAGCGGCATCCTGGCCATCGGGGCGGCCCGGCTGGGGGCCCGGCATGTGCTGGCCATCGACATCGACGCCGACGCCGTCCGGGTCGCGGAGGAGAACATCCGCCACAACGGCCTGGAGCAGCGGATCGACGCCGTCCAGGGGGATCTGCTGGCCCGCAGCGACGCCCGGTGTCAGGTCTGTGTGGCCAACATCATCGCGGACGTCATCTGCATGTTCGCCGAACCGCTCCGGAGCCACATCGAGGCCGGCGGCCTGTTCATCTGCTCCGGCATCATCAAGGACAAGGAACAGCAGGTCACCGACGCCCTGCTCCGCAGCGGCTACCGCATCCTGAAGGTGCTGCGCAAGGGCGAGTGGGTGGCCATGCTCAGCAGGAGTGAGGCAACATGAACCGGTTTTTCACAGACGCACAGCCCCTCGCGGGCAGCCTGGTCCCCCTCTCCCCCGAGGACGCCCGCCACGCCCTGCTTGTGATGCGGGTCAAGCCCGGGGAGCAGGCCGAGCTCTTGTACCGCGGCCAGCGCTTCCTGGCGGAGGCGGCGGAGCTGACCGGTGAGCAGGCCCTGTTCCGGGTCCTCTCTCCCCTCCCCTCCACGGAGCCCCGCCTGCGGGTCACCCTCTTCCAGGGCCTGCCCAAGGCGGACAAGATGGAGCTCGTCGTCCAAAAGTCGGTGGAACTCGGCGTGGAGGCCGTGGTGCCGGTGGCCTTTGACCGCTGTGTGGTGCGGCTGGACGCAAGGGATGCGACCCGGAAGACGGAGCGCTGGCAGAAGATCGCCCGGGAAACCTGCAAACAGTCCGGGCGCTGCCTGGAGCCCGCCGTGGGTCTGCCCCTCTCCGTTTCCGCCCTCTGTGAGCGCCTGAAGGATTTCGATGCGGTGCTGGTGCCCTGGGAGGAAGCCCACGGTCTCAGCCTCCCCGCCTTCTGCCGGGACCACCCCTCCCTGACCCGTCTGGCCCTGATCATCGGGCCGGAGGGCGGCATCACCCCGGAGGAGGTGGAACGGCTCAAGGCCGCCGGCGGCATCGCCCTCACCCTGGGTCCCCGCATCCTCCGCACCGAGACTGCCGGCCCGGCCTGCCTGGCCGCGCTCATGGCCCTCTACGGGGAGATGGAGGTCTGAGGACCCTTCCACCACATTGACAGGAGCCGCTATGTGCAAGACAGTTGCCTTTTACACCCTGGGCTGCAAGGTGAACCAATATGACTCACAGGCCATGCTGGAGCTGTTCCGCAGCGCCGGATACCGGGCCGTCCCCTTCAACGGGACAGCGGACATCTATGTGATCAACACCTGCACCGTCACCGGTGTGGGGGACAAAAAATCCCTGCAGACCGCCCGCCGGGTCCGCCGGGAGCATCCGGAGAGCGCCCTGGTGCTCTGCGGCTGCCTGGCGCAGCGCAAAGGAGAAGCCCTGCTCCGGGAGACCGGGGCCGTCCTGGTGCTGGGCACGCAGAACCGGGGCCGGATCGTCCCGCTGCTGGAGGAGGCCCTGGCCACGGGCATCCCCCGCTGTGCGGTGGAGCCGCTGGGAGCGGCCACCGGGTACGAACCCCTCCGGATCGCGGAGCAGGAGGGCCACACCCGGGCCGTGATGAAGATCCAGGAGGGCTGCGGCAACCGCTGCACCTACTGCATCATCCCCAGCGTCCGGGGGCCCATCCGGTCCCGTTCCCTGGAGGAGATCCGGCTGGAGGCGGAGGCTCTGGCGGAGGCGGGCTACCGGGAGCTGGTGCTCACCGGGATCCACCTCACCAGCTATGGCCGGGACCTGAAAGACGGGAGCACCCTGCTGGACGCCATTGAGGCGGTGCACGCGGTCCCCGGAGTGGCCAGGATCCGTCTGGGCAGCCTGGAGCCCACCGTGGTGACGGAGACCTTCATTGCCGGCCTGGCAGGCCTGCCCAAGGTCTGTCCCCAGTTTCACCTGGCCCTGCAGTCCGGCAGCGATCCGGTGCTCCGCCGCATGGCCCGCCGCTATAACATGGCCATGTACCGCCGGGCGGTGGATCTGCTCCGGGGCCTCTGCCCCCTGTGCGCCATCACCACGGATATCCTCACCGGCTTCCCCGGGGAGACGGAG
>JAEEGL011211413.1_pt1 | contig 13985 bp, 6 predicted proteins | sample 9134231 | NCBI WGS metagenome assembly JAEEGL01 (sample SAMN16246548, study PRJNA631951) | gut metagenome | biome: gut microbiome; feature: rumen; material: fiber-attached | host: Bos | place: Iran: Karaj | collected 2018-10
TGGCACACCTCCTGGTAGGTCACGGGCACCTCAAGGGGCAGTGAGTTCACCTGGTTGGGACCATGGATGATGAAGTCCTCGGGGGCATCGGGACCCAGGTCGGTCAATGCTGAGCCGACGTTGATCTTGATGGCCTCGGCGGTGCGCTCGCCCACGCGGACGTTGTGGGCACGGCGCATGTGCTCCTGGATGTCCTCGGTGAGGTCGTCACCGGCGGTGCGGATGCTCTTGTTGCTGACGATACCGCCCAGCGAGATGACAGCGATCTCGGTCGTACCGCCACCGATGTCAACGATCATGTTGCCCTCGGGGGCCAGCACATCCAGTCCGATACCCAGGGCAGCTGCCATGGGCTCGTAAATCATATAGACGTCACGACCACCGGCGTGTTCTGCCGAGTCGCGGACGGCGCGGATTTCAACCTCGGTCGAGCCCGAGGGGACGCATACGACCATGCGCAGCGAGGGGGAGAACCAGTGGTTCTTGGCGCTCACTTTCTTGATCATGCCGCGGATCATGTGCTCGGCGGCGTTGAAGTCGGCGATGACGCCGTCGCTCAGGGGCCTGACGGTGCGAATGCCCTCGTGAGCCTTACCATGCATCTCGCGCGCACGCTCACCGACGGCGATGGGTTTGCCCGTCTTGGATTCCAGGGCGACAACCGACGGCTCGTCGATGACGATGCGGTCGTTATGAATGATAATGGTGTTGGCTGTTCCTAAATCGACAGCGATTTCTTGTGTGAATGAAAACCATCCCATGATTGATATCTGTATGTTAGATAGTTAGTTATGAATGCTTAATAATAATATCTCTCTTTAATTGGACTGCAAAATTAGTAAAAACCCGCCAAACTGGCGCTATGTTTTGGAATAGTTTTTTGCTTTCTCCAGAATAGTCACCAGAAACTTCTAATTCCTGATTCCTAATTTCTAATTCCTGATTCCTCGAGTGCTTCCACGGCATGGCGCACGCAGTCCTCACATGAGCATAGCACTTGCCCTGTGCCCACGCCTTTCAGATCCTTGCAGCGCGTGGCACCGCAGCGCTGTTCAAACTCGGCTCTCAACTGGCTGGCCTGGGGGTTCAGGCGGCGGCCGTCATATTTCATCAATCCCTGCGCCATCTGTGCCCCGCACAATGCGCCGCAGGTCTCCTCCATGCAGCCCATGCCGCTGCCGAAACAGGCTCCCATTGCCAGCAGCTTGTCCTCGGGCAGTCCCAATTCGGGAGCGAAGGCCAGCAGCACGGCCTGGCAGCAGTTATAGTTGCGCTTATACATCACCGCGCGCTCGCGGCGCGGCATTCCGCTCATCATCTCGTCTTGTTCCATTGTTCTTTATATAATATAATGTGATTTTTCTTACTGCAAAGGTAGTGCAAAATTCCGATTAGGCGAGAACAATGAAAGCTTGTTTTCATTGTCGAGCGTAAGGAATTTATCCAACCCGAACACAATGCCAAATTTATTTGATCATAGTTGAGTTGTTGGTTTTTGCTAATTACAAGCGGAGTTTTGGTCATCTTGGGGGAAAATTACTATATTTGCGGTTTCAATGGAATAATTAACCAGCCATATAGTTTTGATGATGAGACGACCATTATATTTCAGGATATCCTTGGGCCGCTGCCTGATGCTGCTGTTGCTGATGCTTACGTCAATAGCCGCCTTGTCGCAAGAGGCCTACTCGGTTCTTACCGAGGCCGACAGCACACTGACGTTCTACTACGATGAGCAGCGCAGTACCCGATCGGGCACGTCCTATTCGTTGAATACCGGGGATGGCGTTCCCGATTGGTATGGGAACAGGTTTGGTGTTGTTAGGGTGGTGTTTGACCCCTCGTTTGCCGCCGCCCGTCCCACTTCCACTCACTATTGGTTTAACCAAATGTATCGCCTTGGCTCCATTTCTGGAATCGAATATTTGAATACCAGTTCGGTGACAGACATGGGTGGCATGTTCACTTATTGCCAATCTTTGTCATCCCTAGACGTGAGTGGCTTCAACACCTCTAGTGTGACAAACATGAGAGGCATGTTCATGGGTTCTCGTTTGCCATCCATTGATGTGAGAGGTTTCAATACCTCCAGTGTGACAGACATGGGTGGGATGTTCGCTGGTTGCCGAATTTCATCTATCGACGTGAGTGGCTTCAACACCTCGAAGGTGATAGCGATGGATTCCATGTTTTTAGCATGCCCATTATTGCCATCCCTAGACCTGAGTAGTTTCAACACCTCGAAGGTCACAAACATGGAATTGATGTTCGCTGGCTGCTGGTCTTTGCGATCGCTTGACCTGAGTGGTTTTAAAACCGAGAATGTGACAAGCATGAGAGGCATGTTCATGACCTGCGACTCTTTAACTTCTCTTGACGTGAGCAGTTTCAATACCTCGAAGGTGACAACCATGGAAAGAATGTTTCTTAGTTGTCAATCATTGCGATCCCTTGACGTGAGCAGTTTCAACACCTCGAATGTCACAAACATGGAATTGATGTTCGGTGGCTGCACTTCTTTGCCATCTCTTGACCTGAGTGGTTTCAACACGTCGAGTGTGACAAACATGCGTCAGATGTTCGCTAACTGCTGGTCTTTGCCATCACTTGACCTGAGTAGTTTTAACACCGACAATGTGACAACTATGATGGGTATGTTCGATTATTGCAAATCTTTGACATCACTTAACCTGGGAGATTTCAACACGTCGAGTGTGACAGACATGAGAGGCATGTTCATGGACTGCGAAGCCTTGCCAACCCTTAACCTGAGTGGTTTTGACACCGAGAATGTCATGAGCATGGAGAAAATGTTCTATGGCTGCAAATCTTTGACTTCCCTAGACCTGACAGGCTTCAACAACTTAAGTTTGCTGACCATTAGTGAAATGTTCTATGGCTGCGAATCTTTGCCATCGCTTGACCTGAGTAGTTTCGGCACCGAGAAAGTGAAAAAAATGGTAGCCTTGTTCCAGGGGTGTAAATCCTTGACTTCTATTGACCTGAGCGGTTTCAACACCTCGAATGTTGAATCCATGCAAGTCATGTTCATGCGCTGCACTTCTTTGCCCGCTATTGACCTGAGCGGCTTCAACACCTCGAATGTTGAATCCATGAGTGGCATGTTCGTTGGCTGCCGTGGCTTGACAAGTCTTGACCTGAGCAGTTTCAACACCTCGAATGTTGAATCCATGGATGGCATGTTCATGGGTTGCACTTCTTTACCCGCTATTGACTTGAGCGGCTTCAACACCGAGAAGGTGACAGATATGAGATTGATGTTTAATGGCTGCACATCCTTGGCATCTCTTGACTTGAGCAGTTTCAATACCTCGAATTTAAGTTACATGTCGTCGATGTTTGATGGCTGCCAATCCTTGGCATCCCTGGATGTGAGCAGTTTCAATACCTCGAAAGTAAGACAAATGTATAGACTGCTAGCTGACTGCAGATCCCTGACGGACATTGACTTGAGTAGTTTCGATACCAGGAATGTATGGGTAATGGATTCCATGTTCCTTAACTGCAATCGCATGGAATCAATTTATGTTGGCGATGATTGGCGTACAGATTCCGTGACTACGTCCAGTGCAATGTTTCTTGGTTGCACCAGTCTTGTCGGTGAGCAAGGCACAGTCTATGATGTGAACCATGTGGACGTCACTCGTGCCCATATCGACGAAGGCTCGAGCAATCCCGGTTATTTGTCGTCCAGAGAGTTTACCTATGCAGTGCTGTCTTCAGATGAGACGATGCTGACGTTCTACTGCGACAAAGAGCGCAGAACGCGTCCCGGCACATCCTATTCGCTGAACAAGGGCACCAATATCCCTGGATGGTCTGCTCATGCTCAGGGTGTCACCCATGTGCTGTTAGACTCCACATTTGTCACGGCTCGTCCCATTTCCACTTATGGCTGGTTCAGTGGAATGGCTGAGCTGGATTCCATTACTGGAATCAACTATTTAAATACCAGCTCAGTGACCGATATGAGAAGGATGTTCGCCGGCTGCAAATCCTTGACGTCGCTTGACCTGAGTGGTTTCAACACCGAGAATGTGAAGAATATGTGGGCCATGTTCAGTGACTGCGATTCCCTGGCATCGCTTGACCTGAGTGGTTTCAACACCTCGCGTGTGACCAACATGGCACGTATGTTTGCTGGCTGCGATTCCCTGGCCGTGCTTGACCTGAGTAGTTTCAGGACAGATAGCGTGAGGGACATGGCAGGCATGTTCACTGGTTGCCGATCATTGACGTCGCTGGACCTGAGCGGTTTCAACACCATCAATGTGAAGTATATGGGCTGGATGTTCAATGGTTGTAAGTCCCTGGAGACTATTGACTTGACCGGCTTTAATACCTCTAGGGTGACAGAGATGGAGTACATGTTCGCTGGCTGCGACACATTGACTGTTCTGGACTTGAGCCACTTCAATACCAGGAATGTGTGGAATATGGAATCCATGTTCAATGGCTGCAAGCGCTTGGAGACAATCCATGTCGGTCGTGGCTGGGGTACAGGTGATGTGACTGAATCCAGTGAAATGTTTGCTGGCTGTACCCATCTTGTCGGTGGCCAAGGCACAGCCTTTGATGCTAACTATGTGGATGCGTCCCGTGCCCATATTGACGGCGGTCCAGACAATCCCGGCTATCTCACAGGCATCATTGATACGCTGCACGGTGACGTGAACGGTGATGGCGAGGTGAATGTCGCCGATGTGAATTGTGTTATCGGCGTCATTCTGGGCGACCCTGACATCTATGAAGGCCGTGCCGACGTGAACGGTGATGGCGAGGTGACCGTCGCCGACATTGACGACGTCATCAACGCCATCATTATAAGACGAGGTCTGTCCTAAATCCGGCGCCTCTCGTGGCGTGCTGCTCCGGCATGTTTCCCTGCCCCTTGGGCTTGGGCACAGTAGGCGTCGCCTCGGGGGAAGAAAAAGAATTAATTCTTTTTGCCCTCCTCTCGGCTTGCACTATTGTTGCCTGGTCGGGGCAATATCCAGCGTGGCTACACGTTATATATTATATATAAAGAAATATCAAGTGCGCACTATGAACAAGAGAATGATTTCGCTCATGGCTGCCGCGCTGGCCTTGTTGTCGGCGAGCGGCCAGGTGGAGTTTACCGGTGTCGGAGATTTCCCTGTCATTGAGGTGACTCCCGAGATGAGTACCGGCTTGAATAAGATATTTGTCGTTTTCGATACCGATGGGGTGGGGATGGACTTCAACTCCTCGACCGGTGAACCGGCGACATGGGAAAGCTTTTCCTATCGTGACGGTAGTCTTGTTATTAACCCTATCCCCGATGTCCGCTGGAACGGAATGGCAACCTCGCTCAAGCAGGTCATTCCCAACATGGGCTACAAAATCGTGGAGGGCAGCCGAACCTATTACTACTGGGTGGTGAACTATGCCGACTATTACCTGGAACTGAATGCTTTATTCTATAACAATGAGTTGCCATGCAGCCTTCTCTCGTTTAACGTCGACGGCCATGGTGATGCCATTCCCTACTACACGTTGAACGGTCATCGCCAGGTGCTGGACCGCGACATCAAATTGACCTACAACACGCTGGAGTGGGATGACAGCACCCATTGGCAAGAGAAGGAAGTCATCGAGCACTTCGCAGCGCTGGACCAGGCCCTCGAGATCATGCCACCACTGTGCAACACGACGATAGATATGACGGGCGACCGCTTCCTTGAGCAGTGGGGCATCAGTACAAGCGCCGAGGCCGATTACTTCTACACCCAGGCCGTGGGCTGTGGTACCACAGCCGTGCAGGAGGACCGTGGTAACAGCAATGAGATTGGCTTGAACAGTGGCCTGGGCGGTTCGGCCCCGGTACACATTGTGTTCACCGGCTATCCCACCGATGCCGTGGTCTATCGCGTGTGGGAGATAGCTACAGATCAAGACTTTGAGAACATTATCCTGCAATATAACCAGGACGAGGTGGACTATACGTTCGACGAGTCGGGAACCTACTATGTGCGCTATATGGTAGCCAATGCGACCGGCACGTGCGAGGCCTATGGCGACACCTATACCATCAATGTGAGCGAGAGCGAGTTGAAGGACTGCCCCAATGCCTTCTCACCAGGTTCGACCGAGGGCGTCAATGACGTGTGGAGGGTATCCTACAAGTCGCTTGTCGAGTTCCATTGCTGGATTTTCAACCGATGGGGAACACTGGTGTATGAGTACACCGATCCCGGAGGCGGATGGGATGGAACCTATCGTGGAAAGCTTGTGGATACCGGCGTTTATTACTATGTGGTGACAGCTACCGGTAGTGACGGCGTGAAATACAAGAAGCGTGGTGACATCACCATCCTGAACTACAAGAAGGGCGCCGCTGGCACCTCCAACGGTCAAGACGCGGGTGTAGTATATTAAGAAGCAGTGCCATAATTAAACTGCAAGCATTTTACCGCCCGTCGGCACGATTGTATTATCGCGTTGAATGATGACACACGCCCCTATGAGTGATTAATGATCAGTGATAAGAAATATAACATGAAGAGAATCATATTGATGGCTGCGCTGCTGGTGGTGGCTTCGTCTACCATGGTGCAGGCACAACTCAAGCCGGAGTATAGTAAAACCGGGAAAGGGGCATCGCCAGTGTTCAGCACGATAGCGAGTCCCGACATACCGATGAGCGTCACCTTTGCGGGCGAAAAAATCAGTTTTGACCGCCTGGACATGGCGGAGCGTCTGGACCGAGAACTGACCAGTGTCATCTATGGCCAAACGACGACCGAGCTATGCTTCAAGCGTGCCAACCGCTATTTCCCCGCTCTGGCCAAGATCCTGAAGGAGCAGGGCGTTCCCCTGGATTTCCTCTACCTGGCAGTGACCGAGAGCTCAATGGATTACAGTGCCTATTCCAGCGCCAAGGCGGTGGGCATGTGGCAGCTGCTGGCTGGCACGGGCCGCGACTTCGGCCTTGAAGTGACCGACGAGGTGGACGAGCGATATGACCCCGAGAAATCGACCGTCGCAGCGTGCAAGTACCTGAAGTCGGCCTACAAGAAGTATGGCCACTGGCCTACGGTGGCAGCCAGCTATAATGCTGGTATGCAAAAGATTAGCAATGAGTTGTCCAAGCAGAAGGTGGATAACTCCTTTGACTTGTATCTGGTACAGGAGACATCGAGGTATGTCTTCCGCATCATTGCCTACAAGCTGCTGATGGAGTCCCCCAAGCGCTACGGCTACCGATTCTCTCGCAAGAACCTGTGGCAGCCGGTGGACTATACAACCGTCGAAGTCACTGGTCCGGTCGCCAGCTGGATTGATTGGGCCAAGGGTAAGGGCCTCACCTATGCACAGTTGCGCGAGGCTAACCCGTGGATACGTTCTACCAAGCTGACTAACGCAGGCGGCAAGACCTATAGGGTGCGCATCCCCAAGCAGAGCGAACTCTACCGCAGCAAGCGCACCTATACTGTCTATAACAAGGAATGGGTCGTTGACTAGAGTGAGGAGTTAGGAGTTAGAAGTTAGAAGTGAGGAGTTCTAGATTGTCTAGAAAGCGACAACTTATAAAACTGAAAAACAGAAATGAAGATTAACGGGCAGGAAATAGATAGTGTCGAGGTGCTGGGCGCGAGGGTCCATAACCTCAAGAACATCGATGTGGAAATTCCGCACTATCGCCTCACCGTCATCACGGGTCTGAGCGGCAGCGGCAAGTCGTCACTGGCGTTTGACACGGTGTTTGCCGAGGGGCAGCGGCGTTACCTCGAGACGTTCTCCTCCTATGCCCGCAACATGCTCGGCATCCTCGAGCGTCCCAACGTGGACAAGATATCCGGGCTGTGCCCCGTCATTTCGATAGGACAGAAGACCGTCAACCGCAATCCCCGCAGCACGGTGGGAACGACCACCGAGGTCTATGACTACCTCAGGTTGCTCTATGCCCGTGCTGCCGACGCCTATTCCTATCTGTCGGGTGAGCGCATGGTCAAATATACTACCGAGAAGATTCTGAATCTGATTCTCGAGCGTTACCAGGGTCATCGCATCTATGTGCTAGCACCGCTGGTCAAGAACCGCAAGGGACACTATAAGGACCTGTTCGAGAACCTGCGCAAGAAGGGATACATCAACGTCAGGGTCGACGGCACACTGCGGGAAATCACCTTCGGCATGAAGCTGGACCGCTATGTGAACCATAGCGTGGAACTGGTGGTCGACCGCCTCAAGGTTGCCGACAAAGACATGAAACGTCTGGCCGACACTGCCGATGTCGCTTTCAAGCAGGGCAACGGACAGCTGATGATACTGGACGCCGAGACCGACGAGGTGGCTTATTACAGCCGTTCGCTCATGGACCCCGCTACGGGACTCTCCTATCTGGAGCCGGCACCGCACAACTTCTCGTTCAACTCACCCTTGGGTGCCTGTCCCCATTGCAAGGGATTGGGCTATGTCAACCTCATTGACCGTGACAAGATCATGCCCGACATGAAGCAGACCATTCGGGGTGGCGGCATCTTGCCCTTGGGAAAATACAAGAATGTGCAGATTTTCTGGCAGATCCAGGCTATCTGTGAAAAATATGGCTGCACCCTTGACACACCTCTCGAGGAATTGCCCGAGGAAGCCTTGAATGACATCCTCAACGGCACCAACGAGCGCTTGAACCTGCGCACCGAGACGTTGTCCACCAGCAATTACTTCCTTACCTTTGATGGTCTGGTGAAGTATATCGAGATGCAGCAGGACGACACCGCCACCAGCGCGGCACAGAAGTGGGCTGGCCAGTTCTTCTCGCGTGCCGTGTGCCCCGAGTGCGGTGGGGCGCGCCTCAACCGCGAGGCGTTGCACTTCAGGCTGCACGACAAGAACATCGCCCAGCTGGCGGCGATGGACATCAGCGAGCTGCGCGACTGGATTAAAGACCTCCAGAGTCACGTGACAGCCACCCAATGGGAAATCGCTCGCGAAATCGTCAAGGAAATCAGCTCAAGACTCACCTTCCTGATCGAGGTGGGGCTGGATTACATGTCGCTGAACCGCAACTCGGCATCGTTGTCGGGCGGCGAGAGCCAGCGCATCAGGCTCGCCACGCAGATTGGGTCGCGACTGGTCAATGTGCTTTACATCCTGGACGAGCCCTCGATCGGTCTTCACCAGCGCGACAACCAGCGGCTGCTGGATGCGTTGAAGACCCTGCGAGACGACGGCAACACGATCCTCGTCGTCGAACATGACAAGGAGATGATGCTACAGGCCGACTATGTCATCGACATCGGGCCGCTGGCAGGCCGCAAGGGTGGCCACGTCGTCTTCTCCGGCACGCCCCAGGAACTGTTGAAACAGCACACGCTCACCGCCGACTACCTGAATGGCACCCGCTCGATCGAGGTGCCCAAGCATCGTCGTGAGGGCAACGGCAAGGCCCTTCACCTTACCGGCTGCCGTGGTAACAACCTTAAGGACGTTTCGGTGACGTTCCCGCTGGGCACGTTCATCTGTGTCACGGGAGTGAGCGGCAGCGGCAAGTCGACGATGGTCAACGCCACGCTGCAGCCCATCCTGAGCCAGCGTCTTTATCGTTCCCATACTGCCCCGATGCCCTATGACAGCGTCAGCGGTCTGGAGTATGTGGACAAGGTGGTGACCGTCGATCAGGCCCCCCTGGGCCGCACGCCGCGCTCCAATGCGGCTACCTATACTGGAGTGTTTACCGATATCCGCAATCTGTTCGTCAACCTGCCCGAGTCCAAGATCCGTGCCTACAAGCCAGGCCGTTTCTCCTTCAACACCAGTGGCGGACGTTGCGAGAAATGCAACGGCAACGGTTATAAGGCCGTGGAGATGAATTTCCTGCCCGATGTGCTGGTGCCCTGTGAGGAATGTGGCGGCAAGCGCTATAACCGCGAGACATTGGAGGTCAAGTTTAAGGGCAAATCCATTGCCGATGTGCTTGACATGACCATCAACCAGGCCGTGGAATTCTTTGATGCCGTGCCGTCGATCCTGCGCAAGATCAAGGTCCTGCAGGATGTCGGGTTGGGCTACATCAAGCTGGGGCAGCCGTCAAGCACCTTATCGGGTGGCGAGTGCCAGCGCGTGAAGCTGGCCTGTGAACTCGCCAAGAAGGATACGGGTAAAACTGTCTATATTCTCGACGAGCCGACCACGGGTCTGCACTTCGAGGATATCAAGGTCTTGCTGGGCGTTCTCAATCGTCTCGTCGAGAAAGGCAACACCGTCATCGTGATCGAGCACAATCTTGATGTCATCAAGTGTGCCGACTACATTATTGACATGGGACCCGAGGGAGGGCGGGGTGGAGGACACGTCGTCGCCAGTGGCACACCCGAGGAGGTGGCTCAGTCCGCCGAGTCCATTACGGGCCGTTTTCTCAAGCAAGAACTCATACAATAATTATTCATTTTTTCTGACCTAAATTCTGGGGGCGTCGCGATTTTGAGAGGCGCCCCCAGATTCATTATGCGCGATGATGAAGGAATGTGTGGCTCGTTTTTTTATCAAGCCTAAATCATAGCTAGACGATGACCTCCTGATGAGGACAGATATCTTGACAGCATCAGGTGCCATAGATGCCATCACCCACATCTCTCCTGTCATGGACACTTGATGCCAGGGGCCCAAAAAATCACTTCTCGAGAGGATGATTTTTCTGCGTCAATTGACCCTCATTTTTCTGTCGGTTTTTCCATGCGAAAAAAATGATTGAGGTGGCATGACAGAAAAATGGGATCAATTTTCTGTCAATTTTTGAGCCCCGGTAACGTGATTTTTTTAGGGCCTAGAGTAGGGCAAAAGATGGTTTTTTCAAAAATTGCACAGATTTTGGGTCAGATAATTTCAGGATGAAGCCGCTAGGAGGGGGTAGGCGCCACCCAACTGGGGGCTAAAAAATCAGATAATTCTGTCAAGAAGATCGGACCGAAATTTGGTGCTAACCGCTTGAAGGGTGGGCTAGAAAGGTATAAAAAAGGCTGGTGTCAAAAAGACGAAAAATTGGTCTAAATGTCGCTTTTTGGCTGATTTTGGTCCAAAAACTCCAAAATCCAGAAAAACTAACGGTTTTTGGCCAAATTCGACTTTTTTGAGACTAAAAAACGGACCGAAATTTTGGTGATAAAAATTTCTCAAAATACCTATAAAATATAGCGGGTTGTAAAATATTGACAACTTGCTAACCTTACTAGAATCGTTTAAAATGCAGATTTTTGAACGGATTGTAGGGTGGGGTGTAAAATTTTGCAAGGAAATCGAGTTGAGCTCCCAGAAAAGCAAAAATGGTATTTTACCAACGACATATTCTGCTTTGTGAACAGCTGCTTGTTTGCGATTTCAAACGGACGATCCAAAATCGAAATCGCCAGTTTCGGACCCCTGGCGCGTGTTTACATTTGCCACTAGGACTTAAAAAATGAGAATTTACCGCCGTAAAGTTTGCAAAATCATCAAAATATCGTATTAACATTTATTAAACTATGCTATAATTAACTCAAAATGAGCTAATTACGCAATAAACCTCTAGTATTGCTATATATAATTGAGATGTGTCTGTAAATCTGAATTTTTCTAATATTTTGAGTTTGCTAAATAGCTATATTATAGCTAATTATGCATAATATATTAAAGTAATAATATAAATAAAATTATTTACGTTCCGGATTGGGTAATAATTGCCACATTTTGACAATTATGATTGCAAATTTTAAAATTTTCGTTTTTAAATTTGGTCAGTTCAAAAATTCATTTTAAATTTGCAATCCCAAAATTAAAAATCGCAAACAGTGATTTTTTGAGTTTGGGACGATTTTGGAGGGTTTTCCAAGTCGTAGTTTTGAGTCAGAAAATTTTCTGCGTGTGAAATTGGCTTTCTCGCTCGTTTGAGCGAAGCAATAAAATTGTTCTTAAATGGATATTGTAACGAGGTTAAAAATGTTTCTTGAGCAGACCGGGATTTCCAATTCTCAGTTTGCTGATACCTGTGACATTCCTCGCCCGACGCTTTCGCAGTTGCTCAATGGACGCAACAAGAAAGTGAGCGACGAAGTCATCGGTAAGATACATCGTGCTTATCCTACCCTTAATGTCATGTGGCTGATGTTTGGTGACGGTGAGATGCTGATCAGCGGATCATCGACCAAGGACCAGCCTGATGGTCTGGATGGTGATTATAATAATGAGTCACGAAATGAGGATAAAGGTCAGCGTGCGATTTCCTTTGAGGAGGATTCCGCCCACGGGTATCGTCCATCCTCTTCACCCAAGAATCAGCAGCGTGCTGCTTCTACCAGCTCGATCGAGACCACCCTCCAGAACATGATGCGCACTGTGGGTCGTACCTCCAAGCGCGGATTATCGAATGATAGTGAGCGCCAGGTAACCAATATCTTCGTTTTCTACAGCGATGGACGCTTTGAAAGGTTCGAACCAGCACAACAGTAAGATTGAATAATAATGTAATAATGTTGATATTTCATTCACTTGGCTTTGCCGGCTGTCCCAACACTTAAGACAACGACTTTTGCCGCACATTAATAATAAAATAACCGAATACCTGAAAAATTCAAACCATTGCTATCGTAAGGAGGCAGTCGGCAAGCCTGTGAGTGAGCATCCCAAAGGAAGAAATATAAACAACCATTAATTTAAGCACTAATAAAGCGAACCAACCATCAAAAACGCAATCGGTCCAGGGGATGTCCCTGGACCGATTTACTTGTATGAGATTCTCTCCACCCCTCTCGAGACGGGATGACGGGTCGTGGCATTCAGTATAGATTAATGATCACTTGGTCAAGTTGCCGAGGATGTCGCGCAGGATTTGTCGTCCGGCGGCGCTGGTGGCGTTCTTGGCTGCCCGTCCTGCCACATCCTTGACACTGGTGCCCTTCTTGCTCTTCTTGCCTGTGATGGTGTCGGCAACGGTCTTGCCCAGGATGGTCGCAAGCGTGCCTGTCACGGCGGTGACCACCGATTTCCAGACCTTGTCCCAGATAGTCTTCTCTTTTTTCTTGGACTTTTCTTCTTTCTCGGCCTCCTTGGCGGCAGCTGCTTCCTCGGCAGCCTTGGTCTCGGCTTCGGCCTCGCGCGCGAACACCTCAAAGACGCTCTCGCGGTCGGCTACTTCTTTATACTTGCGGTTGATGTCGCTGGAGGCGTTCATGATGTCCAGGCGCTGGCCCTCGGTGATGGCGCCGATCTGGCTGAGGGGGAAGAGCACCTTGGCGCGCTCGACGACGCTGGGAGCGCCCTTCTCGTCGAGGAACGATACCAGGGCCTCGCCCGTCTCCAGCTCGAGGATGGCTTCTTCGGTCTTGAATTGGGGATTGGCGCGGAAGGTCTCGGCGGCGACCTTGACAGCCTTCTGGTCACGCGGCGTGTAGGCGCGCAGGGCGTGCTGTACCCTGTTGCCCAGCTGCCCTAGGATGATGTCGGGGATGTCGGTGGGCAGTTGCGAAATGAAGAAGATGCCCACGCCCTTGCTGCGGATGAGGCGGATGACTTGCTCGATCTTGTCGGTCAATGCCTTGCTCGTATCCTCGAACAGCATGTGGGCCTCGTCAAAGAAGAAGACCAGCTTGGGCTTCTCCAGGTCGCCCACCTCGGGCAATGTGCTGTAGAGTTCGCTGATGAGCCATAGCAGGAAGGTGGAGTACAGCTTGGGCTGCAGCATCAGTTTGTCGGCTGCGAGCACGCTCAGCACTCCCCTGCCGTCACGCGTGTCCATCAGGTCTTGGATATCGAACGACGGGATGCCGAAGAATCGGTCGGCACCTTGATTCTCGAGGTGCAGCAGGGCACGCTGGATGGCGCCGATGCTGGCGGTAGAGACGTTGCCATATTGGGTGGTGTACTCCTTGGCATGCTTGGAGAGCCAGTCCAGTGCCGAGCGCAGGTCCTTGACATCATCGAGCAGGATGCCCTTCTCGTCGAGGATGCGGTACAGGATATTGAGCACA
>JAEEGL011784162.1_pt1 | contig 13985 bp, 18 predicted proteins | sample 9134231 | NCBI WGS metagenome assembly JAEEGL01 (sample SAMN16246548, study PRJNA631951) | gut metagenome | biome: gut microbiome; feature: rumen; material: fiber-attached | host: Bos | place: Iran: Karaj | collected 2018-10
TCATATAATCACTTGATATGATATATTTGCTGATAAGCTGCGTCTGGGCATTGATAAGACTGCATATTTCAACGGATGTTACCTTATTGCAATCAGTCATCTGTCTTAATGAAGATAAATCTTTCATAACCGGCTCCCTTCATTTTTGAGTATCAGCATTTGCCTTTGCTGTATTTTCCTCTTTACGTTTGCTGACAGCATACAACCTAAGCTTTTCCATCATTATCCTATGATCTTCCTTTTGATCTATGATTTTTTTCAAGAAGTTATCATCAACACCAATCTCTATAGCTGTTGTAATAACTTTAATCTGATTAGCATCTAAGGCAGCTTCATTTGCATAATCAATAATGGATATGTTTTCTTTTATAGGATTGCTATCGTTTTTTTTAATTCTTATTTTACGTAGCTTGTCAGTTTCTTTTTTATCGCCAACAATAAGCTCCTGCAACTTACTAAATCTCTCCTGGTCACGTTCGTCTTTTTCCGTGACGAATGCTTTGATTTCAGTAATGATTTCTGACAGATCAACGCTTTGAACAGGCTGAACTGGTTCTTTCACTGTCATGTTATTATTCTTTTCTTCTGAAGCCGCAAGCTTATTCTTTAGTTCTTCTATTTCCTCAAGGTATTTTTCCTCTTTGGCAGCCTGCTCAGATTCAAATTCTTTAATAACCTCTTTATATCGATCAATGTCAGCCTCCAGGTTGTTTATGGTTTCATTATATGCTTCTTCTGCTTCCTTTTCGAAGGATTTGATTGCCTCGTTCTCAATTATTATTCTTATCAGCTTAACCATATCTTCCGGAGAACGATCCTTAATCTGATTAAAGACACTCTTACTTGGATCTAACAGTATAGATGTTTTTAACAAGTCCATCTGTCTATATGAGTATCTAAAATTTATATATTCATCCATCTGATCAAATGACATCCCCATAGCCACACTACTGTTGATTTCAGAGAGAATTTCCATCATATACTCTTTAGAATACTCCATATTGTTCTGTTCAAAAAAAGCGTTCAGATCGTTGAGTTTCTTGTCCTTATACTGTTTAAGTGTAAAATTAGCCGGATACTTGCTTTCTTTTTTTTCGTTTGCATCTGCCGGAACATCCGAAGTTGTGACATTTGATGTTTTCCCAACATATTCACTCGTGTTTTTTACATCTTCTTCAGTAATTTCATGTACGACATTTACATCATCATCAAAGTCACCAGCATAATCAGCCTCGTCCTCTGCTGCTTCGATATATCTCATTGTTTCCAGAGCATCGCTTGATATTCTGTCCGGAATTGATAATGTATCAATTTCCTCCGAGTTTATATTTAATGTTTTTGCCATTTTTTAATACCTCCTATAGCGTTGAAAGAAGAAAAACATAGCCAAACAACGCTTACTTGTCTTGATTTTGACACTTAGCTCTTATGAATCACCTGCATAAGAGGATAAATAATTTCCTTCTGCCCGATAGTAGCTATGTTTTGTCAATGTGGCGTTATAAATGGTTGTCATTAAGTAACTCTTAATATTGCTGACTCTCGTTGTATTGTGATGTAGTGAATCAAGAATATACTCCACTGTCTCAAGATCCACTTTCTGATAACGTGATTTAACCACATCAGCAGCCTTGTCTTCTCCGCCAATTCTAAAAGTGTCAGCACTTGATATCCATACTTCAGCTATGATATCTACAATCTCGTCAATGTATTGCTCTTCTTTCGGGTACATTTCCACAAGGTCATCATATTCCATGTTTTCCTTGATCATGGTCTTTGCGAGATCGACATCAATCGAATCATTCAATCCATCATCAATGGGCAGACTACCCCTGTTTACGTTGATAGATATGATAGAATTATTATTATTCTTTTTAGTATTATTAATATTAGTATTATTAGGGTTTGATTCGCATACTTCTAGATGTGTGATTTTTTCACTTCTAGAAGTATTATTTTCATACTTCTGAAAGTGTGAATCTGAATGATTAGAGGATGTTGCATCCTTCATACTTCTAGAAGTATGATTTTCATACTTCAACGGTTTTACGTGGTTTTTGGTCGTGTTTTCTACTGATGACGGCCGGGAAATAGTTTTTTCCGAATCGCCGGCATTAGCTACACAGTCTTCTTCATTACATGTAACAAAATCGTTGACATATATGATGTCAGGATTTCCTTGACCACGTTTAACTCTATCAATAAGTCCTATCCCGGTCTTTGAATCCAATTCTGCAAGCAGCTTGATAGCCTTTTGTTTTGAACATCCCATGTTTTCAATTACTTTATTCACGCTGTAAATAATGTATAATTCATCATTATCATCTATCCATTCATTCTTACGAGAAAGGGACATCGTGTCCAACAATAATCCATAAAGAATCTTAGCTGAATCTGAAATGCTCGAAAGTCGTTTATCTGTCATGAGCATTTTGGGTATTTTAAAAAATGTATATTGATCCGCTTGATGACTCTTAAAACGTTTAAACATTAGCTTTCCCACAAAATGTACCCCCTTTAATAATTATCGTCATTATACAAATTAAATAACGATTCCATAGCCCCACCTATTTTGGTCCGGTCAATCATCCGATCAAATTCATTATCTGTCTCTTCAAACTCTTCATTGACATTGTTTAAACCTGGCTGAATAATATCTACCGGTGTATTGATATCGGCATAAGACACCTGACTCTCGTCCATCAACTCTGTTTTTTCATCATACTTGTTATCATTGTTTATCTGATTCAATGTGTCTTTTTTTATTGTTTCCTCGCTCACCGTTAATAATTCACTCTCATGAGCTGGCTCTTCAACAACTTCTACCTTTTGGAGCCTTTCTTCCATTTCAGATAACTTAGTATTAAAACCATCTTCCAACAATCCAAGCTTATTGAGAATCATTTGTAACACATCGTCATTTGTATTTAACTCTGTCTCTGATAAATTACTATCATTGCTCTCTTCGCAATGATCTTCCATAGAAACAGCCTCATTTGTCTCACAAACATCCTCCGTTTTAGGATTCCGTTCATCCTTATCAACCGCCGAGCGATTGCTTTGAGCTGGAACCACAACTGTATGTTTGCTGCAATGCTGACTAATCACATAATCTCGTCCGGAACTATTAGCGTAATCAAATATCGCATTAACAATAAATCTGTTACGCTCTCTTGTATTACTGAATCTTTCAAGTATATTGGCAACTATCATATCTTCGTCAGAAGATTCGCAGAGTCGAAACATTATTTTTTTATATGAAGGAACCATTTAAACACCTCCCAAGGCCATGTGATAGATGGAATAAGCGTTGGCTTATCCCATCTATGTACCGGCTCAAATACTCACAATCTATCTAAGACTGTCCATTGATCTTGCAAGGTAATCGTATCCTTTAGCATTAGCGTGAATATCTGTAATAGGGAATATCATTTGAGGATCGTCCTCTTCTGCATCGAGGTTCAGTGTTCCGTATCGTGTAATAAGAACTGAACCTCCACCCATTAAGAATGTCTGAGTTGTATCGTAGTCCACACCCTGCGACTTCAGTGTTTTAAGAAAATCCCTTGCGAATTCCTTAAGAGCTTCATTAATAGTATCTAAAATCTTACGTGGCTTAATCACGGGTTTCTGAATAATTATATCCACAATCTCGTCTGCTCTTGCCTTGGTTCCATGTTCTATCATTAACCTTCTGTTTACTGCATTTATTGCATTTGATACTCCAATTTTAAGACTGCTCGCATCAGATGCATCAAAGGTTTTGTCACTCTTCACTACTATTATATCGGTAGTTCCGGTACCAATATCAACTACGTAACACGAACCTTCTATATCCTTAAGCTGTGGGAGAATTCCGGAACACCCCTGTGGAAAAACAAGAACATCTGAATCAATATCAATATTGTATTCAATCCCTTCATAGACAAAAGTAACTTTGCCTCTTTTAAGATATTCTTCTATATTCTTCCTGTCTTTTCCATAAAGCATAAGGGGAAGACCAACTGCAAGCTTGACTTTTGCCTGGTTCATTCCTTTCTTTCTAAGCTCCATTGCTATAGCTGCCAATGTGAGTACAAAAAAATCATCATCAGCAAACTTATTATCCGTAATATAATCCGGCTGACATCCCACCTGGTAATACACATCATTCCACTTAAGAACCTGTGTAGATACCGGTGCTTCAAACTTAAACCTTGATACTCCGGACGGAAAAGCGTAGTTTACCGTCTTTGTGTATCCATAACCATGATCAATAGCGATAATGATACTCTTTTTTTCTTCCATAATTTCTTACCTCCTGTTAATGTTCACGCACACATACCTTTTTATAATTTTCCTCGGACATAAAATCCGAAATTCTATCTGAATCCGCAACCGTATATTGTGAGTTGCAGAGATCAGTCACTATTTCAATCATTTCCTCGGTATATATCTTAATCTGATCTTTGTTGATAAAATACTTTTGGGCGGCAGCTCTGTAACTATCGCTCCTCTTCACGAGAGTATCGTGCACAATATTCCAATGTATAGGGAAGGTTGTTGACAAACTTCCATAAACATCTATTACTCTTGTCTGATAACGATATTTCTTCTCTGCCTTTTTAATTTGGCTCAACAATTCTATCTTTCGATTATTTGAGTTTATAAAGTCTTTAGAATTTATTGTTTCGAATGTTCTGTCTGTCATATTTCCATTCTTTTGATCTTTTGTTCCGGGTAGGCTATCTACTAAACTGGCCGACAAATACAGACTGTCCTGAAAGACTTTAATGGTGTTCAGCTCCTCGTAATAATAGCTTATTTCCTTAATAAGCGTGTCTGAAAGGATGCTCTTGTGTTTTAGTACGTCATTAACGAATTCTGTTGTATATATGAAATTACTCACTCAAAAGCCTCCCTTCCGCCCTGCTGCCCTTGGCAGAGCTGATTAGAATCGTGATATATTCAATATAGTGGTATTTATAAGGGCATAATCCCCTATATGAATGGATTTTCATCATCTATTTCTATATCTTCTTGTTTTTTGAGATATTCTCTATAAGTTTTCTCTTCTTCTTTTCTCAGCTTTTCTTTGTGTGACTTCGTGAATGTAAAGTCTGTTACCATGCATTCATTAAGGTACTCAATCTTATTGTTATCCTTATAAGAAGATACTCTCCATTCTCCGTGTACAAGTATTTCTTCCCCGATTTCAATTTCAGCAAGCTTGTCAGCAATCTCACCATAAGCTATGCAGCTGATATAGTCCAAGATCTCTGACTGGGATCTTCTTACCGTGATAGTGAACTTAGTGGTAGATACGTTTTTCCCAGAAGCTGCTCCGGAAAGATATTTAGGTTGCCACTTGACTTCTCCGAATAGAGTAACGGTGTTTTGTACACTCATTCTTAATTACCTCCTTATACTGTTAATATTGACTCGGCAACGTATGATCTGTTCCTCTGATAATCATCTAAATTGCAAGCAAATTCAAAGTCCTCTTGAAAATCATATTCATAGATATGATTATGGAAAGAATAATACTTATCATCACTTCCAATTATGATATGATCTTCAAGGGTGATCCCCATAAGCGAGTATATCCTGTTCATTCTGTCCGTTATCTGAATATCGGGCCGTGAAGGTGTTATATCGCCGGATGGATGATTGTGAACCATAATCACTTTCGCTGCGTTACATAATATTGATGTTTTTAACATTTCTCTCGGAGTAATAATTGATCTATTTATACTGCCGACCGACACTATGTTGATATTAAGAGGTATGCACTGTTCTGACATATTGATAACAGCAACAACTTCCCTATCGTAATCTTTTAATTCATTAGCAAGTAGCTTTACAGCTTTATCTGGGCTATCTATTGGCTCATCTGAGTAATATGTTCGTTCCTTAACAAGACGTATGCCAACTTGATCCAAGTGAAAATCTTCGTTTTTATCATAATTCACAATCATCACCCCGTTCATCGTCAAATAGTCCCTTAAGCGCTACTATTTCATTGTCAATAAATCCAACATCACTTTTCTCGGCCTTAGCAGTTCGGAGAACAATAACAGCATTAAATTCTGATCCATCTTTGCCAAGACGAAGTGCTGCTTGAATCATTTCTTTTGTGCTTAATTCATTGTCCATATCAGAACCTCTCTTCAATGTGATTTAGTTCTTAAACACTTCTGATCCTAATGTCATTTGAGCTTCTTTAGCCGAATATACGCCCTTGCAACGCTTTATTTCTTTGTAAAGCGTCTGCTTTGTAAATCCAATAGTTGTAGCGATATTCTGCACAGATTCGCCCTCAGCTAACATTCTTTCAATCTGCAATCTGCTTTGAAGATCTAATCTCTTTTTCGGCATTTTACTACCCACCTTCCTGCATAATAAAAGCGAGTAGGAATTATATCCTACTCGCAAAATAGTAACTATAATATGCGAAGGATCCTATCCTTTCGCATCTAGTTTACAACGTACCGTAAACCGCATCTATCAAATAAAGGTTTTACTTGAAATATACTCAATAAACTCTCGATGTTTTATAAGCTTCTTCTTTCCAACATATAAGACGAAAGGACAGTTTGGTTTTTTAAGGAGTTCAGTAAGCTTATTCTGACCTATATTTGATATTTCAGCTGCTTCCGGAATTGTAAGTGCTATCTTATCTCTTATTGGTACTGATTCCCGCTTCATAAGATCACCTGCCTTACATATCTCTAAGCTGATCAAGAAGTGTCTCATTCTGCTTTTCACTATCTTCAAAATCAATATATTTCTTAAGATCAAACTCATATGATTCAGGATATTTTTCTTCGAGTTCCATCTTTCGATAGCTATGATCATACAAGTCATATTTGTCATAAACCTTTTCCCATTCATCCGTTTTGACAATATTATAAATCTTATATTTTACAGTATGGTCATCAGATATATCCTGAAACTTAAACACTTCAGAAATTCTTCTGTAAAATGCCATACGTAAAGAATCATCGGAATCAGGATAGAATTTGGTAATATCAAGGTTCGTAAGAAGAAATATATATCCACCCTGAAATATACGATTATGATATCTGGCCTTGACTGTAGTATTTGTATATGGGTCTAACAATTTCAGACAATCTTCAATACTTAGATTTTCATAATTCAGATCATCTATACATAATATATCCTCGCCCATGTAGTCTCCCAAAAAATCCGACCCCGAGCCACTAAAATAAACGGTAAGTTCATGTTTCAAAGCAAAGTTCTTCACAAAAGTTGTTTTTCCCACACCCGGAGGACCAACAAAAGCAATAACATTAACACTTCTCGAAGAATCGTTAAGCAGCACTTTTCTTCTGTACTCAAAAGCATTCTTGATACGATTTGAGTATTTAATGTATAAATCTGACTCAACCATTGTCGGAATATCACACTCCTTAAGCTTTCCTGAAACGATCATATCAAGAATCTTCTGTAATTTAGCATCCACGGTCTTTTTACCAGGAAGTTTATAGGTTTCCAGCTTATCAGGTGCATTAGTGATAATATCATCCGGCGAATATTTAAATTTATCTTCATTGTCCGCATGCCATAGATACCGCACGCATGCCTTGACACTACGACAAGATTCAATATCTCCAAAAGGCACCTGATTCTTAATTGTAGAAAACTTACAAACAGAGTCCTTTGGAAAATCCAGCACTGCATGATAATGCTTATTATTTAAATCCTCATTATGCTCAACAATGTAATACTTAAAACCTTTGGTTTTTGACCAGTCATCAAAGATTTTGATTATATCTTCCAAAGTATATGTAACTGCATCGCCTTTTTTTACTCCAAGCTTGAGGTAGTCTTTTGTAGCTATATTTACAGCCGAAATACGGATCATAGCATTGCGCATATTAGTATCGCGTTTCTTTTTAGTATTCTCAACCACATCGCGTTGAGCTTCATCAGCCCGAGGCAAGTCAGGTATTTCAGAGGGTTTATTCAATCTCTTCATATTCTGTGCCCTCCTCTTTTAAGTAGCAAATGATTGAGTCGAGCAGGTTTTCTTTAGTAAACCCATTCAGAAATATCATAAAATGATTAGCAATCCGTGCTGCTGCCTCTTCTTTAAGAATAGATAAGCTCATATCTGTCTCTGGTAGCGATGACATTTCTCTAAAATACCCGCTCATAAGTTGTTGCTGTTCGGTTGTTAATTTACACTTATTCAAATAATATAAAATTACATCCGGTTCTTTGATGACACATAATCTGCTAAAAAAATCCCCCATGCATCCGCCATCGTTTTCAAACTCTTCCAAAGTATCATAAAAATGTTTCTCTAAATAATTTTCATCAATCATTTGTTGTATAATCGATTCTGTAATTTCATTAGATGCCGATATGCTATATTCATATGGCGGAAAATAATCTTTGACTATACTCATTTTTTATTTCCTTTCATAATATATTATTTGACCATAGCCTGGCCATCGGCATTTTTCACATCCATACATATAAGGAAAGTTCCATGTAACACCTTGAATAATTATTCCCTAAGCGGGACGCTTATGTCAGGAACCTTTTCTAAGGTAAATATAACATATTTTCAGAGAAAGGCAAGGTTATACTTGATATTTTATTATTTTTGTGATATATTTATATATTTACTCGTGCGTTTAATTTATGGTTAATATTAAATAGCGCATTATGATATACATGTTGCACAAAAGATAAACCGGATAACAAATCTGGATTACTTTACAGATATTGATGAATCTCTTGTTGAGACTACTGATTTATTTGTAAAGACTAATGATTCTTCTGTATTCACAAAGAACACTAATGTAGTATCTAACTATGATAATGTTTATATTATCTCATTTGCAAGTGTAGAAGAGGCAAGATTTGCTTATTCTTACTATGTAGATAAGGTAGATAGCATTTCTGACCTTTCTAAGGTTATTTCTACGGCTACTGAAGAAAATGATGCTGATGTTGCAGATATGGAAAATCTTAATGAAGGTGATGACGCTATCGCTCAGTTAAATAAAAACTGAGGCCCCAGATTTGCTCCAGAGCCTCGTTAATGAGTTACTATTCAATTTTTCTGACTTAGTTACTTTGTAGCGCCACATGAGCAAACATACTCATCGTAGGCAGGCTGGTCAACTACTGTCTCATCCCATGCAGCCTTGTCAGTAATTGTTACAGTCTCATCATAAGCAGCCTGGTCAACTACTGTCTCATCCCATGCTTCCTGAACTGTTACAGTCTGAGTCTCATTCCACCAACTAAGTTCATTGGCTTCACAATATCTAGCGCATTCATCAACATTAGTAAAGACTGAACCATCATCAGCACAGTATACTTCTCTACGTTCAACAACAGCATCATGATGAACTGTATGGGTCTGAGCGTCATGATGAGCAACCTCAGTATGAGTAACTGCATCGTGGTGAACAGTATGAGTAACTGCGTCATGATGAACCTTAACATAGTTGTGAGTATGTGTAGTAGTAGGTTCTGTATGAGTCTCAGTAGGCTGTACTGTCTCAGTAGTAGGTTCCTGAGTAGTTTCAGGCTTAGTCTCAGTTGTCTTAGGCTCTGTAGTAGACTCAACTACTTCAGTAGTAGGTTCTACAGTAGTCTTAGGCTCTGTAGTAGTTTCTTCTGTGGTAGAAGGCTTTTCTTCTGTTGTTTTTTCTATGGTAGTCTTATTATCCTCAGATGTGGTTTTCTCTGTTGAAGATTCCGCTACTACTGTATTATTCTCCGAAGTTATTTCTTCTGAAGTTTGTTGTTCTGCTATTTTACCAGAATCCTTTTTTGAATTATTGTTTAATACAAAGAATGTAATTCCACCTGCGACCAATAGGCAAACAATCACAGAAATAATAATAATATTTCCTTTGTTCATTTTTAAATATCTCCAGACTGTTCATTTTTAACCATTGCTAATTCTCTGTAATCATAGTTTAACAAATTTAGTCAATTTTTCTTATTATTTGATATACAGCATACAAAAAATTTGGCAATGATGGAATGATGGAATGATGGAATGATGGAATGATGGAATGATGGAATGATATTGCCAAACGTAGCAATACCTAACACATTTATTATATCTTACTTCTATATAATTTACAATTATAAAGCATACAAACATACACTGTTTAGAGTCTTTCGACCAGCTGCCCCATGCCTTCGGCCGGTCAGCTCGACACCTTAAAACAGCTTAAAGTTTTCAATGTTATCAATTTGAGGAACACGCAGCATTGTAATACGATCTAATTGAATCAATCCTTCTCCTTTATTCATTTTACTGTGAACATTTGGAATATCTACACCGTTTCCAAATGTAGCAGTCATTATATTTGACTGTGCATTTCCAAGCAAAACCTTTGTAAGATTACTTCTTGTTGTTGCCTGTATATTTTCCGTACCTGCAGATTGCATAACAATCATTAAATGAATATTGCTCTGTCTTGCAAGTACACTTATATTTTTAACAATCCGCTCAAGTTCTTCTTTTTTCTTCTTATCCATTGAAGATTGCAAAGATATATATTCTTCAATGACAACAAGCATTGGCTTATAACCAATATCAACAGCAAGAGCGCGGGGATTTTTATCAAGCTCCGGCTGCAATTCTTCCATTCGTTTTGACATCTCAGATTCCACAGATTGCAATTTATCCAGGATATCATCTATTTCATAATGATAGTCCACATAAGCCCTGTATAAGCCATATGATCGTTTCAGATCAAGTATTAAAACATGCCATTCTTTTATAATTGCCTGTATAACTATTTCATTTGCAAGATATGATTTACCGGAACCACTTGCTCCACTAATCAGAAAATGCGGATAATCATTTACATTTACAATATGCTTTTTATCAAAGTAAAATGATAGCATGTCCTGCGTCTTTATTTTACTTATATACTCCGCGATCGAATACTTTTCCGGAACATAATTCTTCATATCCTCATAAATAATAATTATCTCTGCATTGTTCTGTGAGATATAATAGTCCTCAACAATATAACGTTCAGGTAAAGCTGTAGAAAATGAATCCAGATACTTTTCTATGATTGTCCTTATTCTCAGATTTTTAAGACTTATTCTGATAACACCATACTTTATCTTAATTCCAGGTAGTTCAACAAAAGCCTTATTTTCCGGCTTGATATATGCACCAACAGAAATAAGATTACTTTCTATCGATTCCCTTACCTGTTGTTTCCCTATGTAATTTTTTATTCCTTTGTTCGATATTAATTTGATTATGATTACCGCAATTATGATTGCCAGTTCTACAATAATCGCATATCTGCATATAACATTGATTATGCTGATATGGAATAGATATCTGTTAGCTATAGGCGCACTCAAAAATATAAGCACGCCTATAACCATCACGGCAAGCAGAAAATTACAGTAATACTTCCGCTTACTGATTATCATTTTATTTTACCACCTCTACCATTCCTTCTACAGATAATTGGGAATTAAAGTCTCCCCATACAGTACAACGGCCAATGCTCTTAAAAACAATCTGATCTCTGATATGATATTTATTAACATCAGTTTCTTTCGTGTCCTTAATAAGATGTACTTTAAATTTCTCAAAGATATTGCTTACAGAAGGATCACCATAATCTGTTTTGTCATCGGTAATGATTACATCCAAGCTGACACACATCTTCTTTTCATTCCATTTAATTGACTGAATCATAAATGTTTTACCAGTCTGCCATACTGCGAAATTAAATTGCTGAAATTGATTTAGTTTTTTCATAATATGTTTCTCCTTTTCATTTTATTTAGCGTCAGCAATCACACGCTATTATAATTAAATAGCCCTTCATACAATAAAAAAGAGACCGAAGTTAATCAGTCTCAAAATATATTTTGCTCTTGACGAAATGTACTTTCTTTGCTATCATACAAAACAAGAAATGGGTTTTTACCGTACAGTCTTATGACTCAAGCGGGCTGCTCGTTTCTTTTTTTATGCTTAAAAAATCATATAAATACTTTTTATTATCTTCTGCATGTCTAACAAGCATTACAGCCTTGAAAATATTATATCGTTCAATATATCCTGTCTTATCATTATATACAGGCAAGGCAAAACGGACATCATATCTGTACCAGCCATATTTAGCATCATTTTCATGTTTCTTTTTAACATTTTCTGAGTATGTAGGATTTATTGCAATTTGAATCAATTCCGGTATTGCCTGAGATGCATTTGCCTTCGCTTTAGCTACCGCACCCTTTAGTTTCATTCTGTTTTCTGAACTGGTATACTCATCCGGAAAATCAGATGATATAAAAACCTTTTCGCAAGTCTCCTCTATTTCATAAAACTCACCAACATACTCCTTGAGGTATTTTTCAACCTCTTTCCACTCTTCTCTTTTGCCTTTGAATCTGATATCGTTAATAAGAACTATTTGTGTTCCATCCAAGTCCTTGATAAGATTTACATTTCTTTCCATATTGTTCACTCCCTATGTAATTGGTGCTATATTGGAGCTTGTGTTGATAGTTACTTTAGGTGTACCACAGGTGTACCATTTTTCCGAAAAATATATGAATTTATATGAAATAATATAGGCATAAGGTTTTGCCGGAATCCTTTATTTATCAAGTTTTATCGGCATTTATGAAATGGTATCGGAATATATGAAACAACCCTTTCAATTCCGATTCCAAGTTTCATATTTATTCTCCTTATCCTTTCAGGTTATATGCCTATTACAACCAGCTAATGTTATCATAAAGTAGTATGTTTTTCAATGGACTTAACTTTTAAAAACTTTTTGTTTTCAGCATTCACATGTAGAAGCATCCGGGATCATCCCAATCAAGGCCGTGCATTATCCACTCACCATTTTGTACTTCCATATTATTTACCTTACACCCACTCAACCTTTCCGCTCTCGATGTCGTAAACAGCGCCTACTATGTCAAGCTCAACGGCCTCGATTTCAGGATGATCATGAAATGCATTCCTGATCACGTTTACTCCGTGCTTCACATTCAGAACGGTCGCCCTGTGATCATCCTTCTCATCACCTATAGCTTCATTAATATCTTCGATTATGTATCTGATATACCTGTCCGTAGCCCCATGACTATGCTGCGCTGCACTTATCGCTCCGCACTTTGTATGTCCCAGCATAACGATCAGGTTCGCATCCAGATGCGCAAATGCATATTCAATACTGCCCAGCTGATGGTTATCGAGCACATTTCCGGCAACGCGGATCACAAAGAGTTCTCCGATACCCGCAGAGAAGATTGCCTCGGGAATAACCCTGGAATCAGAACAAGTGATAATAATCGCATAAGGATGCTGCCCATCTTCTGTAGTCTGTTTTCTGATCTCCGGTGATATATTTCCGAAACTCTGATTACTCTCAACGTAAAGCTCATTGCCTCTTTTGAGTTTATTCAGGATTTTTTCATTTTCAACATTCATAGCTTCAACAATCCGTATTATTCTTTCTATTCCCAACTCTTCCATACATCTGGCTGATATCCAACCGTTGCCTTCTTTCCGTTACGCACAATCGGCTGCACGAGCACCTGCTGGTTCTCAAGGATCTTTTCTTCCTTATCCTCATCAGCAATATACTTTATAAGCGCCAACGTGTCCTTGTCCTTCGAGTTTTCGTCAATCAGCTTATCAATACCACCGACAGCCTGCTTAACAGAATTAAACTCGCCCTTACTAAGTCCCTTCTCCTTAAGATCCACGTATTGATATTTGATTCCTCTTTCCTTGAAGAATCGTTCAGCCTTACGCGTGTCTGCACTTTTCTTTGTTCCAAATATCTGTATATTCATAGGCACATCCTTATTAACTGTATTCTTCTTGAAGTTGATATTTCACGAATCCTCAATAAAACTCCGATAGAACTAAGTCGCTGCGCGACGGCCCGCCGAGGCTGAGGCGCAGCGGTTTACTTTTTTCAAAAAGGCAGTAGATAGTGAATCTAAAA
>JAEEGL012538090.1_pt1 | contig 13985 bp, 5 predicted proteins | sample 9134231 | NCBI WGS metagenome assembly JAEEGL01 (sample SAMN16246548, study PRJNA631951) | gut metagenome | biome: gut microbiome; feature: rumen; material: fiber-attached | host: Bos | place: Iran: Karaj | collected 2018-10
AAGTTAAAACACATAAATCTCTTGTTTTTGATGAATGGTATGAAGAAAATTCATATTATTTTGAACAAAATGACATTAAAAATTATGCTTCAAATTTTCCAATTTATACTTCTTATCAATTTTGGATGCAAAATAAAATTTTTATATATGAACGTTATTATAAAAAAATACAAAATTTTTTAGCTGATATTGGAGGAACTATTAAAGCAATAACTACTATTGCTAGAGCTATTAATTTTATAATTTGTAAATATCAAACATTTAAAGATATTGAAAAAATTATGATGAATAAAATTAATAATATTAAAAAAAATGAATTTTGGGGTTTTAAACAAGATGTAAGTAAAAGGTCTTTTGATGATAATAGAAAACAAATTCAAAAAATTAGTTTTTTATATAGTAATGATGCTAAGTTTAATAATTATGTTTCTGGTAATAAATCACTTGATGCTTCTCATAATAAATTAAATAAATTGCAGCCTGAGAAAAATGTCACTTATAAATTTATACCTTTTAATTTTTTAAAAGATAATTATAATTTAGGAAAACATATTTCTTTTTTTGAAACTTTATGGTTTTTAATTATTAAACCTGATCATCATAAAAGTAAAAAAGGAAAATATGTTGATATTATAAAATGGTATTATAGACAAGTTGTAAGTGAACAAAATTTATTTGATTTATATTTTTTTTGTTCGAAAATAGAAAAAAATGAGGAAAGTTCATTTAGACCTTATGATTTTATAAAATATTTAAAATAAGTAATTTCTAAGTTCATTATTTATTTATTAATAATTATTTTATGTTTTCAAAATAATTTATATATTTAGGTATTTAATATTTTATATATAAAAATATTTGTTTTTTATTTTTAAAAATGAATTTATAAATTTAAAAAAAATGAATGATAATTATATTTGTAATTTACCTATAGAATGTATTAAACAATATATAATTCCAAAAGATATTTTAAATACTTTAATATGTTCATTATGTAATGGAATTTTTTATAAACCATTTCAATGTAATAAATGTAAAAAAATATATTGTAGAACATGTATAGAAACTTATCAATTAAATAATAATGAAAAATTACCATGTAATTGTAATATTAATAATTATACATTTGTAGAAAAAAATATAAAACAAAACTTATCAAAAATTTATTTTAAATGCCCATTTAATTGTTCAGATGATAAATTTGATTATATAAATATAATAAATCATATGTTTCATTGTGAAAATAAAAATGTCAATTGTCCAAAATGTAATAATATAATTGAAAGAAGTGAATTAAAAAATCCAAATGAGGAAATAAGTAAAAGTATTAATATTTCTATTTTAAAAGATGAATTATTTCAAACAAAAGATGAAATAAGGAAATTATTAAGTGAATTAAGTTTACTAAAATCATTAAATAAAAAAAATACAATTCCAAAAATAATAAAACCAAAAGAAGAAAAAGTAGAAAAAGAAATATCAAAAAATATAATAAACTTACCTCCATTAAAAGAAAAAAAAGAAAAACCAAAACAAAAAATCCCTATTAAAAACATAATAAAAGTAGAACCAAAATTCATAGATAAATGTAAACATTTTTTTGGTAATTATAAACCAATTTTTGCATGTTGTAAAAAAGCATATCCTTGTTATATATGTCATAATGAAAATGAAAATCACAAATATGAATTTAGTAATAAAGTAGTTTGTTTAATGTGTAATACAATTTATACACAAAATATTTGTCCTAAATGTCATGTTCCTCAAGTTTTTAAAAAGAAATCAAAATTAGAAGAAATATATAAATAAAAAAAAATATTTAAAAATAAAACTATTTATAAATAATAAATATAATAAATAAAACTAAATAATTTAAATAGTTTAGAAAAAAATAATTATATAAATAAAATGTCATCTAATATTTTAACATCAAGTATATATTTTCAAGATCAAAATATGGAAATGTTTTTATCAATAATGCCAGAAAACAATAATAAAAAAAAAACAAATTTAATAGAAGATATGGATGAAAATATAACATCAAAATTTTTTGATGAATCAAATATAAAAAGAATAAAAGGTGAAAATTTTCTTAAAATAGAAGATTATCCAGAACAATTGATTGCAGAAGAATTTACTTATTCTGAAGCAATTGATATAGTTTCTGATAATATTACAAATATTAAAAATGAACTTGAAAAATGTGATTTAAACAATATTGAAAAACAAGAAATTTATCAAGTTAAAAATATTGAAAAATTAGTAGAAGAGTCATATCAATTTGATTATCAATTCAAAGATCAAATGATTGAAGAATGTGCATATTTACAAAAAATAATTTATTTATGGAGACAAATTGATGGTGATGGTAATTGTTATTATAGAAGTGTTATATTTTCTTGGCTTGAATATTTAATATTTAATAAAGAAATTAAAATAATTAAAATAATTATATCAAATCTTTATGTTAAATTCAATGATAAATATATTTATACTAAAAGACTTCCAAAAGATATTCAAAAAGCGTTTACTTCAGAAGAAAAAACAGTATCGATTATTATTTTAAATCTTATAATTGATTCTTTAACTGATGATACAATTAATGAAAGTGAAAGAATTAAAAATGCATATATTATTTTAATTAAAGCATTTAATTTTTCGGTTAGTTTTGATAGAACAATGATTTTATATTTTAAATATATTTTATATGAATTTATTTTTGAAAATAAAGATAAAGTTTATTCAAAAAATTTTGAAGTTTTATTAGGAAATTTACTACCTAATAAATATAAAAAAGATAATGATGAATTTGACTTTGATGGTTATTTCAATGAAGATTTATTAAAATATTACACTTTTGCTGAAAAATTAGCAATTTATGTAACTCCATATGTTTTAAAAATGAATTTAACTATTATTTTTTATGATTTTGGTTATGATAGTATTATTCAAAGAAAATTTTTTACTTCAAATTTACCAAATAAAGATACATTATATGTTTTATTTAGAAAGGCTCATTATGATATTTGTTATACTGAAGAATATTTTAATTCTTATTTAGAATATTTTAATATTCATAAAAACATTTCAAGTCAATTTTATATTCTTAATACAAATGATATTGAAAATTATAAAAAAAAGATTTCTGATTTTAAAATAGATGAATCAAATATTTTTAATAGAAAACAAAATTTAAACAATATAAATGAAGAAAAAAAAGATAATGATTTAAATACACTTTTAGAAAAAATAAAAGATAAAATAGAAAATCACATTTCATGTATTTCATGTAATAAATTAATCCCAAAATCAGAAATTGAGAAATTTGATACTTTATTACCTTGTGGATGTAAATTTATGGTTTGTAATATTGAATGTCAAAATCAATTTATTAAAAATATAAAAGATTTTATTGAAGAATGTCCTATAATTCAAAATGATTGTTGTTTCAAATGTCCAAAATGTAAAAAGGATTATTCTAGAAAAGATTTAATTGAATTTGCATATATAGTTTTAGAAAAATTTCATAATAGTTCTTTAAAAGATTCTTTAAAAAAAGTATTAGAAAGTTTATTTAATGATTATTGTATGATTTGTTTATGTGAACTTAAAAAATGTAATAAAAAATATAGAATTTATTGTAAACAAAAAAATGTGTCTAATATTATTGATGAATCAAAATTTATTCATTATTATTGTCCAAAATGTAATAAAGAAAAATCAAGTGATTGTAAAATTTGCGGGATTTATCATTTTAAAATTAAAAATGCTTAAAACTTAATTAGAAAAAAAGATTTAATTAATTAATTTATATAGATTTTAATATAAATTATTTTTATTTTTAACTAAAAAAGAGGAATTTAATTCTATATTTTATTTATAAAAATCAATAAAAAATATGGAATTAAATTTAGATTTATCTCTTTCCCAAAAAGAAAGTCTTTTAATAAAAATATAATTCACTTTTAAGAATTTTATGAAAATGAATTATTTATAAATAATTATCTAATATTAATAATTTGATTTTTTAATCTAAACAAAAATTGAAATAAATAAATTAATTTTTCTTATTTATCTTTTTTAATTATTTTTTTCAATTCTTCAGGTTCTAAAATTAATTTGTTTAATTTTTTCAGAGGAATTTCTACTAATACAAAAATGATTACTTGAATAAAAAGAAGTACAATGAATATTTCAAAAGAAAAAAAAAATATATTAAATAATTCTAATTTAATTTTATTTTCAGATTGATATAAAATTAAAAATGATAAAAGATCAACTAATAAAATATAAGTAAAATAAGGTCTAGAAATAAGTCCCCAATATTCATGAGAAAAAAATCCCATTATATAAGTACTTCCTAATAAAAAATTTTGAATAATTAAAAAGAAAGTTGCAATAATTCCAATATCAAAATCATACAAAAAGATAATATTATAAATAGTATTTTTAAAAAAAGGAGTATTGTCCGTTTCAGTGTCACCTATATTTATTAAAATAAAAAAAATTAAACTACTCCCAATTAATATAATAAGGAAAATCAATAAAAGAATAAATTTTATACAATCTTCTTTTTTAACAAATGTAAGAATTAATTTAGGGATTTTTAAAAATTTTTTTGCATTTTCATTAGCTTTTCCACTATTTTGAATACAATAATTAACCATTCCAAATAATAAACCAATTAACATTGAAGGCATATTATATAATTGATTGGAAATAATATATGAATATTCTGTATCTTGAAAAAACATAATTGGATAAAATTTTTTTAATAAAAGAAAAACAATTAATTTACCAAATTCAAATATTATAAAAAGTATAATTATAATTAAATCTAGTCTAAGTAAATTTTTATATGAATAAAAAATTAATATACTTCCAAATAAAAAAAAAAATATTTCATTATAAACAATATCAAAAGGATTATATAAAAAATAACTAGATTTAAAAAAAGGTGAAAATAAAAATATATTTCCTAAAATTTGAGTAATATTAAATTTATCAAGAATTTCTTTTTGACAAAATGTCCATAATGGACTCCCATTTGTATCAAATATATAAAATTCATTAATTAAACAATATTTAAAATAAAAAACAGTGATAATAAACATAACATATTTATAAAATTGTCTAAAAATAAATTTAAATAAAACTTGATTACTTAAAAATTTTCTATTAATATTATAAAAATTTTCATTAAATGAAATACCATGATTTTCCCCATGTAAATCAATAATATTTCCTTCTAATGAAACTAAACTTCCATTTATTATTTTATTTAAATTTTCTTCATTTTCTTTTTCATTTTCATCATTTTCATCATCTTGTTTTTCTCTACTATTATCATCATTTTTTTCAATTTCATTATCTAAATAATATAACATTTTAAAAGATAAAATAAATCCTGATATACCATATAAAAGTCGAATTCCATATCTATCCCCAAACTGAACAAAAGTAAAAAAAACATTTTTTAATAATAATGAAAATTCTTTAGATGAATAAATTTTAGTTGGTAACTGATAAAGTTGTTGAAAAGATTCACTACATAAAACTAATATTAAAGTTAAACTTTTTATCCCTTTAATTACTAATAAACCCATATCATTTGTTATTAAATTTTTCCCTGATTGATTTGTTGATAATAATTCATCCATATTTTCAACAAAATTAAAACAAGATTTTATATCTTCTTTTCTATTATGTGATTTGACACAACTTTGAAATAAAAATCCAGGAATGAATGGAAATAAACTAAATAAAAATATTATAATAACTATAAAAAGTGGTATACATTCCATTATTAATATAATACAGCTTTTGTCTTCTTTTAAATTATAAACACTAATTGTTAAATTATAGTGAAAAAATTTTATGTCCCTATTTACTGAGATCAATATTTGTTTATATTCTTCATTTTTACATCCATTAATTACACAAAACCCTAATAAATAATTGTTTAATACTTCTGAAGAATCATTTTTTGTTATTTTGTCTTTAATTACCTTTTCTTGAATATTTGCCACTATAAAAGTTATATTTTCTTTTAATTTTTCTTTTTGACCATAATAATATTCCATATTTCCATTTAAACAATCTGTATATGAACCTAAATCATTTTTACTTTTTGAAGAATCATAATAAAAAATATGATAATAAGGACTATTTGGATTATAATAAGTTTCATTAATTATATTTACACAATCTTGAGATATATTGAGTTCCCTAGATCTTAATAATTCCATTAATGTTGCATGAGCTAATTGAATTGCAAATGTAGTTATATTTAATATTGCTTTTTCTTCATCTTTAAGAATTAATTCTCTGTTTTGAGATTTTATAAAATGAAAAAAAAATGAAAAGAATAATATGATTTCTATTTTACTCATATTTTTTGATTTATTTAAATAAAAAAAATTAAAATATGAATTAAACAATATAATTAATATTTTAATTTATATAAATTCTTTTGTTGGATTTATTATTTATTTGAAAATAAAAAAAAATATTTTATTTTAAATAATTATTAACATTTATGAATAAACATAAAATCAAAAATTTGATTTTATACTTTATAAAATTATATAATATATCGTAATTAACAATACAAATTTAAAGAGGATTTAGAAAAATAAATTAAACAATAATAAAAAATAAAAATATAAATTTTAAATTTTCATCTAACATCAAAGTTAATATAGAAATTTATATTCAAAAGTTTATTTGAAATACTTCGATTTTTAATTATTTAATTATATAATTTATTAATTAAATTATAATTAAATTTCACCAGTTTCAATCTTTGAATGTTTGTTTAATTAATTTTGTGGAAAATAGTACATTATCATAATTTTTGACCTTATTTCCCCCATCTAAAACATTGATTTTCATATTTCAAGAATTTTAAAATTTTAAAAATTAAAAGATTGAAATTGAAATTTTAATAACTTAAGATGTATAATCAACTTTTCAGATAATACATTTCTTTCATTATAAATATTTATTATTATTATATATACTTAATTAACTTTTAGTACTCAAATTTCTATATTTTTTTTCCTTATATTGTTTAATATCAAATACTTTTTTTAAAACTTCTTTTTTAGATGTAGTTTATTATATTTATAAATAAAGTTAAGATATAAAAATAAACTAAAAAACTATTATATACCTCTTTCACTTTCCTTTAATTCTCAACAAACATAAAGTAATTATATTAAATTTTACAATAAGAAAAGAGCATAAAATTTTATAATTCTGTAATTAGTTGAGCAAAATTTTTATCTATTGATTTTTTTTTCCAAGGAGTAGATTTAATATAATTAATAAAATTTTTCGAATATTCCATAACCTTTTTATGATATTCATGATCTGATGGATATTTTTTTTTGATATAATTTAAAAATGATTTATTCATTTTTATTTTTGAACTTAACTTCAAATTAAAGATTTCTTCAAATTTTTTTCTATTATTTTTATAATAATATTGATTATAAATTTCTTCATATTTCAAATCAAAAAATCTTTTATGTTTTTCATAATCAATTGTACTCATTAATTCTTTATTCTTATTATGATTTTTACATTTACCAGAACATTCGAGTTCTAAAAAAGTTTTTAATGTTTGATTTATTAACCAATTTAAATATTGGAGATTTTTATCAGAATTAAATTTACCAGAAATATTATAAAATCTTTCTTTAATCTTTAAATTTCTTAGATATTCATTTGCTAAGTCAATCAAAAATTTTTTAAAATTATTACAAATTTTCTGAATTATGTTATCTATTGCATTTTTTGAATGAGTTTCTTTTGAATTATTTTTTATTTTTTCCCTTCTTTTTTTCTTATTAGTATATTCTTCTGTTTTATTTTCAGAATGATTGTTTAAATATTCTATTAAATCATATTTATCATCATTTAATCCGATGGGTAATAAATCGCTAAATTCAGGTATTTCTATCAAATCATAAGGATAATCTAAATAAATATCATCAATTAGTATTGATGGAACTATTTCTTGAAATGAGTTCGAATTATCCATTGATTTTAGGTTTATATAAATTTTTTTATTTCGTTCTGATAAATAGATTTTAGATAATTTTGATTGATTTTAGATAATATTGAAATTATTGTCCTTTTCAGAAAGAAACTTAAAAAATAATTGTTATAAATATATTAATAATAGTCTATAATAAAATTGTTCAAAGATAATTTGTAATTTGATAGTTTGTTCTTTCATCATCATTCTTACAATCAAAAAGTAGGAACCTTCTAATATAGAGCAAATTTTAGTTAAAATTTTAATAATAATTTTTCAAAATAATTAAAAACTGATTAGAATGAATAATTTTTATTATTTTTATTGAATAAAATTATTTTTTTTTTTTATTAAAAAAAAAGATAAATTTATTGAAAAAAAAAATAATTAAAATAATAAAAGAAAAAAATGTCAGTAAAACAAATATTAGATAACTTAATTATTTCATCATATATTAATATTGATAATTTCTTTGAAATAATGTTAAATAAATATGGAGAAGTAATATCATATGTTTCATTAAAGGATAAATTTATAAATTATTTTTCAAAATATTCTAATTTCAATGAAAAATTGTTTGAAAAAATAGCAAAAGAAACAAAAATTAATTCAAACAAGGATGTAAATTTAATTGAATTTTTGCTTAATATTAGCAATATTAGAAAAAAAGAAATAATTTCTCCTTTATTATTATTTTATATTCTTTCATATCAATTGAATAAAAAATATAAAAAATATACCACATCTGAATATATAACAAGAAATTTATTATCAATAGATGATGAAATAAATATCAATGAATTTTTATTTAAAATTACAAAAAATTTAGGAATAAGTGAATTAATGTCATTAATAATATTTAAATCATTATTATTTGGAAAAAATGGAAATATAAAAGTTTCTGATTTTATAAATGTAACTGATTCATTTAGATATAATGATGCTAATAATCCAAATTTTAAAACCTCAAACTATAATCTTAAAAATAATAATGATTTAATGAATCAAATTGAATTATTGTCAAATGAATGTAAAGATAAAAACATTAATGAAATTGAATTATTTCAAAATACATTTAACAAAGATAATTCTAGTATTAGTTTTAATTCAACGGTTGATGATAATATTGAAATAGAACTTGATGATTTAAAAACTACAATAAATCAAAATTTATCAAATAAAAATTTAGGAAATGAATTAGTAGGAACAATTTATAATATAAATCAAAAAAAAAATATAAGTTTTATTGATTATGTAAAACTTATTACAGAATATAAAAATGAAAAATTTTTGAGAACAACAAATACATTACAATTTGAAGAAAGTGAAAGAAGATTCTATTCACTACCTTATAAAGGAAATAATAATGTTTTTAATAAATTAAAATATGAAACAACAAAAATGATAAATAATTTTTATACAAAAAGAAATTCTAATGATTTATCAAAAAAAATAGAAAATAATTCAATAAAAGAAAATCATTCGAAATTACCTTCAATTAATATTCAAAATAAAAATGAACAAAAAAATAATATTCAAAATGGAAAAAACATTGAGAAAGAAAATAAAGAAGAAATAAATCAATCAAATAAAAAGGATGATTTACCTAATTTATTTAATAAATGGAATATAATTGATTGTTTAGAAAAATATATTATTCCAAATGGATTTTCAGGATTAAAATCTAATTTAGAAAATTATATGATTAATGATTTAAATGATTTGCCAAAAAATCAAATAAATAAAATTTGTTCAACAATTGATTCAGATAATGATAACAATATTTCATATTTGGATATTATTAATGTTTTATTATTAAATTATAATTATAAATCTATTATTTTATGTTGGAGATTTATTGCTAGTAATTTATTATATAAAAATCAAAGAATTGAAAATTTTTTTAAGAAAATTAATTTAGATTTAAAAAGTTATGTTGATTCAAATCAATTTAATGACATTATTTTTAATGAATATTCTTTAGATAAATCATTAATTACTTCAATGTATGATAGTTTATTAGAAATAGTTATTCAGAAATTTAAAAGAAATATTTTAGTATCTGATGTAAGAGATAAAGTACAAAATGAAATTGACTATTTAAAAATGAGAAATGAAAAGGATAAAAGTAATTATAAAAAAGATATGAAAACAGAAGAAGAAAATTTTCAAGATTATTTAACTGAACATTTTACTTATTTAATGAATGCTTTTTCTTCAATTGAAAATTTAGAAAATTATTTAAATTTAAAAGAAAAAATGTCTCTTAAAGATTATAATAATTTATTTATAAAAAAATCTAATATTCAAGAATTTTATGGATTAAAATTATTTTTCCGTTTAAAAAATAATGATGGTAAAATAACAAAACAACAAATATATAATGAAATAATTAAAATAACTAAACCAAAGAAAATAAACTTTAATTTAAATAGTTTATTCCAAATATTAAATGGGGATAATAAAGAATTATATTTAATTAAATGTTTTGAATATCCACAATATGAACCAAATGGAATATCATCTTTATATTTTTTACAAAATTGTAAATATTTTTTTCCTTCATTCACAAATGATTTAATAAAAAAAATAATAATGAAAATAGATAAATCAAATCAAGGATTTATTTCTTATATTAATTTATTACATATAATTAATAATAATACAAATATTAAAAATTCATATAATTTAGTAATAAAAATAATTTGTAGTTATTTAGATTTAAATAATTATAAAACAGAAGAAACTTTACAAACAAATATTTTACTTCATTTAAATGAAATGATGAAATATAATTCATGTGTTCTTTTCTTTAATAAGTTAGGATTAAATACAAATGAAATAAATGTATTTATAAATAGAAATATAGTAACTTTGGAAAAGTTAATTAATGACATAAATGTATTAAGAAAAAATAAAACGAATTTCAAAAATGAAATAGATAATAAAGAAATGTTAAGTAGTTTAAGATATGAAATATCTTCATTAAATATTAATTTTGAAGATATTTCTTCACTTAATATTGATTATAATTTAGAAATATCAGTTAATGAAATTGTTAGATATTTAAAAAAAAAAATAAATGAATCAAAAGCAGATAAAGAGACTAAAACTGAATTATTAAAAAAATTAATTATTCTTTTGAAATGTTATGACGAACAAAATTCAGGAATGATATCATACAAAAATTTATATTTAATTTTTCAATTCACAAATCCTTCTTTTCATATGTCTTTTATAACTCAAAAAATATTATCTGATTTTAATGGAGATATTAATAATTATATTGAATATAAAACTATTGATGAGAATAAATATATGGATAAAAATGAATATGAATTTATTTTCTTTGAAGAAGAAATGATTAGTGAAAGTAAAATTGCAGATGATTTATTTGAATTTTTCCAAATTAAAAATATGTTCTATGTTAAAAATTATGTTAATTATATTAATTTCAAAAAAGAAAATATTTCATTTAATCCAATTAATGATGGGGATATTGATAATAATATCCAAAGAATTATATTAACATATGAAAATAATCATAAACACCCATTTTATATATTTTATGATGAAATTAATTTAGATAATAATTATGGTAATATAAATACAGACATAATGAAAAAATTATTTGAAAATAAATTACAATTAAAAGAATTTGATAAATATATTTTATTAAGAACTTTTTCAAATAAAAATTTAATAATATTTGATTTATTATCATTTACAAAAAAAATAAATTTATATTCAAATCACAAATTAGAAATAAATGATATAATTGAAAAAATAAAGAATAGTGAAAATGATTATATATTTACTGATTCAAAAATGAACTTAAAAGATTTTCATAATAATTTAAATATTCATTATAATATGTCATTATATGAAACAATTTTATTATTCATTGAATATGTCAATAATAAAAATAATAAATTCAAAAACACTTCAGAATTAGATATTGATTATTTCATATCATTTAATGGAATTGAAAATTCTGCAGAACAAAAATTTAAAGGATCTACAATTAATTTAAAAAATGAAGAATTATATCAAAGTAATCTTCTTCGTCAAAGTTATAATAAAACAATGAAACAATTAAAAAGAAAAGAAGTAAAAGAATTGTTACTTCAAAAACAACAAAATAAAAAAACAATGAATATTTTTTATAAATTTGCTTTTAGAATTAAAGTTAAAGCAAAAGGTGATTTAGATTCATATTTTGAAAAACATGAATTTAATAAAAATGGTTCAATTTCAAAAGATAAATTTTTAATTTTATTAAATTCATTTGATGAATTTAATGAATATGAAAAAATCTCAATATTTAAATATGCTTCAGAAAATAATTTTGATGATATTTCAATTAGAAAATTAATTAATATTATTAATTCTGTTTCATTTACTGAAGAAGAATTACAATTATTAGATAAAGAAATAGAAGAAGAATTAAAAAAATTTGTTAGTATCATTGATTTTAATGAACTACAATATAATTTTATGGAAAATAAAAGAAGTATACATGAGTTAAAAAATAAAAAAAAAGATAAAAAATTTTTTTTATATCTTCTTCAAAAAAATCTTTATTTTGGTTACAAAGATAATAATACCATCGAAAAAAAATTTTATGATATAGCAAAAAAGACTGATAGTAAAGTTATAACAAAAGATGAATTTATAGATGTTATAAAGGATATTTTAAAAAATGTTAAAGATTACAATGAAATGGCTGAAGAATTTAATAATGATATTATTAAATATTCATTTTCAAATTCAGATAATGATAATAATATTAATGAATCATTAAGAGAAAGTAATTTAATTCCTTATCAAGGTTTTATTATTTATTTAGTTGATTTTCGAATTGAAAAATAATTGGAATTTATGTTTAAAATAATAAATAAATCAATTTATATTTTTTATATTTTTAAAAACCTCCTTTTAAAATCCCTTTTTTTTATATTTGGAATATTTTATAAAATAAATTTAATAATGTAAAATGAAATTATTTTATTAAAAAAAAATTAAAAATAAAAACAAATATTGGAATAAATAATTAAATTCGAATATTTAATGGGAAATTCAATAGATGATTTTTGTAAATGTCAAAATAATGATATAATAACTCAAATGAAATTAGATCGTTCAGAAAAAATAGAAAAAGATTTAACAACTAGAACAAATTCAAATTCATATTCCAAATTAAAATCAAAAAATAATATTCAAAATAAAGATTTAATAAAATGTAATTCAATAAATTCTACTTTAAATTTTGAAAATAATATATTTCTAAATCAAATAAAACAAAATTCAGCTTCAAGAAAAATAACAAATTTTTTTCGTTTAGTAAAAACAAAAAAAGAATCCTTACACAAACTTTTATTATCAAATGAATATTTCATAGACTTTAATAAAAATAACACATTTAAAAAAGAAAATAACAAAAATAAAAATATAAATAATAAATCAGAAAGACAAATAAAAATAATATCAGATTATATAAAAGAATATTCACCATCAACATATTTAGGACCAAAAACAAAAGAAGGAAAAAAAACAGGTTTAGGTTTTCAAATATTTTATACTAATAATAAAGATAATAATGACTTAAAAAACAATTTATTAAAATCAGCAATTTTAATATGTAAATTTAAAAATAACATTCCTTTAGGAATAGGAAAAATATATTTTATAAATCAATATCATTGTTATTATTATGGAGAAATAAATAATTATTCATGTGAAGGGTATGGAATATATTACAATAATGAAAATTGTTTTTATGAAGGATTTTGGAAAAAAGACTCACCTTTTAAAATTGGAATTGAAAAATGGGAAGATGATTCTTATTTTGAAGGAGAATATTTTAAAGGAAAAAAAAATGGAATTGGAATTTATTATTGGAAAGATGGTTCTTATTATGAAGGTCAATGGAAAGATAATT
>JAEEGL013488348.1_pt1 | contig 13985 bp, 26 predicted proteins | sample 9134231 | NCBI WGS metagenome assembly JAEEGL01 (sample SAMN16246548, study PRJNA631951) | gut metagenome | biome: gut microbiome; feature: rumen; material: fiber-attached | host: Bos | place: Iran: Karaj | collected 2018-10
AAAATGGTGGCAACCACTGCCAAATCGTCCTGAGGGTTGTATATGATGGAAAAAGATATATATTTGAACATAAAAGATATAAGGGAAGTTTTCCAACAGATGGAACAAAATAAACGGGAAGAGTTTTTGAGGACCAAAGACGATTATTCTAACGGTAAAGCAGATGCCTACCAGGCAGCTTATCAAGTATTGGATACCATACCTGTTGCCGATGTGCACCCAATTTCCTATTCTAAATGGGAGCCAATGGAATATGGGAAATACTTTAAATGTGGTAATTGTGAGTTCACCACGGATTATCATTTGACTCCTTATTGTCCACAATGTGGAAGTAGAATGGTAGACGTGAAGGAGGATTCCACATGAATTGTTTATGTTGTGAGTATGCACGTAGGGCAGAAAATGAAGATTATATAGGTTGTATTAAAATGCTTACTGAACCTATACGTTCTGTGAATTATACAGATATAGGTGCCACCTGTGATTTTTATGAAAGGGATTCTATAAGTATTGGATATGTAAACTTAGGCAAACGACCAGAGAACACTTCTAAAGATGATATGATTACGGGTGGAATTCCTTGTTTTAAGAAAACAGATATTTGTAAACATTTTAAACAAAGGGAGGTTTAGTGATATGTCAACGAAAATTTTCGGGAGGAACGAAGTTTTACCCGATTTACGAAAAGCCTTTGTGGACGGGAAACGTTATGAACTGTATGAACGTAAATACATTGATGGTACGTCTAACTTAGATGGGTTAACCAAATTAAGAGTAGAATATAAAGAAGAATTAAATAGAGATTATACCACTTCCGAAAACATACTCAAATTTTATTGTGACCTATTTGATTTAGGATTCGGAGGAGTTATTTCCGTAGATATGAATTGTTATGTACATATTATATCCAATACTGGATATGATTTAAATAAGGATAATCTATTTAGGTTTGCTAACAGACCTTATCAGTTTCTTTTACATATATTCGAACCGAATTTACCTCCTGGCCAGTCTTACAAAAACTCTCAAAAACATATATTGGTAGATAGTGGTATTATGACAGAGCAATATTGGGAGTCCCATAATTGTACCACGTCTTTCAACCCAATAGCATTTATACAGGATGTTTCTACAGAAACATTGGATACCACTATATCCCTTTGGGTGCGGAAGGAAAATAAGGAAACCAAAACTTTTGGGTATGAACTTATAACTGCCACAATTCCTTTTTCTAAGATTGTAGAAAACCGGTACATAAAAATTGTAAGTGCCAATAACATAAATGACTTCATATTCTGTCCGGAAGAGAGGTACTTACGTCGTAAGATGTTGGAGGAAAAATCACAATGAAAGTTTTTAAGAATAATGCGTGTCCACAAAAATTCACACCTGTTGTGGATAGTTTAATAACAAAAATAGAAAGTATTTTACCGGATAGAATAGATGATTTATCTATATATACCTGGATAGATTTTTATGAACAGATGGAAGGATTAAAACTTGTATTGTCCTTGTGTATGAAGGGGAATACATTAACAGGTAAAAAAGTACATTTTGAAAAACATATCACATTTCCTTGTTACATTAGTGAATTTTGCAATACACCGGAAGGCACGGATGCTTTAATGAGTGCCATACATCCTATCTTAATTTCAGAATTGCTTCAGATTGTAGCATTGTCTAAAACAGGAAGTTTTGTATATAAAAATGGAGTTGTTGGAAACGAGTTAGAGGACTTGTTTACAACAAGCAGAGGGGTGTGAATTATGAGTTGTACAGAGATATATGGGTTTGATGTGGATGGTAACGCATATCATTATAAAGATGTACCCCATGCACAATGTGGGGCCTTGGCAGTTTGGAGGTTTTTAGAAAAAACATATTTACCCCAATTTTATACGGAACTGGAACATATACCAATGTCTCGTTGTTTTTATATGGATAGTGACCATATGTGGGAAATATGGGATTTAATAACCTACCCGGAAGTATCCGGAACAGATAAAATTTGTTTGGAATGTACGTTTGATAAAACTCTCGTAAGAAAGGAAGACCTACCTAAGGTCATTGAAGCTTTTAGGGATTTTAAGGGTGAGACATCCTTAAAAGAGCAAGCTAATATTTTGGAGGAATTATACAACAGTAACAACTGCATAGCCGTGGGTTGGAACCAAGTATCTACTAACTCCAATAACTGGGGAACATATGACTACATAGAGACAGCCGGAAACTATGTAACCTATAATTGTATAAGGGGTCAATCCCATAATTGGTTATTTGGATAGTTGGAGGGTTAGAAATGACTTACAAATCACCTTTTACAAATGTTATGGAAATAACTACTTCCCAACAAGCATATGATGCATATGTAAATTTTTGTGATTACTGTTTAAAAGATGGAATTTCCCAGTGCTACTGTCCTTATGTGGATTCCAAACAATGTGAGGAAGTAAAACAACAAATTCTACAGGATTGGAGGACTTAGACATATGGCAAGACCTTGTGAGGAAGGAAAACATTGTAAATATGAAACATATGATTGGTCAGAATATACGGAATGTTGTGGAATTGATTTTGATGGTGAGAACTGTCCTTATATTAAACCTTGGGGCAAAAGACGATACGAAAAAGACCACAATGAAACAGGAGGTAACTTAAATGCTAACAACAAATCTTAATGAAATAAAACCGTACATTTTATGTGATAATTACATAAATACATGGAAACAGAAATTAGTTAGTAATCAGTTATTGGAAGCAGGAGTTGTTCCTTCTGATACAAAAGAAAATTTACTGCTACATACTGCAGCACATATTTGTACCATTATGGAATCAGTTCCAAATTCCTATAAGGTAGATGACGAGTTACTAAACCTTATAAATTCGTTTTTAGTATTGATGTATGACAAATGTAACGCAGAATTTCCACACGAATTGCCGGAAGAATTAGAAACAAAGTATCGTGAACAACCTTGGATTGTGGATGGTAAACAATTTTATGTGTTGGACTTCTTAGTGGATGATTTAGACAGGATTTTGGATTGTAAAGATTTTGCTTTTACACAAAATGAAAAACTACAAATAGAAACATTACGCACTTATCTATACGAAAAAGGATGGAATATAACTATGAAGCCAATAAAGAGTGAACTTTGGGAAGTATTCCAAAACTGCCCTAAGGAGAATTAAACTATGAATAAAAGAATACAGAAAAAGCAACTTAAACGAAAAAAGGAACGGGAAATCAAAGTTGTAGCTTCTCTTGTTCAACATTTACAAGAAGTTGTTACAGAGGTTGCCATTGTTCCTAATGTGTCCAAGACAATTACTCAAAAACAGGAGGAAATTAAAAATCTTGTACAAGATTATTACAAGAAGCAATACCCTAATTGTCAAGTAAATACGGAGTTAACTTACGATGAGTTAACGAATGTGATAAATGGAAGAGTTACACTATCACCGTCATATTTTCCAATTGATATTGTAATAAAAGACAAAAATTCACGTGACTAATAGGAGGATGGAGTTATGAGAAGATACCTACGTTGTAAAAATGTCAAAACTTGTTTATAGGAGGTTGAATTATGAAAATTTTAAAACCTGGAACAATGGAACAGATGAATAGGGTAAAAAGATTTGGATGTCTTACTTGTGGTTGTATATTTGAAGCAGATAATACGGAATATCAACCAGAATGTTTTAGAAACGAAACTTATTATAGGTGTGAGTGTCCTTGTTGTGGCAAGTCTACCAGTTACGAAATGGAGAGGGATGAACAATGAAAATTTTAAAAAGTGGCAATACTTCTCTAAATATAAAAAGGTTTGAATGCGAACATTGTGGTTGTATATTCGAAGCGGATGATACTGAGTATATTGAGGATTGGAGAACACCCAAACCGGAGTGTGAATGTCCAACCTGTCACAAGATTACAAATCAAACAATAGGGAGGAATAGTCATGTGCCAATATGATTATGAAGTACTTTGTGATGAAATGAGAAAATGTATTAGCAATCCAGATACAGAAGCAGCACATCATACTGCGGATGATATTTTATGTACGGCTTTGAAGAAATTAGATTGTTATGAATTGGTGAATTTATTCAAACAGGTTTCAAAATGGTATTCTTAAAACGGAGTTATTACTCCGTTTTTTATTTATTTTTATATTTTAACAACCTAAATCACTTGACTTTTCTTATAATATGTTGTATAATATTAATGTAAAGTAAAGTAATTGACAAGGGAGGAAATTATATGTTCAATGTAAGAACCATTTCTGAAATAGAGGAATCTATTATAAACGATAACGTTTTTATGACAAGGCACATAGACGATGATTCCGATAGATATGAACAGGCTGTACTTGCCGCTGGGGAATCTGAAATTGAGGCAGAAGAGGAGCTTCGTAATTACTATCCACACGCATTTGATAGGGATTTCGTGGATGAGGAATTACTTACGGAACTTTCCTTCATACTGGACAGGGAACATACTCTCTCTTCAGAGAAAATTTTAAATTGTTCCAAGATAACAGATTCTGATAAAATCTATACTTGTAAGGTACGCTCTTTTCACAATAACAAATTCGTAAATAACTATATACATATCTACTTAGACGAAACATATACAAACCAGGACAGGAAGCAGTATGATGCCGAATGTGCTTGCGCCGCCATTTGTTATGCCTTAGGTCACGAATTTGTGGCTGTACTGGATATTACAGACTATATAAATAAATAGGAGGAAAACCTACAATGACAGTGTATTCATAAACTAAAATAACCTATAAATAAATAGTTTACAAATTGAAAAGTAATGAACTTATAAATTTTATAACAACTTTTAAAACTTTTCTAAGGGATGTGTTTACTATATTAGTATAATACTTTTTAGAAAGTGAGTTGTTATGTTTATGAATGATGTTTATTTAAGTATTCACAAGGTAGCCTCCATTTTGGGAGTGACTCCACAAACACTTAGGCAGTGGGACGCCAATGGTTATTTTGTTCCTTCACAAAGACGTGGCAATGGTTATCGTTACTACACAAAGGAACAGGTAGAACAGTTTGCGGAACAATTTAATACAATTAAAAATAAGAATCGTATTAATATAGGTTATTGTAGAGTCTCCACCAACAAACAAAAAGATGATTTAGTTAAGCAGGTGGAGAACGTGGAATTATATTTAAAATCATTGAAAACTCCTTATCAAATAATAAAAGACATAGGTAGTGGCATTAACTATAATAAAAAGGGTTTATCTGAACTTTTAGGACTTATTTGTAAAAATAAAGTGGACACAGTTTATGTGCTATATAAAGACAGATTAGTTAGGTTTGGATTTGAAATTCTTCAAAAAGTGGCAGAGTTACATAATACTCAAATAGTTGTTTTGGATAATGAAGACAAAACTAAAGAACAGGAATTAGTAGAGGATTTAATGCAGATAATAACTGTTTTTAGTTGTAGATTACACGGTAAAAGAGCTTCTAAAACAAAACAACTTATGAAGGATTTAGTAGAGGAAGATAACAATGAAAGTACAGAGGGGTAAATTTGTTAAATTGTTACCTACACATGAACAAGAGCAATTATTTTGGCAATTTGCTGGAACAAGACGATTTGTATATAATTGGGCGTTAAAGAAACAGATGGATGCCTTTGAAAATAATCAACCTTTCATATCTGTTAACGAGTTGTGTAGAGAAATAGTCGTACTAAAGAAAACTCATCCGGATTATATGTGGTTACGAAATATAAGTTGTGATGTTCCAAAACAAGCCATAAAGGATTTAGATGTGGGCTGGCATAGGTATTTCCAAAAGCAAAAGAAACCAAATTATGTTCCCTACTCTAAACAAAAAATAGAAAAATCCAAAAGAACAGGAAAATCTTTAACTGTTTATGATAGAAATGGACATCCTAAATTTAAGTCTAAGTTAAATACAACAGAATCTTTTCACCAAGATTGTATGCAAGTACAATTCAAAGGGGCATATATGTTTGTGACAAAAATCGGATGGGTTAAGATTGCCAATTTCAATGTGTTTCCACAAGGGTATCCCGGAAAAAATTTTAAAATATATAATGCCAAAATAAAATATGACGGTAAAAATTGGTATTTTGTGGCAACCATGGACGTTGAAGTTAATTACAACAATGTATCAAAAACAGAACCCATTGGTATTGATTTAGGAGTAAAGGATTTAGCAATACTATCAGATGGTACTAAATATAAAAATATTAATAAAACCAACAAAGTTAAAAAGTTGGAAAAACGTAAAAGAAAACTACAGAAAAAAGTGTCCAAAAAATATCAAATGAATAAGAAAGGAAATAAATATGTAAAAACTAATAATATATTAAAAATGGAATCAAAGGTTCTAACTTTAAGTCATAAACTTAAAAATATTAGGAAAAACTATCTACATAAAACAACTTCCGAAATAGTTAAGAGAGAACCAATCTATATTGCTATGGAAGATTTAAATGTGTGTGGTATGATGAAAAATAAACATTTATCTAAAGCCATACAGGACCAAGGCCTTAGTTTATTTAAAACATACATATCCTATAAATGTCAAGCACATAATATACCTATTTATTTTGTAGATAGATTTTATCCTTCCAGTAAAACTTGTTCTTGTTGTGGGTTTATTAAGAAAAACCTTAAATTAAGTGATAGAATATATCGCTGTCCAAATTGTAATACTGTAATTGACCGAGATATTAATGCTGCTATCAATTTAAGAAATAAAGGACAAGAATTTTACAATAACTCTATAATTCAAGTATCTTAAAACTATTATAGATATGTACGGCAACGCTATGTCGGAATTTAAGCCTCCTAAGAGTTATACCAAATGTGAGTAGGTCTTTACCGAAAGCAGACTCGTGTCCCACTATAAACCACAGTTGAAAGAGGAAATTTGTTACGTGAGTAACATAACTAATGTTATAAAGTTTTGTAATGTTTAGAATGGCGTATATGTAAATAAAACCACCTCTGCTAAGGTAGAAATGACTTTGACCGGAGTCGGTTATGTTTATACAGTGGAAAAAATAGCATTCCCTTGTAATGAAGTAATTGCCTTTGAAATGGTTAGCTATGATGAGGCCAAGCGGATATGTGATAGCGTGGAGGGATAATAGATGGAAAATATAAAAGAACATGATATTCTCGTAGATAAGTTTTTAGAAAAAGTTAAACAGGATTATCAGAAACATTTTAATCAGTTTATATTAAATATATCCCTTATGGAACAATATGAACTGGAACAGGATACAGAGTTTGTTTTATATGATATACCAGTTAATTCCACAGTTTTATCCTGGGTAAAAACTAATATTATTGATAACAATGCCCAAATGTTTAGAAGGGTGCAGTATAAAAACAACGATAACAATACTGCCATACATTATGTACATTCGGATGATATAAAGATTTTTATGAAGGATGATTTTATTACGAGGTTACTAACACACATAACTGTGAAGGATAATAACATAAATAGTTTGGCGTGGCTCTTTTCTATGGACCACACCAATATATCAAACCGATTAATTTCCATATTGGAAAGAGTTTACATAGAAGATTTAGATTCTTAAATTAGGGGGCACATTTATGATTGACAACTTATTAAAAGACAGGGATAAACTCATTGATGAGATGAATACCTATTTTAAACAGGCATTGGAGTTAAACGACAAAGCCAGAGATTTAGAAAAGCAGTTTATAAAATTGACGTTTCATAAATATGGTATTGAATTAGGTGCTGGGGGTACTCATGTTAGGTACAAGAAAACTGGAGAAATTGGAACATTACAGTGGGTGACTCAACCTTTTTATAGAATGGGGGATATTTACGAAAATGCTGTAAACGTTAAGCATAGATTACAAACAACTTTGGCAAAAGGTATAAAATATTATGGTTTAGATTTCTACCCACTTACAAAATCTGGAAAAGAGGGTGCTAGATGTACAAAAGATACATCCTACAGGTTTAACGATACCGTAGAGCAGTTTATAAAGAATTTTGAAGTTGTAGAGGAGAATGATGTATGAAAACAATTTATAAGACAATAGGAGCCGCAAAAGAATATTGTGACTATGCTGTGGATATTTATACAAACTGTCCTCACAAATGTTCTTATTGCTATGCAAAGGATAAGATAGAAAAATCCGGTAAGGAATTTACTTTTGAAGGAGTTAGGGAAGGTATATTAGAAGCCACAGAACACTATTTAAAATCAAATAGCTCATTAAATGGCAAAATGATATTTTTAGGATTTTCAAGTGATGCTTTTCCTGTAGGTGAGGATATTACAACCACCATAGAAATGATTAAATTATTAAAGAAATACGGATGTAATGTTATGGTATGTACCAAAGGCAAATTAACAGATGCTGTTAAAGAAGCTATATCTTTAGTAGATTCCGTGGGTGTTACAATTACCTGTGGTGAGAAAATGGCATCCGAATATGAAACTAATGCCGCTAAAGTTAGTGAAAGGATGGAATTACTCAAATATGCTAAAACATTGGGTAAAGAAACCTGGATAAGCTTTGAACCTGTTTTGGAAGAAAACTTTATATATGAAGTATTGAAATCCGACTTTATGGATTATGTTGATACTGCTAAGTTTGGAAAGTTAAACCACATGGAAATCTCAGACTTGACAAATAATATTGAGGATAATATAGACTGGAAAAACTATGCCAACAATGTAATAAAAATCTGCAAAAATAGAGGAATTAACTATATGATAAAGGAAGCATTGAGAAAATATATATAAATGTGAAGGAGGGTATATTATGAATGATGAACAGAAAATGATACTTTTGGCAACTTTTCTAAGTGTTTTAGGTACAGCAATAATTATGTTTATCTACTACCTTTATAAACATAGGGGTAAAAACAAATTATCCACGGATGAGCAGGATATTGAAGATTATAAGAATTCCGTGTATAGGAACCCCATGGAAGAGGACGAGTATAACCGTAAACACAATAAAATTAATCGTTCTGTTATATCCAATATACCCACGAGGGAAATTCCAATAATATCCGCAGAAGTTATAAGGGATAATACTACTAAATACAAATTTAATGTTAAAGAAATTGCCTGGAAGCGGATACAGGAAAAAATTACTACTGAGGCATATAATAATAAAGGTTTTGTTACAATAACAAGTGATATTTATGGAAGTATTCCATATGTAGAACTTATGACAGTTCTTGAACAAAATCATTATGTAATACGCTCTGTAACATCCTATAAGTTTAAAACAAAAGACTATGAATTAGGATACCCTATGCAAATTTATTATACTTAATTTTATTTAACTTTATTATTTATTATTATAAAATAAATTAAAATTATAATAGTTTAACGAATATTTATATAAAATTACTAAATATTAATATATTTTGCACTATATAATTGTATACATTTTATATTGACAATTTCAAATATATGTAGTATAATAATAAATGTAAAAGATAGCGGCTTTTACGAGTATTTAATATTATAGGTAATAGCGACAATAGTTATTATTGTCATTATTATATAAATGCTACACATAGTTGGCCGCTATCCAATTATGTGTGGCATTTTTTTAGTTTATGGGAAGGTATTTTTTATGTATACTATAACGACCTATTCTAATAGATTTTATGTTGATAATGATATAATTACAAATGATTTTATAAATAGTGCACAAGATACTATTATAAAATTTAATAAAGCAGTTTTTTATACATATAATCTATTATATCTTAGGGAATTTAATATAGATAAATTTAATAGGACATTAATTGAATCTGGAACCGAAACTGTATTTTTACATATAAGAAAGAAATTTAAATATAATTCTTATTATACTAATGCTATTATTAATTTAGCAGAGGGTAAGTTAAAATCTCAAATATCCAATAATAAGAATTACGTTGACCAAACCAAGGAGAAAATAAACGCTATTAAAGAAAAGATAAGTAGGCAAGAAAAAACCTTAAAAGACCTATTAAAAATGCGCGAACGTATTTGGGATTATGAATGTAAACTTAAACATCATAAAAGTTTTAAATTTACAAAGGTTAAATCACTACCTTATGTTCAGTACTATAATGGATTTGTTTATGTAAATATTAAAAAACAAGTAATTCAAATGTCTTTATATAAGTTCGAATATGATTTTCTTAATAAGGAAATTAAACGAATACGAAATTTAATAGGTTTATATAAACATAGAATAGATAATCTTAATCATAAAATAGAACGATTAAAAGTTATAAAACGTATTATATTTGGTACTAAAAAATTTATGCAAGATTATAGTAACGGATTATACACTAAGCAGCAATTTAAACAGCATAAATATAAGCAATTTATAGTTTCTGGTAGACACGATTTTACCACCGGAAATAATGTTTTTATATGTAAATATGATAAGAATTCAGATACATTTAATGTTCGTATAAAGTTTCTAAATGATTTAGATATTATTTTAACCAATGTAAAATTTCCATACAGGCAAGAAGAATTAATACAGATATTAAATAAAGAAACTGTTAATAATAAAATGCAGGCATTATGCTTTGGTTTAGTTAGGAAACAAGACAAACGAACTAATAAATTTTATTATCAGTTAAGACTTTCGTTTGATATGGAAAATACTTTAAAATACATAAATCACGATGTTAGTACAGGTATTATTGGTATTGATTTCAATTTAGGACATTTAAATATATCTGAAATAGATGTCAAAGGAAATTTATTATATACAAAAACAATTTACTATAGTACATACTTGACATCCAAAGAAAATGAATTATCTTTAAGAAAAGCTTTGGATGAAATAGCACAAATTGCTATAGATAAACATAAAATAATAGCCGTGGAAGATGTTAATACATATAAGAGTAATTATGTAGCCTGTTCTGATAGAACTAAACAACGAAAACTAAACAAAGCATTACATTCATTACCACATGCTAAATATTTAGAATTTGTTAATTATCTAAGAATTAAGTATTGTATGGACATAATAATTGTAAAACCACAATATACAAGTATTATAGGCAGGTTAAAATATGCCAATACAATGAAACTTAATTCCCATACATCTGCCAGTTATGTTATAGCGCGTAGGGCGTTAGGTTTTAAAGACTCCCCCTTAAAAGAACATAATTTATTATTACCGTTTAATATGTTTTATAATAAAGATTGGTCAAAATGGAACTACTTAAATAAGATTTATAAATAATTTTTATAAATACAAATTGCTACTTATATAAAATACAACTGAAGTTTCAATCACGGAAGTACTTTGATTCTTTAGATATAGGTTAAGGCAATAAATTAATTATATAAGATAAATCCATTAAGAAATTTAAACTTTGTATTACGTTTATATAGATTTGCAAATATCCTTTATAGTCTATATAAAAATAATAAAAATGTGATTAATGGTAAACCTTATATAATTCCGTAAAACGTAGCAATCGGCAATTATGTGAATAATGCATAATTGAATTCTATTGATTCCTGTAGTAGATTTATATAGTTTTTAATAGAATTTAGTACGTTGGAAGGGTAAACTTTATAAAAGGAGGTAAATTTGTATGTCTGAGATTATTTTAACTGCTTTAGCAGGTTTAATACTCATCTGTGCGGCATTATATTTGGGACTTTGGTTAGGAGAAAATGTTCTTACACCACCCAAGAAGCATAAAAACACAGAGGAAATTAAATTTTTTGAGTCCACCAAATTGGATTTAGTAAATTGTCCTTTAAAGGATGCAGAACAGGTTCAGAAGGAGTTCGAAGAACCTTTTAATGCCAATGTTGCGGAGGTCTGGGATAACATACAGAAAGAGATTGATAAACGAGCTCAGGCAGGTAAGGGGTATGTTGAACTTTTTTCGGAAACTTATAAACAAATTCCATATAAGGTACTTATAGATACCTTGAAATATAAGAAATATGATGTTAGGAACAGCACCGGAAATAATTTTTCATATGAGGACTACTGTATGGGGTTTATCCTAACCATTAAATGGGTGCCTAAAAATTGTGGAATAACTTATGTTTCTTTAAAATGAGAGGAGTAAATGTGTATGGACCGAATAATTAAATTCCGTGCTAAAAGAGATTCCGATATAAATAAGGATTGGGTTTATGGTGTTCCTGTACCCAATTTTGCGGATGAGGGGTGGTTACTTACTCAGGAAGGTACTTGTATTCACGTTGAGGTAAATACTCTGTGTGAATATACAGGAGTATCGGATAAGAATGATGCAGAAATCTATGAAGGGGATATTGTGTATTGCTATTCCAATTCCTCCAGAATGGCCATGGGAAACATGGTTGTAATCTTTGTAGGTGGGTCATTCCGACTTGTACCTTATTATGATTATCTTCATCCTGGAGAACAGAAAATGGTTAGAGATTATCCTGTTTGGAGGTTTGCAAAAACAGTTAAAGGAAACATATTTGATGTGGAGGAGACTTAAATGTGTAAAAAAAAAACAAAGGGCTCCAGTGGAATGGTGTTCTATTTGTAAATATGCCAAATCACACCCACAATTTGATTGTCTTAACCAGTCGAAGTTAACGGGGTTTACAGTAGACGACCGCTGTCATAATTTTGAATATGATGAAAGGACCGATGTTAATATGAAGTTACCAGAGTTGCCAAAACATATACCTAAACCCCCAAAGAGAAGAGATGCTAATTATCCAAAAACAACTATAACAATGCCCAGGAAAAAAGTTGTGTTCGAATTTGAAGTAGGTATAAATTGGGAACCACAGTCCACAAATTGCCATGAGGACTGTTCTTTTTTCCTACCCACTACAGCAAGTACGAAATGTTCATTTATGTTAAATCAGATGTGTCCTTTCACAAAAAATTTAACAATTGCGGATGGTTGTACAAAGGTAGAAAGTTGTTGTGAAAAAACCGGTAAGTGGTTAGATATAGGTCATGATGGAACTTGTTATACATATGTATGTAGTAATTGTGGTTACATGGAACGAGACAACATGACTAAACATAACGCATATTGTCCAGCTTGTGGGGCATATATGCTGAAGGAGGATTAACTATGATTATGTTTTTAGTGTGCCTTGTGGCAGGAATTGGACTTTTAACTTTAGGAGCTTTATTAGCTATTCATTGGGAAAAGAAGGATTTTAATAAAGGAATATGTTCATGTTGTCAAAGCCCCTTATATTTATTTGATATAGATTCACAAGGCGGACGACTTTATACTTGTAAAAACCATTGTTTATTAGTCTCTGTAAGCTATGATTCCGTGGATAAGGATTTTATGCAGGAGTTTATGGGAGAGGATGAGTAGGATTAATGAATGTAGACAAGAAAATTGCAAGATTAGGTTTTGAAAAAATTTATGAGGATGCCACTCGATGTACCTACAAAAGGTTTGATGAAAAATATAAATTTTGCCAAAACGTTGTTATACAAAAGAGAACTGCTTGGAATGAGTTTAGACTCATGAGTTATGATACAGAATTAATGGATGCCGCTTATACAGGAAATGTATGTGTGGCACTTACCTTAGAAGAAGTTACTGTCTTTTATAAGAAAATGAAACAGAAGACCCGAGATTACAAACTTCTTAAATTTATAAGGAGGGTATAATGGAACATATGAACATTTGTTAAATTATAAAAATTTTAAAAACTACTTGACAAATCCATTATTATGTTATATAATATTATTGTAAAATAGTTTTAAAGGAGGATGTTTATGACGGACGATGAAAGGATTCAAAAAGCTGAACAACTTATTGCAGAAGCCACTGCCCTGCTCCACAAAGTTAAAGCTGGTGGCAACAATGAGGAAAACATAATTGCTAAGTATAAAGAAGATTATTGTAAGGGTAAAAAATATTATGTTCATGATGATAGTCATGTCCATTGGATTGTTACTTCTAATGTGTATACATTTAAAAAC
>JAEEGL014662203.1_pt1 | contig 13985 bp, 13 predicted proteins | sample 9134231 | NCBI WGS metagenome assembly JAEEGL01 (sample SAMN16246548, study PRJNA631951) | gut metagenome | biome: gut microbiome; feature: rumen; material: fiber-attached | host: Bos | place: Iran: Karaj | collected 2018-10
GCCGGAAGCGTGGTCCAGTGGCTGCGCGACGGCCTGGGCATCATCAAGGCCTCTTCCGAAGTCGAGGCCCTGGCTTCCCATGTGCCGGACAACGGCGGCGTCTATTTCGTCCCGGCCCTGACGGGACTCGGCGCCCCGTATTGGGACTCGTATGCCAAGGGCACGGTCACGGGCATCACCCGTGGCACGACAGCCGCCCATATCGCCCGCGCAGCGCTCGAAGGCATCGCATTCCAGACCATGGACATCGTCGCGGCGATGGGCAAGGATGCGGGCGTCCCGCTCAAGGAGCTGAAAGTGGATGGCGGCGCTTCGCGCAATAACCTCCTGATGCAGTTCCAAGCCGATGTGATCGGCGCCGACGTGATCCGGCCCAAGGTCACGGAAACCACCGCGCTCGGAGCCGCTTACCTCGCCGGCATCGCTGTCAGATTCTGGGACGGAATCGAGGAAGTCAAGCAACAATGGCAAGCCGAGCGGGTCTTCTCCCCCAGCGCCACCGACGCCCAGGTCAGCGCCGCAAAGGCCGGCTGGGCTGATGCGATCAAACGAACCTTAAACCTTTAATATTCATATGACACTCTTCACCAAATGCGTATTCGAGTGGCTCGGCACGATGGTGCTGATCCTGCTCGGTGACGGCGTCTGCGCCGGCAATTCCCTCAACAAAACCAAAGGCCAGGGCGGCGGCTGGGTCGTCATCACCCTCGCATGGGGCTTCGCCGTAATGTGCGGCGTTTTCATCGCCGGTCCTTATTCCGGCGCCCACCTCAACCCGGCTGTGACCCTGGGTCTTGCGATCGCGGGCAAATTCGCCTGGAGCGACGTCTGCGGCTATATCATCGCCCAAATGCTCGGCGGTTTCTGCGGGGCTGTGCTGGTCTGGCTATTCTATAAAGATCATTATGATGCGACACCGGACGGCGACACCAAGCTCGGCACCTTCTGCACGATGCCTGCCATCCCGAACCGCTGGCGCAATTTCTTCTGCGAGTTCGTGGGCACCTGGCTGCTGGTCTTCGTGATCCTGATGTTCGCCACGAAGGAGAATACGCCCGCCGTTGGTATGGGCAGCTTGGGAGCATTCCCGGTGACGGCGCTCATCATGGCGATCGGCATGTCGCTGGGCGGCACGACGGGATATGCGATCAATCCGGCCCGTGACCTGTCTCCGCGCTGCGCGCACGCGATCCTTCCGATCAAAGACAAGCGCGACAGCGGCTGGAGCTACAGTTGGGTCCCGGTCCTCGGCCCGCTCTGCGGCGCTGCCTTCGCGGCCCTGACCTTCATCCTGCTGTTCTAGCTTTCGAAGGCTGGAGCAGCCCGGGTGGTTCGGGGACCGTAAAAGAACCCTTCGGGGAATGGTCCCCGAACCACCCGGGCTGTCCGGCCTTAGACCAACGATAATGACTGACAACTATAATCAAACGCTCAATGCGGCGCAGACGGAAGGACTGCGCCGCCTCCGCCATATCGCCCTCGACATGGACGGCACCATCTACCTCGGCAGCAACATTTTCCCTTTCACCCTCGATTTCCTGCGCCGACTGGATGCGCTCGGCATCGGCCACTCCTTCCTCACCAACAACCCTACCCGCTCCGTCGCCGACTATCTCCATAAACTTGCCGGAATGGGAATCAGCGCTACTGAGGACAACATGTACACGACCTCCCTGGCTGCGATCGACTACATCAAGGAGACGCATCCCACGGCCCGGAGACTGTTCATGCTGGGCACCCCCAGCATGGTGAGCCAGTTCGAAAAAGCGGGGTTCGAGGCCTGTGCGGACGATCCGGCCGATGTGCCGGATGTGCTGGTCGTTGCCTTTGACACGACGCTGGTGTATTCCCGGCTCTGCCGGGCCGCCTGGTGGGCCAGCCAAGGCATCCCTTATGTCGCCACGAACCCCGATCGCGTCTGTCCGACCGATCTGCCGACCGTGCTGGTGGACTGCGGCTCGCTTCAGAAATGCATCGAGCACGCGACCGGACGTCGGCCCGACATTGTGCTCGGCAAGCCTGACCCGACCATGCTCCACGGCATCTGCCACCGCCATGGCCTCCGTCCCGACGAGATCGCCATGGTCGGCGACCGGATCTACACCGATACCGCGATGGCCCACAACGCCGGCGCCTTCGGGGTCCTGACCCTTTCGGGCGAAACTACTTTGGAGACCGCGCTTGCCGTAGCTGCCGATGCCGCCGTCAATCCTCAGCCGGAGTTCTATCCTCCGGACCTGATCATCCGCGACATCGCCGAGCTTGCCGACCTGCTAGAGGCCGTCCATGCCTGAAAGAAAAACGACAAACGGATAATTGTAAGTTTTTGAAGGAGATTTCCGGGGCGGCTTGCTATCTTGCGGGAAAACAAACCGACTATGAAACTCTCCGACATCAGTTCCTCTGAGCGCCCCCGCGAGAAACTCCTCGCGCGGGGCGCTGGAGTTCTTGGCAATGCCGAGCTCCTGGCCATCCTCCTCCGTACAGGTACGCCGACCCACAACGTCCTGGACATCGCCCACCTCCTCCTGTCTGCCGCCGAGGGTAGCCTCCTGAAACTGGCGGCCATGCCCTTCGATGCACTCTGCGCCATCCCCGGCATCAAGAATGACAAGGCTGTCACCATTCTCGCCGCCTTCGAACTTGGCCGCCGCTTTTTCGACGAAGCCTCCTGGCTGCCCAAAGAGCCGGTCACGACGCCGGATAGGGTTTATAAGCTCATGATTCCCTTGCTGAAGGCCCTGGACCATGAAGAGTGTTGGGTGCTCTTCCTCAACAAAGCGCAGCGCCTGATCGCGCGGGAACGGATGACGCGCGGCAGCAGCGACTCCACCGCGATCAACAACAAAGATATCCTCCGGAAAGCCCTGGATCATGGGGCCCACGCCCTCATTCTTGTCCACAACCATCCCTCAGACAATCCCCTCCCCGGGGCGGCGGACATCGCACAGACCAAATCCCTGCAGAAAGCAGCCAAGTCGATGGACCTGCAACTGCTGGATCATGTAGTGGTATGTGACAGTGGGTATTACAGCTTCACGGACGACCAATTGTCCCCGGCTCCGCCGCTATAGTTCTTTACGCAGACGCGCTTTCGCAATACCGAGTTGGTCGCGGTATTTGGCAATGGTCCGGCGGGCCACCTTGAAGCCCTTGGCGGCCATGGCATCCACAAGCTGGTCATCGGTCAGCGGCTTGGACTTGTCCTCTCCGTCCACCAGCTCCTGCAAGGCTTTCTTGAGGCCCCGCGTAGAGACCTCCTCGCCTTCCTGGTTCTCCAGTCCTTCGGAGAAGAAATACTTCAGCGGGAAGATGCCGAAATGGGTCTCGATATACTTGCTGCTCACGACCCGGGAGATGGTCGAGATGTCGAAGCCCGTGATCTCGGCAATGTCCTTGAGGACCATGGGCTTGAGCTTGGACTCATCCCCGTCCACAAAGTAGTCATGCTGGAAGTCGATGATGGTCTGCATCGTGGTCTGGAGGGTGTTGTGACGCTGCTTGAGCGCCTCCACGAACCACTTGGCCGAGTCCACTCGCTGCTTGACGAAGACAGCGGCTTCTTTCACCTTGGGATCGGAGGTCGTCTTGGCATTCTCAAGGATATCCGAATACTTCCGCTTGATCTTGATCTCAGGCAAGGGGAAGCGGGGCATCGAGAGGTTCAGACTGCCGTCCGGAGAAACGTCGAGCACAAAATCCGGCACCACCTGCTGGGCCTGGTCCGAATAGGAATCGTCCACCTGTCCGCCCGGAGCCGGATTGAGCTTGGCGATGCGCTTGACCGCAGCCCGGAGCTGGTCCTTATCAATGGACATCTTGGACATGATCTTCTGGAAATGCTTGCTGGCAAAGTCCGGGAAATAGTCCCGCAGGATTGTCTCGGCATGACGGACTTCATCGGTCTGCTCGCAGCCGCGGAGCTGGAGCAGCAGGCATTCCTGCAGATCCCGGGCCCCAACGCCGGCCGGTTCGAAGTCCTGGATGATGGAGAGGAGTTTCGATATCTCCGCTTCGTCCGTCTGGATATTGGCCCGGAAGGCCAGGTCATCCACCAGCGAAGCGACATCACGCCGCAGGTAGCCATCCTCGTCCAGGCTCCCGATGATGAACTTGCCCACCTCGTATTCGTGGGGCGTCAGCTGCCGGAAGCCCAACTGGTCCATCAGGCTCTGGGTGAAACTCTCTTTGACGGAGAAGGTGTTGTATTCGGGGCGTTCATCCTTGCCCCAATTGTTGACGCGAAGCCGGTAGGAAGGGATATCGCCTTCATCCTTGATCTCGTCGATGGAGACATCCTTGGGCTGGTCGTCGGCGTCTTCTTTCTTGTCGGACGGATGGTCATCGTCCAGGACGGGATTGTTGTCCAGCTCGTTCCGGACGGCCTGGGCGAGCTCCACGATAGGGGTCTCGATCAGACGGATCGTCTGGATCTGAAGCGGGGAAAGCTTCTGCTGCTGTTTGATCTCCAGTCCTTGTTTCAGCATGGCTGCAGGAACTATTGGGCGGCCGGTTTATAGACCTGGACCGTGTCCACTACATAAGCGTTGCGCCGGTCAGCCGCCGGATAATTGATCTGTTCCTTCACGATGAAAGCACTCGGAAACATGCCCTTCACCCGCTGGAGCAGGCGGACGGCCTCCGAACGGGTCCGGAAATCTCCCACCGTCACCTTGAAATGGGGGCTGGTGAAGCTGCGGTAGGCCGAATAGCCCGGGAATGCGCCCTGGAAACGCCGCATGGCGGCTTCGGAAGCCCCGCGGGAGTCCTGCTTGTTGTCGAAAAAGATGCGCACCCGGTAGCCGTTGAGCTTTTTCCGGCGGTTGTAGGAGATATGGGCGTTCATCGCGGTGACGATGCTGGGATCCTGGCTGATGGTCGTTCCTTTCCCGTCTTTGGCAATGACGGAGAAGATGGATTTCCCTTCCAGGGAAGCATCGGACACGGCGGCGGGACGATATACGATCGAATCGACCGGGACGGCCGGCTTGTCCTGGGCCGAAGCCAGGGAGCAGGCCAGTAAGACGGTCGCGAGCGTGATCAGTACTTTCTTCATAAAGGACTATAGTTTGAAAGTATTCCGGAGCGACTCCCGGTCCATCAGGGAATCGATCGGAATATCTTTGTATTCTAGATTCTTTTTCAATCCGTTGGAGAGCGAGACCACCCCCGCGATATCGACCACGTATCCTTCGAAGTCCATGGTCTTGAGCAGGGTGAGAACCTGGAAGAGCGAGAGCCCTTCCTCCAGCGTCAGGGTGCACGGCAGTTCGTATTCCTTGTCGGACTTCTTGTCGATGGTGACGGGGCCGCCGGTGAAGGTCGCGATGACGAGGTCATCTTTGTGGATCTTGCCTGTCACGTCGGACAGGGTGAAGGAGATCGTCGGGTTGTGGACGCCCACTTTCAGGACGGCATCGACGGAGCGGAAACCCTTGGGTGTCAGCGACGAAACCTCGAAGGAGGTCACATCGATCTCCTTGAATTTTTTGCTGCAGGCGGCGGACAGAACCACCAGGGCGAAGAGCGCCACAAGCCTGAGCAGATGCTTGCCTCTGGATACTTGCATAAGTGCAAATATATGGATATTCGCCGAAAAAACCTATCTTTGCCCGCACCCTATCACAAGATACCATGACTGAGCATCGTAAATTGTATATCGAGACCTACGGCTGCCAGATGAATGTCAATGACACGGAAGTCATTTTCTCGATCCTGGCCCGCCACGGTTATGCGCGCACGGAAAGCATGGATGAGGCCGACGTCATCATGGCCAACACCTGCTCCGTCCGGGACAATGCCGAGCAGCGGATCTGGGGCCGGCTGGAAGTCTTCAACCAGCAGCGGCTCACCCGTCCGGACGTTGTCATCGGGATTCTCGGCTGCATGGCAGAGCGCCTGAAGGACAAGCTCTTGGAGACGCGCAAAGTCGATATCGTCGCCGGCCCGGACGCCTACCGCCGCCTGCCGGAGATGCTTGCTGCCGTACGGCCCGATAGCCCGCAGATCGACGTGGCCTTGTCACGGGATGAAACCTATGCCGACATCTCTCCGGTGCGGATCGACCGCAACGGCGTGTCCGCCTTCATTTCCATCATGCGCGGCTGCAACAACGTCTGCTCCTATTGCGTGGTGCCCTACACCCGGGGTGTGGAGCGCAGCCGGGACCCGCGGACCATCGTGCGCGAGGCCTGCGAAGTATTCAGCCAGGGATACAAGGAAGTGACGCTGCTGGGGCAGAATGTGGATTCCTATTGCTGGAAGGAAGAGGGGCAGGCCGATGTCAGTTTTGCCGACCTGCTGGAACGGGTGGCCGCGATCAGCCCGGAGTTACGGGTGCGTTTCGCTACTTCCAATCCGCAGGACATTTCGGACGCGGTCTTGGAGACCATGGCGCGCCATGAGAATATCTGCAAGCACATCCATCTGCCGGTCCAGTCCGGCAGCAACCGCATCCTGGAGAAGATGCGCCGCCGCTACACGCGGGAATGGTACCTGGAGCGGGTGGCGCGGATTCGGGAACTGATGCCGGATTGCGGCCTGACCACGGATGTGATCGCCGGTTTCTGCTCCGAGACGGAGGAGGACCACCGGCAGACCCTTTCCCTTTTCGAGGAAGTGGGTTTCGACACTGCATTCATGTTCCAGTATTCGGAGCGGCCGGGCACCATCGCGGCGCGGAAGTATCCGGATGATGTGGATCCGGCGACCAAGACCCGGCGGCTGAACGAGATCATCGCTTTGCAAAACCGAAAGAGTCTGGAGAGTTACCGGGCCGATATCGGCAAACGTTTCAAGGTCCTGGTGGAGGGTCCTTCGAAGAAGAATCCGGACGAGCTTTGCGGACGGGCTTCCAACAACAAGATGTGCGTCTTCCCGCAGCGCCCGACCCTGGTCGGAGGCAGTTCCGGTTGCGGGGAGCGGGAAGGAACCCTTCGGGGAATGCTTCCCGCAACCGGGACTGTCACCGACCCGCTGAAGCCAGGCGACTACGTTGAAGTCGAAGTCACCGGCTGCACTTCCGCCACCCTCCTCGCCAAACTAGTCTAGCCCCTCTTCCGACCTAGGCACGCCCCTCTGAGCCGTTTTTCCTAAATACATAAGGATCAATACCTTAAGCAAAGGCCTTTCCTCGTTTTTCGGAAAGGCCTTTGCTTATTTCCCTAACTATCAGCCATTTCGAAAAAACGGCTCCACTCAGCACCCGCCATAGTCTCGAAGGCTTTGTTAAAAACTTTGTGGAAAAAATTGGAAACTATTGGAATAAAGTGGAAATGTTTTACTACCTTTGTAACCAATCGCGTGCAACAACAAAAACTAGTTTCATTTGGTAATGGTCACCTTCTACGGCAAATACACCTCCAAACTGGACGACAAAGGAAGACTCGTACTTCCTGCGCCGCTCAAAGGTGTATTGCCGGAGGGGGGCGACATGAGATTCGTTGTCAGGAAGGACATCTTCGCCGACTGCCTTGAGATGTACACCTACCAAGAGTGGGAGCAGCAAGCAGCCGAAGTAAGAGCCCGACTCAACTTCTTTAACGTGGAGCACGCGACGTTCTGGAGAGCGTACATGCGGGATTGTGTCATCGTCGAGCCCGACGCCAAGCTGGGCCGCATCACCATCTCGAAAGAACTGCTCGACCTGATCGGAGTCATCAAGGAAGTGGAGTTTGTCGGCAACGGTTTCAAAATCGAAGTCTGGGCCAAGGAGAAGTACGAGGCCTCCAAGATCTCGAACGAAGAATTCGTCACAATCGCCGGAAAACTGCCTGCATCTAGGTAGGAGGGCGATCGGATGTCTGAATATCATCAACCCGTTCTTTTAGAAGAGAGCGTCCGGGCCCTGGTTACAGAGCCGGACGGAGTCTATGTGGACGCCACCTTCGGAGGAGGCGGCCACTCCCGCCGCATCCTCGAAAGCCTCTCCCCCAAGGGCCGCCTGCTCGCCTTTGACCGCGATGCAGATGCCCAGGCCAATGCGCCGCAGGACCCCCGATTCACCCTGATACACAATAACTTCAGATTCGTCCACAATTACGTGCTCCTGGACGCCTGGCAACAGGCGATGCGCGATTTCCGGGAGCACTCTGTGGACGGTATCTTAGCGGACTTGGGCGTTTCCTCCCACCAGTTCGACACTGCAGAGCGGGGGTTTTCCTTCCGCTTCGACGCCCCGCTGGACATGCGCATGAATGCCGCCGCAAACCGGACGGCCGCAGACCTCGTCAACGAGGCTACGCGCGAAGAGTTGCGGCGCATCTTCAGCCTCTACGGCGAACTGCAGGAAGCGGACCGCCTCGCCCGGCTCATCGTCGAGGCACGGCAGCAGACGCCCCTCACAACTACCACCGCCCTCAATGCGGCGATCGCCCCGGCCCTGCCGCCCTTCGCAGAGCACAAATACCTCGCGAAGGTCTATCAGGCCCTCCGCATCGAAGTCAACGAGGAGATGCGCGCCCTGGAGAAGTTCCTCGCAGGGGCCACGGCAAGCCTGCGCAAAGGCGGACGGCTGGTCGTCATCACCTACCACTCGCTCGAGGACCGCATGGTCAAGAACTTCATCAAGGCCGGCAACGTGGAGGGAGTGGTCGAAAAAGACATGTACGGCAACGGCCTGGCGCCCTTCGCCGCGGTGAACCGCAAACCCATCCTCCCTGCGGAGGAAGAGATCGCGGAAAACACTCGCGCCCGGAGCGCCAAGCTCAGAATCGCAGAAAGAGTATGAGCGGACAGGAAAAAGAAAGGAAGTGGCGGATTTCCGACATCGGTCGGGCGATCGTCAACAGTGCTGTCGCCATCGTGAAGGGCCAGTTCATCCTCCGGCTCAAGATCGACAAGTACTTCCTCCAGATCGCCTGGACCTTCTTCCTCTTCGCGATGTTCATCCTCTTCGGGCTGGGAGTCGATGTGACCCTGTCCAAAGTCGAAGAAAACAAGAAACAACTCCAAGAGCTGGAGATCCTGCATACGCAGAAGAAATATGAACTGATCACCTTGGGGCGCCGGAGCACGGTCTCCCGCCTGCTTAAGGAAAACGGATCTGCCGTAGCCGAGCCCGAGAAGCCGGCGGCGACTCTGGAATAACGATGCCATGGCACAAGAGAGCGAAAAGAAAACCCGGAAAAAGACAGACAGCGTAGGGCGCGGCCTGTACCGGCTCTATGTGCTGTTCCTGATCGGCTCGGTCTTCCTGGTCGGCCGCCTGATCTACATCCAGCTCTTCTATCAGCCGGATCCGAAGATCGTGCAGGCGCTCACCCCCACTTCCGTCAAGAAGACCATTGAGCCCGCCCGTGGCGCCATCCTGTCCGACGACGGCCGCCTGCTCGCCATGTCGCTGCCCATCTACGACATCAACATGGACTGCACGGTCATGAAGGAAAGCTACGCCAAGACCCGTGCCACCGATCCTGCCAAGGGAGACTCCCTGGAAGCGGCTTGGATGAAAAAGGCCCGGGGCCTCGCCGACGGCCTCGCCAACATCCTCAAAGAGAAATCGGCCGATGAATACTACAACCTCATCAAGAAAGGCCGGGAGCAGAACCGAAAATACGTCCGCATCGCTGCCGGCGTAGAGCGCCGCGACTACAACCGCTTGCTCCAGCTCCCTCTTTTCAACGAGGACCGTTTCCATGGCGGCTTGATCGTAGGAAAAGAGAATATCCGCAAATACCCTTACGGCAAACTCGCGCGCCGCACCATCGGCTTCGTGCGCAACAACAAGAGCAATGTCGAGAATACCCACGTGGGCATCGAGGGAAAGTTTGACTACGTGCTCCATGGGAAAGATGGCGTCGAATACCTGCGCGAGATCGACAACAAGGAGCGGGTCCACGATTCGGACAGCAGTTTCGTCCGCGCCGAGGACGGCCTGGACGTACGCACGACCCTCAATGTCGATTTCCAGGATATCGCCGACAAGGCGCTTCGGGAGCAGATGGGCGAACAGGTCGAGGTCGAAGGTGGCTGCCTCGTCCTGATGGAGACCGCGACCGGCGCGATCAAAGCCATGGTCAACCTGACCCGCGACTCGCTGACCACGCGACTGGAGGAAACCCAGAACTTCGCCATCGGGCGCCGCTACGAGCCCGGTTCCGTCTTCAAGACCGTGACACTCCTGTCAGTTCTCTCCGACGGCTATGTCAAGACCCTGGACCAGACCCTGCCGACCAACCACGGCGTCATCGCCAAGTCCGGCCTCAAACCCGATGTCCATATCAGCGACTACGAGCGCATCCACGGCACTCGGGAGATCTCCGTCCTGGACGGCTTCAAGATCTCGTCCAACTACGTCTTCGCCAAGCTGGCGATCGACAACTACGGCCGTCGGCCGCAGAAATTCATCGACAACTGCTACCTCTACAAATTGGGCGAAGCCTTCGACTTCGACATCGACGGGCTGCGGACGCCTTCCATCCCTTCGACCAAGAGCCCGGGCTGGGCGATGAGCGTCCTGGGTAACATGGGCTTCGGCTATGCCACGATGGAGACGCCGCTCCACATCCTCAACTTCTACAATGCCATTGCCAACAAGGGAAAGATGATGAAACCCTACCTGGTCGAGAGCATCGAGAAATATGGGACCGTCGTGGAGAAGCGCGGCCCTGCCATCCTCAACGGATCGATCTGCACCAAGGCCGTGGCGGACACGATCACCCGCGCCCTGGCAGCCGTGACGGAGGAAGGAACTGCCCGGCGCCTCAAAAACGCAAAGTGTACCGTGGCCGGCAAGACCGGCACCTCCTTCGCGACCATCGGCAGTCCGACCGATCCCTACAAAGACAAATACGGAAGGAAGGTCTATCAGGCCTCCTTCGTCGGCTTCTTCCCTGCGGAGAGCCCGAAATACAGTATCATCTGTATGATCTTCACGCGCCCGACGCACACCAGCTTCCAGGGCGGCGGCATCCCGGCCCTGGCGGTCAAGACCGTCGTGGACGAACTCTTTGTCCTGGATCCCCAGTGGGGCGAAGTCCTGCATAAGACCGGCACCATCCCGGTCATGCGTGATACCACCAACAAAACCAAACCCGGAAAGAATGAGACTGGAAAAAATACTAAATAAGACCGGCGCCGTCCTCCTGCATGGCACCCCCGAGACCGAGATCACGGCGATTACCAGCGACTCCCGCCAGGCCGCTCCCGGCGCGCTCTTCATCGCCGTCAAGGGCGTGGACCGCGACGGACATGATTACATCGATGCCGCCCTGGAGAAAGGGGCTGCGGCCGTTGTTTCCGCCGACCGGCGGGGCCTCGCACTCTGCGCTGACAACTTCTATGGCCACCCGTCCCGGGAGCTGACCCTCGTCGGGATCACGGGCACCAACGGCAAGACCACCACGGTCACCCTGCTCTACCACCTGTTCCGCAAGCTGGGCTACCAGTGCGGCCTGCTCAGCACGATCGCCAACTACGTCGGGGACCGGCGGATGGAGACGACCAACACCACCTCCGATCCGATCACGATCAACCGCCTGATGGCGGAGATGGTGGATGCCGGATGCGCCTACTGCTTCATGGAGGTCAGTTCCATCGGCATGGAGCAAGAGCGGGTCGCCGGCCTGAAGTTCAAGGTGGGGATCTTCTCCAACCTGACCCACGACCACCTCGACTACCACAAGACCTTCGCAGAGTACCTCCGTTGCAAGAAACTGTTCTTCGATTCTCTGCCCGCCGACGCCTATGCCATCATCAATGCCGATGACAAAAACGGCCCCGTAATGGTGCAGAACACCACAGCAAAGGTGATATGGTACTCCTGCAAGCGGATCGCAGACCGGACCTGCCGCATCATGGAGGAGAGCTTCGAAGGCATGCTGCTCAAACTCGACGGCACGGAGACCTGGACCAAGCTGATCGGCGAACACAACGCCTACAACATCCTGGCAATCTATGCGACAGCCATGGCCCTGGGCGCCGACAAGACGGAAACGCTGGTAGCCCTGAGCACCCTGGATTCCGCACCCGGCCGGCTGGAGAATCACCGCGGCCCGCGCGGCATCTCCGTGATCATCGACTATGCCCACACGCCAGATGCGATGGAGAATGTCTTGAAAACCCTGCGGGACATCGCCCCCAGCAAGCAGCTCGTCTGCCTCTTCGGCTGCGGCGGTGACCGGGACAAGACGAAACGGCCCGAGATGGCCACCGTTGCAGAGAAGATGTCGGACCGCATCATCGTGACCTCCGACAACTCCCGGACGGAAAAGACCGAGGATATCCTGGCCGACATCCGGGCCGGCTTCACCCGCAAGGGTCTGGCCAAAGCCCTCTTCATCGCTGACCGCCGGGAAGCGATCCGTACTGCCATCATGACGGCAGAGGACGGCGCCGCCATCCTCCTGGCCGGCAAGGGGCACGAGACCTACCAGATCCTCGGCACCGAGCATCTCCACTTCGACGAGCGCGAAGTGATCGATGAGATTTTCCAAGAACTGACTTCCTAAACCTATGCTGTACCATCTCTTCCAACTGCTTCAGAAATATGACATCCCCGGACAGGGGCTGATGAACTACCTGTCGTTCCGGGCCATGCTCGCCAGCATCTTCAGCATGCTGATCGCGTTCTTTGCCGGCAAACACATCATCCGCTGGCTGCAGCGCAAACAGATCGGCGAGACAATCCGCGACCTCGGTCTCGAAGGGCAGATGCAGAAGAAGGGCACCCCCACGATGGGCGGCGTCATCATCATCCTGTCCCTCGTCGTCTCCGTGCTGCTGGTCTGCGACCTGACCAACATCTATGTCCTGCTGCTCCTGCTGACCACACTCTGGTGCGGAGCAATCGGATTTACGGATGACTATATCAAAGTATTCAAGCACAATAAGGAAGGTCTCAGCGAGCGGGCCAAACTCCTGGCGCAGGTAGCGCTCGGATTTGCCATCGGCCTGACGGTCTGCTTCAACCCCAACATCGTGGTCCGGGAGAATATCCAGGAGGCCCAGGACATTGTCACCGCCGACCGCAGCGAACTCACCGTGGACTCCGAGCGGCTGGTCGAGAAGACCGTCTGGCATAAGGAAGATGTCGTGAAGAGCACCAAGACCACCATCCCCTTCGTCAAGGACCATGAGTTCGACTACAAGGTCCTCTCCCCGCTCAAGGGAAAATGGGGCTGGTACTGCAAGTGGGCCATCTACGTGCTGATGATCGTACTCGTGATCACGGCCTGCTCCAACGGCACCAACCTCACCGACGGCATGGACGGTCTGGCGGCCGGCACTTCCGCCATCGTAGGCGTCGTGATCGGCATTCTGGCCTGGCTGGGCGGCAACATCATCGACGCCGGCTACCTCAATATCATGTATATGCCCGGAACCGGCGAGATCGCCATCTTCATGTCGGCCTTCGTCGGCGCACTGATCGGCTTCTTGTGGTACAACTCCTACCCGGCGCAGGTCTTCATGGGCGACACCGGAAGCCTGACGATCGGCGGCATCATCGGCGTGAGCGCCATTCTGATCCGCAAGGAGTTGCTGCTTCCGTTGCTCTGCGGCATCTTCCTGGTCGAGAGCGCGTCTGTTCTGATCCAACGGAGCTATTTCAAATACACGAAGAAAAAATACGGTGCCGGACGACGGGTCTGGAAGATGACTCCCCTGCACCACCACTACCAGAAAGAAGGGATCCCGGCGCTGGTCACCAAGCCGGAGAAAGCCCTCCCGGAAGCGAAAATTGTCACACGCTTCTGGATCATCGGGCTCATCCTGGCTGTGGCAAGCTTGGCTGTTTTGAAGATAAGATAAGTAAACGATATGTCGGGATTAGTTGTATTGGGCGGAGCCGAAAGTGGCGTGGGAGCCGCGGTGCTCGCCAAAGTGAAGGGATTTGACGTATTTCTTTCTGATTTCGGAACGATCAAGGAGGAGTATGCTGCCGAACTGCGCAAGTGGGACATCCCCTTCGAGCAGGGACATCATACCGAGGAACTGGTGTTGAACGCCGACGAAGTGGTCAAGAGCCCCGGCATCCCCTCGACGGC
>JAEEGL014914591.1_pt1 | contig 13985 bp, 10 predicted proteins | sample 9134231 | NCBI WGS metagenome assembly JAEEGL01 (sample SAMN16246548, study PRJNA631951) | gut metagenome | biome: gut microbiome; feature: rumen; material: fiber-attached | host: Bos | place: Iran: Karaj | collected 2018-10
AAGAAGGCATCGACGTTTACTCCACCATCAGGGTGATCGAGCTCTGATAAACCCGCGCTGACGCGCTTATCCACATATAAGGAGAAAAACTTATGGCACTTATCGTTCAAAAGTTCGGCGGCTCCTCCGTCAAGGACGCGGAGCGGCTGCGGAACGTAGCGGGCATCGTTACCGATACCTACAAAGCAGGAAACCAGGTCGTAGTCGTCGTTTCCGCGCAGGGCGACACGACGGACGATCTGATCGAAAAAGCGGCGGAGCTCAACGAGCGCCCCTCCAAGCGCGAAATGGACGTGCTGCTTTCAGCCGGAGAGCAGATATCCATGTCGCTGCTGGCGATGACCATCGAAAAGATGGGCTTCCCCGTCATCTCGCTGACCGGCTGGCAGGCGGGCGTTCAGACGACCTCAAAGCACGGCGTCGCGGGCATCAAGAAGATCGACACCGAGCGAATCTTCGCGGAGCTCGATAAGAAGCAGATAGTCATTGTCGCGGGCTTCCAGGGCATCAGCAAATACGACAACATCACCACCCTCGGCAGAGGCGGAAGCGACACCTCCGCGGTCGCGATCGCGGCGGCGCTAAAGGCGGAGCTCTGCCAGATATACACCGACGTCGACGGCGTTTACACCGCCGACCCGCGCATCGTCAAGAACGCGCACAAGCTCGACGAGATAAGCTTTGACGAAATGCTCGAGCTCGCCACCCTCGGCGCGCAGGTGCTTCAGAACCGCTCCGTCGAGATAGCCAAGAAATACAACGTCAACCTTGAGGTCCTCTCAAGTCTTACAAAAGCCAAAGGCACCAAAGTTGTGGAGGTAACAAAAATGGAAAAAATGCTTATTAAGGGCGTAACCAAAGACACGAGCATCGCGCGCATCTCCGTAGTCGGCGTCGCCGACGTTCCGGGCATCGCGTTCCGTATATTCGACCTGCTGGGCAGAAAGGATATCAACGTCGATATCATCCTGCAGTCCATCGGTCGCGAAGGCACGAAGGATATGACCTTCACCGTCAGCTCCGCGGACGCGGACTACGCCGCCGAGGCGCTGCACGAGAGCGAGCTGCTGAAGGATAAGAAGATCCTCGTCGACAAGGACGTCGCGAAGGTCTCCATCGTCGGCGCCGGAATGGAAACGCACTCCGGAGTCGCCGCCCGTATGTTCGAGGCGCTCTACGACGCGAGCATCAACATCCAGATGATCTCCACCAGCGAGATCAAGATCTCGGTGCTGATCGACAAGAAGGACGCCGACCGCGCCGTCATCGCGATCCACGACAAATTCGATCTGTAAGAAATACGCAAACACATGAAAAAGCAACCGCCCGCACGGGCGGTTGCTTTTTCATTATGACCGAAACTGAACTTACGCAAGCTTCGCGGCTATGCGGAGAACGATCAGCGCGTCGTTCACACTGACTTTGCCGTCGCCGTCTTTGTCGTATTCCGCAATCGCTTCCGGTGTCGCTTCCGCAAGTCCCGCCGCAACGCGCAGCACTGCAAGCGCGTCGGCAACGGTGATCTCGTCTTCGGGCACGCCGGGTTTCATATCATCCGGAGTAATAATAGCACCTGAGTCAAAATAACCGTATACATTAGGCCAAACTCTATCAATCAACTCGCATTTTTCTATTTCATTCCATGCTTCGATCACCGCGTCCACGCTGTATTTAGCAAGCTTGATCATAAATTCAACATTCAGCTCTTTGTCAAGCGTCTTTCCCCGCTCCGCGAGAACTCTGCGAAGGCCCGCATATATTTCATGCCAGCTCTCTATCTGCAGATTCGGGAACAGAGCGGCGACGTCGCCGTTATACGGTTCCTTGAATGAAACCAGAATCTCTCCGGGAACTATTTCGGCATATTCCAGCTTTGCAAATTCAACAAGCGCGTTTCTCTCGAGGATCGCAACAGCGCTGGCAGCAGCCTCACACGTCCTCTCCGTCAGCGTGACTTCAAACCACCTTCCGAAATCCTCGATCGGCTTCTCGGGGTTGGTTATGATCTCGGCCGCTCTGGCTCTTACATCCACATAGCTTTTGATGTCTATTTCCGGGAACAGATCTCTCAAATCTCCGAAGTATGGCTCGTAAAGCCTCAACTCGATCTCACCGGGCATCCATGTCTCGATCACGTGCACCAAAGGCCAGTTATGCATGCTCAGTCCGATAACGTTTCCGAAACCGTCAAAAACGACGCCATCCGTATACCTCCCGCCGTTACAGTAGATCCTCGGACCGGCGCCGATACCGGCTACATTGAGAAATGCGGCAGTATATATTGACGATTTCACTGACTTTTCCTTCAGCTCAACAACAAACTCTTTCCCGACGTATCCGAGCATTACCTGATTTAGCTCTTCGAGCGGTTTTCCGCTTTCCTCGATGTTTTTAAGTATGATATCGTAATATGATTCGATTTCTATTTGCGGGAGCTTTTCGCGCAGATCGAGGTACGGGCCATCGACGGTGTAATATTGCTCTTTTGAGCCAACGAAGATTTCGCCCGGAATTATATCGCCGAGCCGAGTTTCATCCTCAGTTTCCCCATCCTCGATATAGTAATTCTTTTGCACCAAAAAGACGCGCCAGTTGTTCTTGAGCGCCTCTACCGCGGCGTCTACCGCTTCCGCGCTTTTATCAACCAGCGTGACGAAGAACGTCTTGCCGGTCAGAGAGGCAATCATCGGATCCCATTCTTCTTGCGGCTGCTGAGTCGCCTCAAGCAACGAGAGATACACGTCGGTGTACTCTTCTATCTCGATCTCTGGAAGAATCTTCTGAAGGTCGCCGTTGCCGGAATAGTACCCGTAGAGTGATTCGTAAAGCATCACGATTATCTCTCCGGTCGTGTACTTGCGTTCGGCGAATACCGTCGCGGGGACGAACGCCGCCGTAAGCGCAAGGCACAGCGTCACTGCAATAATGCGTTTGTAAAGTTTTTTCATCATCTTATCCTCCTGATATAACTGTAATTAATATAGTTTCGGGTCGAGGTCAGCCCTTACTGACGCTTATACTCCACAGTCCGCCTTTGTTATCAACGCATATCTCGACACTTCCTTCCGCAACTTTCAAGGTCACGAAATACTTTGAGCCGGATGATACGTAAGTGATCTCGGCGTCTTCAATCCCAGACAAAGCCACGTCGGAATTCAGCGCGATTTGCCTGGCTTTTTCCGTCACTTCTTTTTCATTCACCACCGCGGCCCAGTCGCCATGGAGAACGGTCGTTTCATAACGTATCAAATCGCCGGACGCGGCGTCTATTATTACCTTGCCGACACCGTCGCTGCCCTCATAGTAATCGAGCGCGTAACAGACCTGTTCATCCAAATAGTCTACAGAATCGGGGCCGAGAACGTTTTCCGACTTTCTATAATCAAAGGTTTTATATTCCCCGTTTATCCGGTAAGTGACAGCGGGCATATCTTCTTTTATGAATTCGCCTTCCGGCGCGCCGGAGGGGCTGTCGCTGTCCGCCGTTCCGGAGGACGATCCACCCGACGTTTCTGACGACGATACGTCCGGCGTTTCTGACGACGATACCGGCTCATCCGGAGTATCCGACGAGGAGCCGCTCGGCGCTTCGCTGCCGCGGGAGCGGCTTTCGCCGCTTTGTTCAGACGAGGCGTTGTTTTCGCTTTCCGGCGCGGAGCTGTTTTCCGACTCGCCGCTTTCGGATTCGCCGCTGTCGACGGGAGCGACTATACCGGAATTGCCGCTGCCGTTCGGGGCAACGAAGTTTTCGTTGCGGAAGGAGCCGATCGCTTTCAGCGCGAGCGGCGTTCCGACGGCGATAACGACTATCGCGACCGCCGCAGCCGCCCATTTCAGCCACGGCTTGAACGCCTTTATCTTCGTTTTATCCGGCAGTTCATCGGCAGCTTCGATATATTCGGGAGCTATAAACTCCAGCACGTCAAGCATTTCGTTACCTCTCATAAGACGAAACCCTCCTTTTTGAGATATTCACTGAGCCGTTTGCGGCAGCGGAAAAGCGTCGTTTTCACCTTGCTCTCCGACACGCCGAAACGCTCGGAAATGTCGGCTACCGTATCAAAATACCAATACCGGCGAATGAATATATTGCGTTTTTCCGCGTCAAGAACGGCGAGAAATCCGTTTATCGCTCTGCCGAGCGCCTCGTTATCCATACGGCGTTCTACGTCGTCCGGCGCGGGCAGGCACTGCTCAAGCTCTTCGCTGAGCTCACATATATACGCACTGCGCTTCAGCCGGTTATCGCTGCGGCAGCGGTTGAGCGCGACGTGACGGATTATGCGCGCGAGGAAGGCGTAGAGATAGTCGCGCGGTTCATGAGGCGGGATGGAGTTCCACGCCTGCAGGTAGGTGTCGTTTTCGCATTCTTCCGCAACGCGCTCGTCGTTTGTCATTCCGCAAGCGAGCGAACGCAGGCGGCCGCCGTATTTCTCGGCGGTTAGCTTTATCGCTTCTTCGTCGCGCTGCAGGTACAGGTCGACGATCCTGCTGTCATCCACGGGCCTCCATCTCCTTTCTTTCGCGGTGGAAGGCCTTCACCATAAGAAGCACTCTTTTATGGAAAAGGTTACATATTTTTATTAAAAAGAAAGCGCCGACATTCGGCGCTTTCGGACATATGCTTTTATCAGAAGAATGTCAGCTGACTGCTCTTGGGGATACCCGCGAACGCTCCGAGGCGATCCATCGCCTCGACGATGGATTTGGAGACGCCGCTGACGTTTTTTATATCCTCCTGAGTTGAGAAGCGGGATTCCTTCCGCGCTTCGGCGAGCGCGGTGGCGACGGAGTCGCCGAGTCCCGCGACGGCGATGAACGGCATCCTTATGCCGTCGCCTTCCACGACGAAGCGGAACGGATCGGATTTATATATATCGACCGGCAGGAAGCTGACGCCGCGCGAATACATTTCGATCGAAAGATCCATTACATTGAGCGCGTTCTTGTCGTTCGCAGACATTTTTGAGCCGCTTTCCTGCAGCTTCGCGAGCAGCGCCGCGCGTTTGCCCTTTATGCCGCTCAGACCGCCGGACATCGTTTCGGCGTCGAAGCCGTCCGGACGGACGGTGAACAGCGCCGCGTAGAATTCGCGCGGACGGTATACCTTGTACCATCCGAGGCGTATCGCGCTCATAACGTAAGCGGCGGCGTGCGCCTTCGGGAACATGTACTTGATCTTTTTGCAGCTGTCGAGATACCACTCCGGCACGCCCTTGCTCTTCATAAGCTTCTCGTCGTCTTCGGAAAGAGTCTTGTTCTTCTTTCTGACCTTCTCCATGATCGAGAACGCCTGATCTGACGGCAGTCCTTTGTGCATCAGATAAACCATTATGTCGTCTCTTGTGCCTATGACCTCGGAAATCGTGCAGACGTTGTTTTTTATGAGATCCTGCGCGTTGCCGAGCCAGACGTCAGTTCCGTGCGAAAGGCCGGAGATCTGGAGCAGATCGGAGAACTTCTTGGGCTGCGCGTCAACGAGCATCTGACGCACGAACTCGGTGCCCATTTCCGGCAGGCCGAGAGTGCCCGTCTCGCAGTTGATCTGCTTGGCGTCGACGCCGAGCGCCTCCGGCGACGTGAACAGCGACATGACCTTCTTATCGTTCAGCGGAACGCTTGTGAAGGGTGTGTCGGTAGTATCGGTAAGATGCTTCGCGAGCGTCGGTACATCGTGCCCGAGAAGGTCGAGCTTCAGCAGAGTATCGTGCATCGAGTTGAAGTCGAAATGGGTGGTGATTATATCCGAATCGGATTTATCCGCAGGGCGCTGAACAGGAGTGAAATCGTAGATCTCGTAGCCCTTCGGAACGACGACGATCCCGCCCGGATGCTGTCCGGTCGTGCGTTTTACGCCGGTCGCGCCGGTAACGAGGCGCTCTATCTCCGCGTTGCTGACAAGCTTTCCGCGTTTTTCGAGATACTTCTTGACGAAGCCGTACGCGGTCTTTTCCTGGATAACGGAAATTGTGCCGGCCTTGAAGCAGTATTCGGCTCCGAAAAGCGAGTCAACGTATTTGTGAACGGTAGACTGGAATTCGCCGGAGATATTAAGGTCTATATCCGGCGCTTTTTCTCCGTGGAAGCCGAGGAATGTCTCAAACGGGATGTCGTGACCGTCTCCGACCATAATCGTACCGCATTCGGGACATGGCTTTTCATCAAGCTCAAAACCGGACTTTACGCTTCCGTCGGTGATGAATTCGGAATGCTTACACTTTTTGCACACGTAGTGAGGAGGAAGTGGGTTTATTTCGGTAATGCCCGCCATCGTCGCCGCAAAAGACGAACCGACGGAACCACGCGAGCCGACGATATATCCGTTTTCGTTTGAAAAATTGACGATGCGCCTCGCGGATTCATACATTACCGAGAATCCGTTGTTGATAACGGAATTGACCTCTTTCGCGAGGCGGTCTTCAACAATCGCGGGCAGCGGATCCCCGTAAATCTCGTGCGCTCTCGCGTAGGTGTTGTTGCGGAAGCTTTCCTCTGCGCCTTCTATCGAAGGCGTGAACGTTCCTTCCGGAACCGGAAGGATCTCTTCAATCATATCGGCGATTTTGTTGGTGTTTGTAACGACGACCTCGAACGCTTTTTCTTCGCCGAGGTAGGAAAACTCTCGGAGCATATTGTCGGTCGAGCGGAAATACAGCTCGCTTTCCGTCTCGCCCGGCTGGAATCCGGCCGCATCCATCAGCACCTCGCGGAATATGCTGTCGCGAGGGTTGAGAAAATGCACGTCTCCGGTCGCGACAACGGGCTTACCGAGCTTTTCTCCGAGCTCAACTATTTTTTTATTGATAGCTCTGATATCGTCCTTGCTGTTGACGGACGTAATATCGTCGTCATTAATGAGAAACTCGTTGTTTGCGACCGGCTGTATCTCGAAATAATCGTAGTAGTCGGCTATTTTCCTGATTTCGTCTTCGCTTCTCGCCTCAAGGAACGCACGATACAGCTCGCCTTCAACGCACGCGCTTCCGACGATGAGGCCTTCGCGCAGGGCGTTAAGATCGCTCTTCTTAACGCGAGGCTGATAATAGAAGTTATCGATATGCGCTTTTGAAACGAGCTTGTAGAGATTCTTCAGTCCCGTTTTGTTTTTCACGAGCAGGACCTGATGGAAACGGTGCATTGAGTTGGTGTTCATTCCTTCAAGAGCGCCGTTCAGACCGGAAGTATCGGTTACTCCGTCCGCCTTAAGCCTCTCAACCAGATCGCGGAAGATCGCGGCGAGTACTTTTGTGTCATCAAGAGCGCGGTGGTGACGGAAATCGCCGTATCCGAGAAAACGCGCAACAGTGTCAAGCGTCATTTTCCTCAGCTGCGGATAGTATTTACGGCAAAGCGGAATCGTGTCAATATGCGAATAGTCGTACGAAATCCCGTTTCTTTCGCACGCGGCGGCTATAAAGCTCGTATCAAAAGCCGCGTTGTGCGCGACAAGAACGCTGTCGCCGCAGAAATCAAGAAAACTGCGCACAGCTTCGTTTTCATTCGGAGCATCGGCGACCATATCGTCGGTAATGCCGGTTATCGTTTGAATCTTTTCGCTGATATGCTTCTCGGGATTGCAGAAGGTCTGGAATTCCTCTGCCACTTCTCCGCAGCGGAATTTGACGGCTGCGATTTCGGTTATCCTCTCGGTTGAGAGCGTCGTGCCGGTCGTTTCTATATCGAATACGGTGAACTCTCCGTCAAGAGAAACTACGGAATCACCTACGAAAGCTTTAACGATATCGTTGACGAAGTAATCCTCGACGCCGTAAAGCATTTTAACTCCGTATTTCTTTGCCGCGGCGGCAGCGGCGGGATACGCCTGGACGACGCCGTGATCCGTGACGGCAATCGCTTTATGTCCCCACTCCGCCGCGCGTTTTACGTAATCCTCGATATCGTTGATACCGTCCATAGACGACATATTGGTGTGAAGGTGCAGTTCAACGCGCTTCTGTTCTGAAGTATCCGGAACGGTCTGCTTCGGAACAGTCATAATATCATCGGCGAAAAGACACATATCGCCGAAGAACCTGTCGTAACGCATTATTCCGCGAACGCGTATACGGACACCCTCAGAGAGCTTGTCAACAACGCGGCCGAGTTTATCGGTATAGTCTTCGAGCTTTAACGCGACAGACGCCGTGTAATCTGTGATGTAAACAGTCGCGCGAAGCTTCGTGCCGTCGCGTGTTTCACGCGTGTCGAGTTTGAATACGTCGCCTTCAACGCATACTCTTCCGGTATCCTCGTTTATCAAAGACATGGGAATCGTCGGTTTCGTTATCTTATTTCCGAGCAGAACGCGCTCTGACTCTTTGGTGACATTTCCGCTTCCGGCGGTTGACAATGCAAGAAGCTCCTCGTCGCTGATGACGTTGTCCACTTCCGTAACGCCGTCGTATGCGATCTTGAACGGCTTTTTGACGGCATCGCGCATCTGCTTTTCAAGATAAGCGGTTACTCCCCTCTCGTCGAGATAAGACATTCCGCCTTTCGCAAGAGTCACGGTAACGGTGTCGCCTTCGATGGTATATTTGCATCCGGCAAGCAGCGATGCCGTCGGAGGACTTTTTGAAATCACCCTGTTGAGTATCTCCGCAAACGTGTATTTGTCGGTATCGCTCACGGTTTCATCCGCAGGTGCTTCAGCGTACTCAAAAGCGTTCCCGGAACCGCTGCTGCTTTCGGGAGCCGCGTTCACGTGCTCCGATTCCGGACTATTATCAGCGGCCGAAACATCGGCGTTCTGCGCCTCGGGGCAATCGATCGTCACGTCGCTGAATCCGTACTCCGAAATGAGCATTGCGGATATTTGCGCTTTCATGCCGTCTGTGACGGCTTCGAGCACAGTAAGAGAAAGAACGTTGCTTTCCTTTCGGAGAGAAGCGTTCTTTATTGTAAGAGAGCCAATCTCGTCGGATGCGGCAATCTTATTAAACACGTCTGAGAACTTGTATCCAGTATCACTCATCTTTTGTTTCGTATTCCTTTATGTATTTTAAAAGCGCGTCAAGCAGCTCGGATTCCCTGACCTTTTCAACGATTTCGCCTCTTTTGAAAACCAGCCCGACTCCGTCGCCTCCGGTTATCCCGAAATCCGCCTCGCGGGCTTCCCCGGGGCCGTTGACCACGCAGCCCATTACGGCTACTTTTACGGGCTTTTTGCAGCCGGCAAGCATTCTCTCGGTCTGTTCGGCAAGAGATTTTACGTCGATTCGCGTTCTTCCGCATGTCGGACAGGATATGACCTGCGCTCCGCTGCGGATCCCGCACGCCTTGAGTATCTCAATTCCTGCCTGAACCTCCTTAACGGGCGAAGCGGTCAGTGAAACTCGAAGCGTATCGCCTATCCCGTCGAGCAAAAGCGATCCGAGCGCGGCGGAACTGCGTATCACGCCGGTCCTCTCCGTTCCCGCTTCGGTGACGCCGATATGAAGCGGATAATCAGACTGAGATGAGAAGAGCCGATACGCCTTGACCGTGTCGGCTACCGACGACGTCTTAATTGAAACAACGGTATTGAAAAAGTCCAGCTCCTCAAGAAGACTCACCGCGTTCAGCGCGCTTTCGCACAAAGCCTCCGGCGTCGGAGCTCCGTACTTTGAAAGCAGTTCCTTTTCAAGCGAACCGGAGTTTACTCCGACTCTTACCGCAACGCCGTTTGCGGCGCATTTGGCGATGACGGCGCGGACTTTTTCCGCTCCGCCGATATTGCCGGGGTTGATCCTTATCTTGTCGGCGCCGCGGTCGACGGACTCGATCGCAAGCTTATAATCAAAGTGTATATCCGCCACGACCGGAATCGAAACGGCCTTCTTGACGGCCTCAAGCGTTTTGAGCGCGTCCTTATCCGGCACGGCAACGCGCAGAACGTCAGCGCCTGCGGCCTGAACCGCAAGCGCCTGCCCAACGTTGCCATCAACGTCGTATGACGGAACGTCCAGCATCGTCTGCACGGAAACCGGCGCACCGCCGCCGATGAATGTATTTCCGACTTTAACCCTGCGCGTCATTTCACACCTCAAACGAACAGCGAGAAGATATCCTTCGCAAACACAAGTATCATAAGACCAATGAGCAGAACGAATCCGACCGTGTGGATAATACCCTCCACCTTGCGGCTGACCGGCTTGCGGAAGATCATCTCGATCAGCGTAAAGAGTATTCTGCCTCCGTCAAGCGCCGGAAGCGGAAGCAGGTTGAACACACCGAGGTTTATGCTTATCATTCCTATCAGGTTAAGCACCGTTTTCCAACCGCTTGAAACCGTCTTCACGACCGTCTCGGTGACCGCGACGGGGCCGCCAAGCGAACGAATCGGTATTTTGCCAGTTATCAGGCTTGCGAAAGAATATAAAACAAGCCTTACCGTTGAAACGGTTTCCGATATGCTGTATCCGATAACGCCGAAAAACGTCTTCTCTTTACCGAGGAACTGATACGCTTCAGGTCCGTACTCTAAGTATGTTCCCTTCGAACCGGAGTCCTCGTCGGTATAAACGTAAAGCTGTACGTCCTTCATCTCCAGCTTCTCGCCGTCTCTGACAATGACGAAGTCGGCTTTTCCGTCGTCGTCAAGCGCGAGAACGTAATCGAGATCGCGGGGAATATATACTCTTCTGTCATTGACTTTAACTATCTCGTCGCCTATCTGAATCGCGTTCTGAACGCCCTCGTTTGCCTGCGGAACGTTCGCGATGATACGCGTACCGAGAAGCGGCATCTGACAGACAAGTATCGACATTATCAGCAACCCGAGCAGAATGTTCATGGTTGCGCCCGCCGCGAGAATGATAAGTCGCTTCCACGGACGCTGATTGACGAACGCCCGGGGTTCCTCGCTCTCGCCGTCTTCGCCTTCCATGGCGCAGTAACCGCCTATCGGGAAAAGGCGGAGCGAATACTCGGTCTCGCCCTTGCCAAACTTGAAGAGGGCCGGTCCCATACCGAGCGCAAACTTATTCACCTTCACCTTGAACAGCTTCGCGGTAATGAAGTGCCCGAACTCGTGAATGAAAATCATCACGGCGAAAGCGATTATTGATATTAAAATGCCGAGGAAAGTGTTCATACTATCACCAGGTTCTTTTTACAACCGACGCGATCCTTCTGCCCTGCATATCGGCGTCTATGATACCGTCGAGATCGTTATCTGTCGGAGCGGCGCCGAGCAGAGCGGTTTCAACGCAGCGCGGTATATCGCAGAAACCGATTTCGTGTTTCAAAAAGCGCTCAACCGCGACTTCATTAGCGCCGTTCAGCACGGCGGTCGCGTTGCCGCCCATTTCAAGCGCGGTGTAGGCGTAGTCAAGGCACTTAAAGGTCGCGGTGTCGGGCTCTTCAAAACTGAGACTGCCGAGAGTCGCAAAATCGACCGGTTTATAATCCGCGAATTCTCTGCTCGGATACGTAAGCGCGTAACTTATCGGAAGGCGCATATCCGGATAGGACATCTGCGCTATCACGGCTCCGTCTCTGAAACGCACCATCGAATGAATGATGCTCTCTTTATGGATAACGACTTCTATTTTTTCCGTCGGAACGCCGAAAAGCCGGACGGCTTCGATCACCTCAAGGCCTTTATTCATAAGCGTTGCGGAATCAACGGAAATCTTTTGTCCCATATTCCAGTTCGGATGCCTGACGGCCTGCTCCGGAGTTACGGTACGAAGCTCAAACTCCTTCATGCCTCTGAACGGCCCTCCCGAGCCGGTGAGTATTATTTTATCAACCTCGGCATCATGATCGGACGAAGCGAGCATACACTGGAAAATCGCGCTGTGTTCACTGTCTATCGGGAAAATCTCCACCCCGCGTTTTTTCGCAAGCGGTATCACGTATTCGCCGCCGGCAACGAGGCTCTCTTTGTTCGCTAGAGCAAGCCGCTTTCCCGCTTCGATCGCCGCGACGGTCGGTTTAAGACCGGCAAAGCCGACGACGGCGTTTACCACGGTCTGCGAGTCACATTCACGAACGCATGAACAAAGCGCATCTTCTCCGGAATACACCTTCGTGCCGGTGTCGGCGACGCGGATTTTCAGCTCCTCCGCGGTGGCGGGATCAGTCATGACGGCGGCGGCGGGCAAGAACTCCCTGATCTGCTTTTCCAGGGCTTCGACGCTGCTTTTGGCCGACAAAAGCGTGATACGCATGCCCAGCGAGCGTATCACGTCAAGCGTCTGTATTCCTATTGAACCTGTCGAGCCGAGAACGGCTACCGAATTGTCATTCATATTCTATGCTCCGATTAATGAATTATCATATGTACGCCGAGATAATCCAGCCCGTAAACAAAAAGCAGGAACGTCGGCGCGGCAAATATCAAGCTGTCAAATCGGTCGAGGATGCCTCCGTGCCCCGGCATCAGATTGCCGAAGTCCTTCAAATCGCAGTGTCTTTTGATGACCGACATAAAAAGGTCTCCGAACTGCCCTATCACGCTCGTTATCAGCCCGGCAGCGGCAAACAACGGCAGCGAGACGTCGACTCCCGTCACCTTTTCGGATATGATTCCGGCAACGACGAAAGTCAACACGCCGAACACGGCTCCGCCTATCGCTCCTTCAACAGTCTTCTTGGGGCTGACTGACGGAGCAAGCTTGTGCTTCCCTATCAGCATCCCCGTAAAAAGCGCAAACGTATCGGTCAATATCACGCATACTATCGGCAGCAGCATGAACACAAAGCTCATACGCGCATCAACGACCATGGTTTCGGGCATTCTGCGCAGAACGATCAGCGACGAAAGGAACACGGGAATAATGGTTGCCATCAAAAACGCAACCGAAATATGTTCAAGACGGTATTTCTTATTCTTGAAAACAAGAAGCATAAACAACGCTACGACGAACACAAATGCCACGCCGATGAATACGCCTATCCGCATATCCCCCGGGAAGAGATATAAAAACGGTATAGCGGCCGAGTATATAATGCTCAGAACCGTAAGAGTGTGATCCTGAACATACTTCGTAGCCGAAAGCAGCTCATATATTCCTATCGCGGAAATGAGCGCTACGGCGATATTCAACACGATCGTGTCCGACCAGATAAGTATCGGTGCGGCGAGTAGTATGAGTATCGAAGCGGTAAAAATCCTCTGCTTCATTTTCTGCCCCCGTATCTGCGGTCTCTTTCCGCAAAGTCTGCAAAAGCACGAAGAAGGTCTTTTCTGTCGAAATCCGGCCAAAGCACGTTATCGAACCAGAACTCGGAATACGCGGCCTGCCAAAGCATAAAGTTTGATAGTCTCAACTCTCCGCTCGGACGAATAATCAAATCCGGAGAAGGCTGCCCCGCAGTATACAGATAGCTTTCAACGGTATCTTCCGTTATTTCCTCAGCCGACAGCTTACCCGCTTCAACGTCGGCGAGCATACTCCGGAACGCATGAACAAGCTCAGCTCGGCCGCCGTAGTTAAGGGCAATGTTGAGCGTGATACCGTCGTTTGCGGCGCTGTCCGCCTCAAGCTGCTTAATTTCATCTTTCACGTCCTGAGGGAACGGAGAAATATCGCCTATAAACTTTATCACGATATTGTTTTTTTTCAGTTCGATAAAGCCCTTCTTCAAATAATCGCGGAGAATGCTCACAATAGAATCTATCTCATCCTGCGAGCGTTTCCAGTTCTCCGTTGAGAATGCGTAGACAGTTACGTATTTGACCCCGAGCTCGTTGCAATATATAACGATATCGCGAAAAACCCCGGCACCCTTACTGTGACCGAGGCTTCTCGGCAAACCGCGTTTCTTTGCCCAGCGGCCGTTTCCGTCCATTATAATGCCTATGGACTCGGGTACGACCGCCGGAAGCTTATGCTTTTTCCTCAAATCAGACCTCTAATATCTCTTTTTCCTTGACCTCGAGGACCTTAGTAATCTTATCGGAATAGGTATCGGTAAGCTCCTGAATGTCCTTTTCACAGATCTTATAATCGTCCTCGGTCATCTCGCCGGCCTTCTGCTGCTTTTTGAAATCCTCG
>JAEEGL015147883.1_pt1 | contig 13985 bp, 18 predicted proteins | sample 9134231 | NCBI WGS metagenome assembly JAEEGL01 (sample SAMN16246548, study PRJNA631951) | gut metagenome | biome: gut microbiome; feature: rumen; material: fiber-attached | host: Bos | place: Iran: Karaj | collected 2018-10
CCAGGAGACCCACCGCGATCACCAATACTTTCAGAGGCATCTCGGCAGGGGTCGTAAGCGTGATCTCCGTAGTACTGTTCTGCATCTTCGCGCTCCTGGTCATAATAGGAATCATCCTCGTCCAGGAAGGCACCAGAAAGATCCCCGTACAGTACGCAAAGAGAGTTGTGGGCCGTAAGATGTACGGCGGTCAGTCGACGCACATACCCATGAAGGTCAACCAGGCGGGCGTTATCCCCGTGATCTTCGCGGTATCGCTGCTCCAGCTGCCCCTTACATTCGCATACATGTTCCCGAGCTCGGGCTTCGCGGCATTCTGCTCCAAGTGGCTCTCGCCCAGCGGCCACCCCGGTGTGTGGATCTACTTCGCGCCCGACATGCTCCTGATCTTCGCTTTCACATACTTCTACAGTATGATAAGCTTTGATCCTACCGAGATCGCCGAGAACATGAGATCGAACGGCGGCTTTATCCCCGGCATCCGCCCGGGAAAACCGACAGCTGAGTACATAGGAAAGGTCTCCTCGAGGCTCAACCTCGTGAGCGCCATCTTCCTCGCGATAGTAGCGGCAATACCGACGCTGCTCTCGCACTGGACGAACCTGAACATAGGCTTCGGCGGAACGTCTCTGATAATCGCGGTAGGCGTTGCGCTCGACACCATGAAGGCTCTCGAGACTCAGATGATGATACGCAATTACAGCGGTTTCTTGAAGTAACAGGAGAAAGACATGAAGCGGGTAGTATTGCTCGGGCCTCCCGGTGCCGGCAAGGGCACGCAGGCGGTCCGCATAGCTGAAAGGTACGGTATTCCACACATTTCCACCGGCGACATCTTCCGCGCCAACGTCAAGGAAGGCACGCCGCTCGGAAAGAAGGCCAAGGAGTTCATGGATAAGGGGCTCCTCGTGCCGGACGAACTGGTGTGCGATCTCGTGGAGGACAGAGTCAGCAAGGATGACTGCGCAAACGGTTATCTGCTCGACGGCTTCCCCCGCACGGTCTTCCAGGCGGAGCACTTCGACAGGTTCCTTGAACAGGACGGTCAGGCTCTCGACTGCGTGATCGACATCGAGGTAGCGGAAGACATCCTCCTTCCGAGGATGATAGGCAGAAGGGTCTGCCGCCAGTGCGGAAAACCCTATCACATCATAAACACCCCTCCGAAGGTCGAAGGCGTCTGCGACGTCTGCGGCGGAGAGGTCTACCAGAGAGCGGACGATTCCGAAGAGACGGTAAAGAACCGTTTCAAGGTCTATCAGGAACAGACGAGCCCTCTTATAGACTACTATAAGAACGGCGGAGTCCTCTCCCCGATAGACGGAGCCCGTCCCCAGGATGTCGTTTTCGAAGAGATCTGTTCTCTTCTCGGAGAGTAGATTATGATCGTGATCAAATCTAAGGAAGAGATCAAGCTAATGGAAAAGGCCTGCGAGGTGACAGGCATGATGCTCAGGGATCTCCCGGACGTCATAAAGCCGGGCATCTCGACGGCATGGCTCGATCAGTGGCTTGAAAACTATATCCTTAAGCACGACATGAAGCCCGCATTCAAAGGCTACGGCGGCTTCCCCGCCACGGCCTGTATTTCGGTCAATGAAGAGGTCATTCACGGTATCCCCTCGAAGAGGAGGATACTCCGCGAAGGCGATATCGTGAGCGTCGACCTCGGAACCATATATAAGGACTATTATTCCGATGCGGCAAGAACTTATCCGGTTGGCAAGGTGAGCGACGAAAAGGCCAAGCTTATCGCCGTCGCCAGGGAAAGCTTTTTCGAGGGTATCAAATACGCGAGAAAGGGCAACAGACTGGGCGATATCTCACATGCCGTTCAAACATACGTTGAGGCCGCAGGCTTCTCCGTAATAAGAGATTACGTAGGTCACGGTGTAGGCAGAGACCTGCACGAGGATCCTCCGGTGCCAAACTACGGTAAGGCCGGTCACGGCCCGCAGCTGATACCGGGCATGACGCTGGCGGTGGAACCTATGATCGCGGCCGGTGACTACGATGTAAAAGTGCTGAGCAACGACTGGACAGTCGTCACTGTGGACGGTTCGATGACAGCGCATTACGAAAACACCATAGTCATCACGGACGATGAACCCAGAATCCTAACGTGTTTTGACAGCTAAGCAAGCCGGAAAAGGAGGGACGCTGTTAATGGCAAAGAAAGACAGCATAGAAGTATTCGGTACAGTGCTGGAGGCGCTCCCAAATGCGATGTTCAAGGTAAAGCTTGAAAACGAATTTGAGGTACTGGCGCACATATCCGGCAAAATGAGGATGAACTTCATCCGCATCCTTCCCGGAGACAGGGTAAGGCTCGAGCTTTCACCCTACGATCTCACAAAGGGAAGAATCACTTGGAGAGACAAATAGTCCTGTCAGGAGGAATCAAAATGAAAGTCAGAAGTTCAGTTAAGCCGATCTGTGAAAAGTGCAAGGTCATCAAGAGAAACGGGAAGGTCATGGTAATCTGTGAGAATCCCAAGCACAAGCAGGTTCAGGGCTAGGTCAAGTTTTAGGAGGTTAAGTTATGGCTCGTATAGCCGGTGTCGATTTACCCAGAGAAAAGAGAGTTGAAATCGGACTTACCTACATCTACGGTATCGGAAGACCCACGGCAAGCAAGATCCTTGCCGAAGCCGGAGTAAACCCCGACACGAGAGTTAAGGACCTTTCCGAGGAAGAGGTAGGCGCAATCAGAAAAATCATCGATTCCGAATATCTCGTAGAAGGCGATCTCAGAAGAGAAGTCTCTATGAATATCAAGCGTCTGATGGAGATCGGATGCTACAGAGGGATCCGTCACAGAAGAAATCTGCCGGTCCGCGGACAGAATACGAAGAACAATTCCAGGACCCGCAAAGGTCCCAAGAAGACCGTCGGCAGAAAGAAGAAGGACTAGTAAGGAGGTAAGCTGAAAGATGGCAACAGTAAAGAAAGCTGTACGCAAGAAGAAGAGAGAACGCAAGAATATTGAAAGCGGTCAGGCTCATATCCAGGCTACCTTCAACAACACCATAGTCACCCTTTCCGATCTTAACGGAAACGCTCTTTCATGGTGCTCGTCCGGAGCTCTCGGTTTCAAGGGCTCCAGAAAGTCCACTCCGTTCGCCGCCCAGATGTGCGCCGAAGAGGCCGCCAAGGGCGCCATGGAGCATGGTCTCAAGAACGTTGAAGTCTACGTAAAGGGCCCCGGCTCCGGCAGAGAAGCCGCCATCAGGGCACTTCAGGGCGCAGGCCTCAACATCACCATGATCAAGGACATCACACCCATTCCTCACAACGGCTGCAGACCGCCGAAGAGAAGAAGAGTTTAGTTAAGGGAGGAAAAGTAATATGGCAAGATATACAGGACCTTCCTGCAGACTTTGCAGAAGAGAGGGTCAGAAGCTGTTCCTTAAGGGAGAGAGATGCTACAGCCCCAAGTGCGCGCTTGAGAGAAGAGCCTACGCTCCCGGACAGCACGGACAGAACAGAAAGAAGAATTCCGACTACGGCATTCAGCTCAGAGAAAAGCAGAAGGCCAAGAGGTTTTACGGACTCCAGGAGTCCCAGTTCAGAAGCTACTTTGAAAAGGCTGCCGCGAAGAAGGGCATAACCGGTGAAAACCTGCTCATCCTTCTCGAGACCAGACTCGACAACGTAGTGTTCAGAATGGGCTTCGCCTCCTCCAGGAAGGAAGCGAGACAGCTCGTGACTCACGGTCACTTCACTCTCAACGGCAGAAAGGCCGACATCCCCAGCCTTCACGTAAAGGCCGGTGACGTCGTCGCCGTCAAGGAGAAGAGCGTTTCCTCCCCGAAGTTCAAGGAAATGAAGGAAATGACGATCAGCACTCCGGAGTGGGTCAGCATCAACGTCGAAAAGCTCGAGGGCAAGGTCCTCAGCCTCCCGACCAGAGAGATGATCGACACGCCGGTCGCAGAGCACCTCATCGTCGAGCTCTACTCGAAGTAATCCGCCTTTGCAATCGAAGAATCATCAGTTGAAAAGGAGGGATTTAGAGTGATTGAAATCGAAAAGCCAAACATTGAGTGCATCATTTCCGAAGATGACCCCAGATACGGCAAGTTTATAGTTGAACCCCTCGAGAGAGGCTACGGCAATACACTCGGAAACAGCCTGCGCAGGATGCTCCTGAGCTCGCTCCCCGGAACTGCCGTAACGTCGGTGCAGATCGACGGCGTGCTCCACGAATTCTCGACAATACCGGGAGTCAAGGAAGACGTCACCCAGATCATACTCAACCTCAAGAAGCTCACCATGAGGCTTCGCGGCGAGGACAAGAAGCGTGCGATAATCAACGTGACCGGGCCCAAGGAAGTCACCGCCGCCGACATCACCTGCGACAGCGATCTTGAGATATTCGATCCCGAGCTGCACATAGCTACGCTTGAGGAAGGCGCAAGCCTCGTCATGGAGCTCAACATCGCCAACGGACGCGGCTACGTCCCGGCAGACCAGAACAAAGACGAGAACACTCCGATCGCGGTAATACCCATCGACAGCATCTATACGCCTGTAAGGAAAGTAAATTACACCGTAGAGAACACGCGCGTCGGTCAGGTCACCGACTACGAGAGGCTCATACTCGAGATCTGGACAGACGGTTCGATCCGTCCGGACGAGGGAGTCTCGATCGGCGCCAAGATCATGCAGGAGCACCTCGGACTCTTTGTGGGTCTCACAGACGATCTCAGCAACATCCCCATCATGGTCGAGAAGGAAGAAGACCAGAAGGAGAAGGTGCTCGAGATGAGCATCGAGGAGCTCGAGCTTTCGGTTCGTTCCTTCAACTGCTTGAAGCGTGCCGGAATCAACACGGTAGAAGAGCTGACGAAGAGGTCCGAGACCGACATGATGAACGTCCGCAACCTCGGAAGAAAGTCGCTCGACGAAGTAAAGCACAAACTCGAAGATCTGGGTCTCAGCCTTAGATCAGTTGACGAATAGAAGGGAGATACCGAAAATGAAAGGATATAGAAAACTGGGCGTAAAGTCTGCTCACAGACAGGCTATACTCAGGACTCTTGTGACCGATCTCTTCCGTTACGGCCGCATTCAGACAACTGACTGCAGGGCTAAGGAAGCCAGAAAGGAAGCAGAAAAGATGATCACCGTCGCCAAGAAGGGTGATCTCGCCGCCAAGAGGCAGGCCTTTGCCTACATCAAGGACGAGGACGTCGTCGCCAAGCTCTTCAATGAGATCGCTCCGAAGTACGCGGAGCGCAACGGCGGCTACACCAGGATACTCAAGCTCGGACCCCGCAGGGGCGACGTTGCTGAGGCAGTATTCCTCGAGCTCGTATAAGGCTCCGGGCCGAACGGCCGATCTGTGAAATAAGATCCTAAAGGGACCGCGCTGCGGTCCCTTTTTGTTTGTGAAACTTGACGCGGGCTATTGACAAGGGGCAGGCAAGTGTATACGCTTTATTTGAAAGTGTATACACTTTTGTGATGTCTTTCCGTATTTCGGTGGTGTGAGATATGTCATATACAGATCTGATAGACGAGCAGGTCAAAATCATTTTTCCAGAAGACTCGGACAGCCTGAACGCCGCGCAGAAGGCATACAAGATGCTGAAGCTCGCAATTCTCAGGAACGAGCTTCCCGTAAACGAACCTATCCCTCAGACAAGGCTGTCGGAGAGTCTCGGCGTCAGCCGCACGCCGCTTCGCGAGGCGATAAACAGGCTTGAACGCGAGAACCTGATCGTCGTGGAAAAGAACAAGAGGTTTATCGTTCCTTCCTACACTGCGGTCGACGTCGATCAGCACATAGCCATGAGGATAGCGCTCGAGGCTCTCGCCGTGAGGATCACAGTACCGCTGCTGACCGCAGAGGACATCCGGGAGCTGGAACGCTGCATAGAGGACATAAAGAGCGGTCTGAGCTCTGACGACAACGTGATACTGTCCAGAAGCCACAGAAGGTTTCATTTCATTATTTGTTCGAAGACGGGAAGAATGCTCAGCTCCACGATAAAAATGCTTCAGGAGCAGTCGATGCGCTATCAGCTGATCTACAGAAAGGGGCACCGTTTCGATTTTGACAGGCATCAGTCGGTCTTCGATGCCGTAAAGGCCGGAGATGCCGAAAAGGCCGTCGAGGAACTCGTGATCCACTACAGGCAGACGTTTAGGTCTGTAATAGAGTCGCTCGACCCGAATTACAAAATACAGGCTATCAATAAGATCCTGGTTTAGCCCGGACGCTTCCGGGCCCGGCCTTCGGATAAATGAGCAGTTCCTTTGGCTCTGATTTTATTGTTTTGGGTATCGGTATTAATGAGATCGGATGCCGAAGGACTGTTCAGGGTTTCATCTTCACCCCGATCACACAAAACTCTGTTAGAATATAAACAGAGGTTTGGATCGAAGGGGACCTTTCCGGAACAGGAGAAAAGATGATCATAAAAAACGGCCTTCTGCTGACTGAAAACGGCTTTGTCAGGGAAGATATCAAATTCGGAGAAATAATCGAGGAAACAGGCGATTTTTCGTCTTCCGGAGGCAGCCCGGATGCTCTTGACGCATCGGGCTGTTTTGTTGCTCCGGGCCTTATCGACATACACACCCACGGCATAGGCGGGATGGATTTCTCCGACGGCCGCGCCGAGGATATCCCGGAGATGAGGACGCTCTACGCGAGGCGCGGGGTGACCTCCGTGCTCCCGACGATCATGACCATGGGAAAGAAGGACATGATCAGGGCGGCCGGAGCCTACGCCGAGAGCCTCGAGAACTGCGTGATATCCGAGATGATGATAGACTTCGTCCCGGACGGCTGCGCCTTCTTCGGCTGCAGGGTCCCGGGCCTTCACGTGGAGGGGCCCTTCCTCTCCGTCGAGAAGAAGGGAGCCCAGGCCGGCGAGTTCTTCGCGGAGCCCGATCTCGCCTTTTTCGACGACGTTGACGAGGCGAGCGGCGGAAGGATAAGCACGGTGACCGTCGCCCCGGAGATCCCGGGAGCTATGGACTTCATAAGGAGCGTCTCGAAGCGGGCAGCGGTCTCGCTCGGCCATTCGGCGGCGGATTACGAGACCGCGCTCGAGGCCTTTAAGGCCGGCGCGACGAGGATGACGCATACCTTCAACGGCATGCGCGATATAGAGCACAGGTCGCCGGGCATAGTGCCCGCGGGCCGCGAGCGCGGGGCCTTCGCGGAGCTGATCTGCGACGGCATGCACATTCACCCGGCAGTGGTGAGGCTCGCCTTCGATATGTTCAAAGAAAAGACCGTGCTGGTATCCGACAGCCTCAGGTGCTGCGGGATGCCGGACGGCGCGTATATGTCCGGAGGGCAGTGCATAGAGCTTTCCGGCGGCAGAGCCGTGCTCGCCGGGACCGACGTGCTCGCAGGCTCTGCCATCGATCTTATGGAGTGCGTCCGAAGGGCCGTATCCTTCGGAGTGCCCCTCGAGGACGCCCTCCGCGCGGCTTCCGCCGCGCCGGCCGAGGCCGTGGGCCTTTCTGGCCTCGGCCGCATAAAGGAAGGCTTTTACGCCGACCTGATCGTGCTGGACGAGGACCTCGGCGTAAAAGCCGTCTACATCGGCGGCCGCCGCATGATCTAGTCCGTATTAGTTTCATAAGAGACATGTATGCCGCCCCGGCGTAGCGAAAGCGCGTCCGGAGAGGCGGCATACATGCCTCTTTTTACGTTACGGCCTTTGCCCGTTCCGTCCGCCTCTTCTCTGTGGTATTATTAATTGTTATGGACAGCATCATCAGGATCGAGGATCTGGTCTTCGAATATCCGGGCGACGAGGAGGTCCCCGGCTATACCGCGATCGACGGCGTCTCTCTCGAGATAGAGAGGGGCAGCTTTGTCGCTGTCTGCGGGCCGAACGGATCGGGCAAATCGACCCTGGCCAAGAACCTGAACGCGCTGCTGGTGCCCACCTCCGGCAGGATACTCGTGAACGGACTGGACACCTCCGACGCGGATAACGTCTGGGAGGTAAGAAAGACCGTGGGCATGGTGTTCCAGAACCCGGACAATCAGCTCGTATCCTCCGTCGTAGAGGACGACGTGGCCTTCGGTCCCGAGAACCTCGGCATACCGCCCGAGGAGATCAGAAAGAGGGTGGACGACGCCCTTAAGACCGTTGGAATGTACGAGTTCAGGACCATGGGGCCGCATCTTCTGTCCGGCGGACAGAAGCAGAGGATCGCGATCGCGGGCGCCATAGCCATGCAGTCCGAATGCATAGTCTTCGACGAGCCGACAGCCATGCTCGACCCGTCCGGCCGCAGGGAGATCATCGGAATGATAGAGGATCTCCACAGGAGCGGCAAGACCGTGATACTCATAACGCATTTCATGGAGGAGGCCGCGAGAGCCGGCCGCCTTATAATAATGGACCGCGGAAAGGTCTGCTGCGACGCCGCTCCGGGAGAGGTCTTCTCCCGCGGAGAGCTTCTCCGCAGCATGCGGCTCGAGCTGCCCTTCGCCGCGGAGCTCGCCGCCCGCCTCAGAGCCCGCGGCATAGACGTGCCTCAGGGGATAATAGCCGAAAAGGAACTGGCCGACTGGATATGCGCATCTCTGTAGAAAACCTCACACATATATACGGGGAAGGCCTGTCCTTCGCGACCGTCGCGCTTGAAGACGTGAGCTGCACCTTCGAGCCCGGCGAATTCGCCGCGGTCATAGGCCACACGGGCTCGGGCAAGACCACTCTCGTCCAGCACCTGAACGGCATAATGAAGCCCTCCTCGGGCAGAGTCCTCGCCGGCGGCGCCGACATAAGCAAAAAAGGCAGGGACATAATGGCTCTGCGCCACAAGATAGGCATAGTGTTCCAGTACCCCGAATACCAGCTCTTCGAGGAGACCGTCATAAAGGACGTCGAATTCGGACCGAGGAACCTCGGAATGTCCGAGGAGGAATGCAGGGCAAGGGCCGAAAGGGCCCTCAGGCTGGTCGGCCTGGATCCCGAGGAGAAGGGCGGCTATTCCCCCTTCGATCTCTCCGGCGGAGAAAAGCGCAGGGTCGCAATAGCCGGAGTCCTCGCGATGGAGCCCGAGGTGCTGATACTCGACGAGCCCACGGCAGGGCTCGATCCCCAGGGCCACAGGGACATACTCAGCATGATAGAGGCCGTAAGGAAGGACAGGTCTCTTACGATAATCATAGTCTCGCACAACATGGACGACGTCGCGAGGCTCGCGGATCACGTGCTCGTGATGCACAGGGGAAGGCTCGTCATGGACGGCGGTCCCCGCGAGGTCTTCGCGCGGGAAGAAGAGCTGCGCGGCATGGGCCTCGGACTTCCCTCCGGCGCGGAGTTCCTCTCCATGCTCAGGGAAAGAGGCGTGAGCGTGGATACCGGCGTACTGACGATCGAAGAGACGGAAGAAAAGATAGCGGAGCTTTTCGGCAGATAGATGGCGATAAGGGATATAACTCTGGGACAATTTTATCCGTGCGATTCTGTGATACACAGGCTCGACGCGAGGACCAAGATACTGGGGACTCTGGTCTTCCTCGTATCTCTTTTCCTCGTGCAGTCGTTCACGTTCTTCGCGGCCGCGGCTCTTTCGCTCGCAGCCGTGATAAGGCTTTCCAGGGTGCCCCTCAGGTTCATCGTAAAGGGCCTTAAGCCCGTCGTCTTCATAATCATATTCACCATGGTTCTTAACCTCTTCGTGACCCAGGGCGAGGCGATATGGAGCCTCGGACCGATGAAGATGACGAGGGAGGGCGTTTACAGGGCGTCCTTCATGGCGATAAGGCTGATACTGCTGATACTCGGCTCCTCCGTGCTCACACTTACGACCAAGCCTCTCGAGCTCACCGACGGCATGGAAAAGCTGCTCTCCCCCTTCGGGAAGATAGGGCTTCCGGCCCACGAGCTCGCCATGATGATGAGCATAGCCCTGCGCTTCATCCCGACCCTGCTCGACGAGACCGACAAGATAATGAAGGCCCAGACGGCGAGGGGCGCGGATTTCGAGAGCGGAGGCCTGATAGAAAAGGCGAAGGGGCTCATCCCCCTGCTCGTGCCTCTCTTCGTGAGCGCCTTCAGGATAGCCTCGGACCTCGCGATGGCCATGGAGGCCCGCTGCTACCGCGGCGGAAGCGGAAGGACGAGGATGAACGCGGCTCACTTCGGCAGGAGAGACCTGATCGCGGCCCTCATTCTCGCCGCATATCTGGCTCTTATAATATGGTCGAGGCGGCTCGGCGTGTTCTGACAAAACGCGCGGCGGCAGGGGAACGCGCCGTCCGCGGAAGATATATAAGCGTTTCAAAAGGGAAAGGTATTCAAGACAATGAGTTTTATCGAACTTCTCAAGGTCATAGCTCTCGGCGTGATCGAAGGCATAACGGAGTGGCTCCCGGTCTCCAGCACCGGCCACATGATAATCCTCAACGATTTTCTGAAGCTGAACGTCACCGACGAGTACTGGTCGATGTTCGAGGTCATAATCCAGCTCGGCGCGATACTCGCCGTCGTGGTCCTCTACTGGAGGAAGATATGGCCCTTCGCGCTTCCGAAAAACAACGGAGGATCGGTCTTCAAAAAGGATTCCTGGCAGATCTGGTTCAGGGTCCTGGTCGCGGTGATACCGGCGGCAGTCCTGGGCTTTCTGCTCGACGACTGGCTCGACGCGCACCTCTACAACTATCTTGTAGTCGCCGTGACGCTGATACTCTACGGCGTCTGGTTCATTATCATGGAGAGAAAGCCCCGCAAGGCCGTCGTAAAGGACGTCTCCGGGGTCAGCTTCCTTCAGGCCTTCAAGATAGGCATGTTCCAGGTTCTCTCGCTGATACCCGGCACCTCGCGCTCCGGCTCCATGATAATAGGAGGCCGCACGGTCGGTCTTTCGAGGCCCGCGGCGACGGAGTTCAGCTTCTGGACGGCGATACCGGTCATGTTCGGCGCGAGCCTTCTCAAGGCCCTCAAATTCAAAGGGGAGCTGGGCCTCGAGGGCATAGTCTATCTGGCTGTCGGGATGGTCACGGCCTTCCTCGTGTCGTACTTTTCGATAAGCTTCCTCGTGAGCTTCGTGAAGAAGCACAAGTTCACGATCTTCGGCTATTACAGGATAGCTCTCGGCATTTTGGTGATCGCTTACCATTTTCTGAAGCATTAGTGATATAATTCAATTACCGAGGGGTAACAGGGGATATTTGATGAAGAAGCTAAGGGATTTCATATACGATTACAACGACATACTCGTCGCGCTGCTCATAATAGCGGCCGCGGCGCTCGTCATACTGTGGAGAGTGGGAGAGGTCATGGACTATCCCGCGTACCTGGCGGCCAGGGAGGCCGAAAGGGCCGGTTTTGACATCGACTTTTCCGACGTCGATCTCGATCCGGAGGTCGTGGACGACATACTTCCCGATCCCGACGACGTCAGCTACGTGACCGGAGGAGCCATAGACGATGATCCCGGCGTCACCACCGGAGGAGGGATAGACGAGCCCGCGACGGGCGGCGGCATAGACGAGCCGGTCCCGCCCGCGCCGGCCGAGGACGTGAGGATAAGCATTCCCGCGGGAAGCTCCGCGAAATCGATAGGAGAGTTCCTCGCGGAAAAGGGCCTCGTCGAGAGCGCGGACGCCTTCGTGAGCAAGCTCGTCGAGATGAAGCTGGATACCAAGGTCAAGGCCGGGGATTTCACGATACCCGCAGGCTCGGATCTTGAGACCATAATCAAAATAATAACCAGAACCAATTGATAAGTTCGAAACGGAGGAAAAAATGGCACTGATCACATCCAAGGAAATGTTCGCCAAGGCGCTCAACAGCGATTACGCGGTCGGAGCATTCAACGTCAACAACATGGAGATCATCCAGGGCATCGTCGACGCGGCGGCTGAAGAGAACGCACCGCTCATTCTTCAGGTCTCCGCGGGAGCGAGAAAGTACGCAAAGCCTGCTTATCTCGTACATCTCGTCAGGGCCGCCATAGAAGACACGGGCCTCGACATCGTTCTTCACCTCGACCACGGCGAAGATTTCGACATCTGCAAAAAGTGCGTGGACGACGGCTTCACCTCCGTAATGATCGACGGCTCCAAGCATGAGTTCGAAAAGAACATAGAGATGACCAAGGAGGTCGTAGCCTACGCGCACGACCACGGCGTGGTCGTAGAGGCTGAGCTCGGAAAGCTCGCCGGCGTAGAGGACAACATCAAGGTCGCGGCGAGGAACGCCACCTTCACCGTCCCCGAAGAGGCAGCCGAATTCGTGGCCAGGACCGGAGTCGACTCCCTCGCCGTCGCCATAGGCACCAGCCACGGAGCTTATAAGTTCAAGGGCACTCCGTATCTCGACTTCGAGAGGCTCAAGGAGATCCACGCGCTGATCCCCGACACCCCGCTCGTCCTGCACGGAGCGTCGACCGTAATTCCCGAATTCGTCGACAAGTGCAACAAGTACGGCGGAGAGGTCCCGGGCGCTCAGGGCGTTCCCGAGGACATGATACTCGAGGCGATCAAGCACGGCGTCTGCAAGGTCAACATCGACACCGACCTGAGGCTCGCCATGACCGCCGAGATCCGTCAGCACTTCGTCGAGCATCCCGCCGACTTCGATCCGAGAAAGTATCTCGGACCGGCGAGAGACGCGATCAAGAGAATGGTATCCCACAAGATCAAAGACGTTCTCAACGCGAGCAACAAGAGATAGAAGGCTGAGGGCTAAGGCCCTTAAGGCCTGAAAAAGAAAATAAGAGACGGGGAATAGGAAATGCTTATGACCCGTCTTTTTTTGTACAGGGAGCTGCTGGGTATCATATGGATCGGCGCCTGCCTGATGGTGCTTTCGGGGCAGGATCTGAGGAGCAGGGAGGTCTCCATGCCGCCCGTCCTTCTGATACTGCCGGCGGCATGGCTGATGCCGGCGGCGCCGGGGAGCAGGCTTCTTGCGGCAGCCGCCGTCATCATTATAACGGGCGCCGCGGCCGGCCTTTCCCGCGCGGCCGGCCGCCCCATGGCCTTCGGCATGGGGGACAGCGCGCTGCTTCTGGCCATGGGGGCTGCCCTGGGCGCCGCCGGAGCCTTCGCCGTCTGGGCGGCGGCGTCCCTGGCAGCCGGCGCCCTTGCCGCGGCCCTGCTGGTCACGGGAAGGGCAGGGCCGCGGGACACCCTGCCGTTCGTGCCCTTTATCGCTTTCGGTTTTCTGTTCCTGTGCGCTGTGATATAATATTCAAATATGAAAGAGCTCACCATAGGCAAAAATGAAGCCGGCCAGCGCCTCGACAGGTTTCTTAAGAAATACCTCGCGGCGGCGCCTCTCTCGGGCATCTACAGGGTCCTCAGAAAGGACGTCAAGGTAAACGGCGTCCGCGAAAAGGAATCCTACATGCTCTGCGAGGGGGATATCCTGGCCCTGTATCTTTCCGACGCCGAGCTCTCCGCCTGGACCGCGAAAAAGAAGGTCCACAGGGCAAAGAGACAGTTTCAGATCGCCTACGAGGACGACAACGTCATAGCGGTGAGCAAGCCCTTCGGACTGCTCGTACACGGCGACAGGAACGAAAAGAAGGATACCCTGGCGAACCAGGTCATAGACTATCTCATAGAGACCGGCTCCTACGACCCCAGGGCCGAAAGGAGCTTCACGCCGAGCCCCGCGCACAGGCTCGACCGCAACACGACGGGCCTCGTGCTCTTCGGAAAGAACGCGGCGGCCCTCCGCGCCCTCGCTCAGATGATGAGGGAGGACGGAGGCGTCACCAAGGTCTACTACGCCGTAGCCGAGGGCGTGCTGAAGGAGCCTATGCACCTTAAGAACTCGCTTCTGAAGGACGAGGCGAGGAACCGCGGCATAGTTCTACCCGAGGGGGATCCCCGCGGAAAATACATAGAGACCATAGCTGAGCCAATAGGCTCGAGGGGCGGCTTCAGCCTGCTCCGCGTGCAGCTCATAACCGGGCGCAGCCATCAGATAAGAGCGCATCTCTCCTTCGCGGGCTATCCGCTCGCCGGAGATACCAAATACGGCGGA
>JAEEGL016365260.1_pt1 | contig 13985 bp, 11 predicted proteins | sample 9134231 | NCBI WGS metagenome assembly JAEEGL01 (sample SAMN16246548, study PRJNA631951) | gut metagenome | biome: gut microbiome; feature: rumen; material: fiber-attached | host: Bos | place: Iran: Karaj | collected 2018-10
AGCGTAAAAAGGAGCTTTTGCAGAAGTTAAAGGGCAAGGACAATGTTACGCTGGACGGCACAAGGGTGAATATATATGCCAATATCGGCGGTATTGACGGTATAGGTGCCGTGCTTGCCAATGATGCGGGGGGTATAGGGCTTTTCCGCAGTGAGTTTTTGTATCTTGAAAGCAAGGACTACCCCACGGAGGAAGAGCAGTTTATCGCATACCGCAAGGTGCTTGAAAGCATGGCGGGAAAAACGGTAATTATAAGGACGCTGGATATAGGCGCGGATAAGCAGATAGATTATTTCGATCTGGACAAAGAGGATAATCCCGCCCTCGGTTTCCGTGCAATAAGGATATGCCTTACACGTCCCGAAATATTCAGGACACAGCTGCGTGCGCTTTACAGGGCATCGGCTTACGGCAAACTGGGCATTATGTTCCCCATGATAACAAGCGTTTCGGAAGTGGAACAGATACTTGCCATATGCGAGGGCATAAAAGCCGAATTAAAGGGTGAGGGCATACCCTTTGACGAAAAGACGGAAGTCGGCATAATGATAGAAACGCCTGCGGCAGCCGTAATAAGCGACTTGCTTGCGCCTTTGGTGGACTTTTTCAGTGTAGGCACAAATGACCTTACGCAGTACACACTTGCCATAGACAGGCAGAACGCAAAACTGGAGCCGTTTTGTGACACTCATCACGAGGCAATTTTAAGACTTATCGAAATGTCGGCACAAAATGCACATAAACACGGTGCATGGATAGGCATCTGCGGCGAACTTGCCGCCGATACCACCCTTACCGAGCGTTTCCTTAAAATGGGCATAGACGAACTTTCGGTTTCCGCACCATTTGTTTTGCCGTTAAGAGAAAAAGTCAGAAACCTTGACTTAAAAAAACAAGAGGAGGGAGATTTCTATGAAAGATAAGATTTTTGAGGTATTACAGCGCGTAGGCCGTTCGTTTATGCTGCCGATCGCATTGCTTCCGATCGCGGGACTGCTTCTAGGTATAGGCAGTTCATTCACAAACGAAACAACACTTGAGGCCTATCATCTGACCTCAGCCATCCACCCCGGCAATCTGCCTTATCTGATACTTGATATCATGGCACAGACAGGAAGTGCTGTGTTTGGCAACCTTGCGCTGCTTTTCGCAATGGGCGTTGCGATAGGTATGGCAAAAAAAGAAAAAGAGGTTGCCGCTCTGGCTGCTGCTGTATCATTTTTGATAATGAACACGGCAATAAGTGCGCTGATAACCGCAAACGGCGGTGTAGAAGCTATGGCAGAAAATTCAACAACATCCGTTCTTGGCATAACTACGCTGCAAATGGGTGTTTTCGGCGGTATTATTGTCGGTCTTGGTGTTGGTGCGCTGCATAACAAGTTTTATAAGATCGAACTGCCGCAGGTTCTGTCATTTTTCGGCGGTACAAGGTTCGTGCCAATAGTATCAAGCCTTGTTTATCTTGTTGTCGGCATTGTGATGTTCTATCTTTGGCCTTTGGTACAGACAGGCATTGCAATGCTTGGCGTTCTTGTTCAGAACTCGGGCTATTTGGGAACATGGATCTATGGTATAATGGAAAGAGCGTTAATACCTTTCGGACTTCACCATGTATTTTATATGCCGTTTTGGCAGACTGCTGTCGGCGGCGAGGCAATGATAGACGGACAGCTTGTTGCGGGCGCACAGAATATTTTCTTTGCGGAACTGGCTTCAAAATCGACAACGGTATTTTCCGTTTCTGCCACAAGATTTATGTCAGGTAAATTCCCGTTTATGATATTCGGTCTTCCGGGTGCCGCACTTGCAATGTATAAATGTGCAAGACCCGAAAAGAAAAAGATAGTCGGCGGTCTGCTTATTTCGGCGGCGCTTACATCAATGCTGACGGGTATTACGGAACCCATTGAATTTACATTCCTGTTTGTTGCGCCTATGATGTATGTGGTACATTGTATTTTGGCCGGTCTTTCGTATATGCTTATGCACATTTGCGGCGTAGGTGTGGGCATGACATTCTCGGGCGGTATCATTGATATGGTTCTGTTTGGTGTGCTTCAGGGAAATGCCAAATCTCACTGGTTATGGATAGTAATAGTAGGTATAGGATACTTTGTGCTTTATTACTTCCTGTTCACTTTTATGATCAAAAAGTTTAATTATAAAACTCCGGGACGTGAGGATGATGACGAGGAGACGAAGCTGTACACAAGAGCTGATGTAAATGCAAGAAAAGCGGCGCAGCAGAGTACAGATAATGTCAGCGCTCTTATCCTTAAAGGTCTGGGCGGAAAGACAAATATTTCCGACCTTGACTGCTGTGCAACAAGGCTGCGTGTTACGGTCATTGACGAGAAAAAGGTAGATGAAAATGCTCTTAAGCAAAGCGGAGCGGCAGGTGTGCTCCACAAAGGCAAGGGCGTACAGGTCATCTACGGTCCCAAGGTCTCTGTTATAAAGTCAAACCTTGAAATTTATATGGAACAGCCCGAATCGAATAATATCATTGATGTTGTCGAGCCTGTGGCAGTACAGGAAGATAAAGCCGATAAAAACAGCGGCGGCAAAGATATATTGCTCGGTGCTCATATGACGGGAAAAGTCCTGCCTCTTTCCGAGGTGGAGGACGAAGCGTTTGCGGGCGAAGTACTGGGCAAAGGTATCGCGGTAGAGCCTGCGGAGGGCAAGCTGTTCTCCCCTGTTGACGGAACAGTGGACAATCTGTTTGATACAAACCACGCTATCGGTATTTCGACCGATGACGGGGCAGAGATACTTCTGCATATAGGCATAGACACTGTAAAGCTTAACGGTAAGTATTTCAAGGCACACGTTGAAACGGGACAAAAAATCAAAAAGGGTGATCTGCTTATAACATTCGAGATAGATAAGATCAAAGAAAATGGTTATAAGGTAACAACACCTATGATAATCTGCAACACCGATGACTATAAGGCAGTAACTGCCGTCGCAGGCGGAAGCATAAAGGCAGGACAGGAACTGCTGAAACTTGAAAACTGATATCATCTTTAATGCTGTAGTATCGGAAAGCAGCGTTTATAGGTCATATTAAAACAAAAACAGCCATTGAGATCGTATTTTCACACGGTTTCAATGGCTGTTTCGTTACAAAAAAGAGGGTTCCGCCTTTCGGCAAAAAAACAGTTTTTTGCCAATCAGCAGACTTGCAAGTGTTTTGCTTTGCTGCGACACTTGCAAGTCCGTAAAGTTTGCGGATTTAAGCCTGCGGCGCCAAGATTACTATAACAAAAAATTTCTTTTAACAGTAAACAGACAATATTAAGGGGCTGAACCATTGAATATTATCATATTCTTAATGCGACAGCCCCGATTTTATTTTTCATTCCTTACAGACGGGCAAATGCCGTCGGAAACAGCGTGCAGAACGACTGCAAATCGGCAAAAATAAAATTTTTACCCTCTGAATCTCAGCATCTTGCAGCTTTTCTTCTTGCAACGGGGTCCAGAAGTTTCTTTCTTATTCTGAGGTTTTCGGGAGTTACCTCCACCAGTTCGTCATCTGTAATAAAATCTATACACTGTTCAAGGCTCATAACGATATGCGGTGTCAGTTTAAGCGCATCATCCGAGCCCGAAGCACGGGTATTGGTCAGCTGCTTTTTCTTGCAGACATTGACTTCCATATCGCCTGTTCTCGCATTTCTGCCGACAACCATACCGCAGTATACCTTAGTACCCGCACCGATAAACAAGTCGCCGCGCTCCTGCGCATTGAACAGACCGTAGGTAACGGCCTCGCCTGTTTCAAAAGCAACAAGCGAACCCTGAGGACGGCTTACTATCTCGCCCTTGTACGGCTCGTAGCCGTTAAAAATAGTATTTAAAATACCGTCGCCGTGTGTATCGGTCAAAAATTCGTTTCTGTAACCGATAAGACCGCGTGCGGGGATATTGAATTCAAGACGTGTATAACCGCCGTTTGAGGGCTGCATATTTATCATTTCGCCGCGGCGTGTGCCAAGCTTTTCGATAACAGCACCCACATACTGCTCGGGTACGTCGATAGTCGCAAGTTCCATAGGCTCCATGCGCTTGCCGTTTTCCTCGCGGTAGAGTACCTCGGGACGTGATACCTGGAATTCGTAGCCCTCGCGGCGCATAGTTTCTATAAGTATAGAAAGATGAAGCTCACCGCGGCCGCTGACTTTAAATGCCTCGGCGATATCGGTCTCTTCCACTTTAAGGCTGACATCCGTGTTAAGCTCTCTCATCAGTCTGTCACGCAGGTGACGGCTTGTTACAAACTTGCCCTCCTGACCCGCAAACGGGCTGTCATTTACGCTGAATGTCATAGCAAGCGTAGGCTCGCTTATCTTGTTTACTTCGATAGCAACAGGGTTTTCGACTGCCGCAATGGTATCGCCGATATGGATATCGGGCATACCGCTTACAGCCACGATAGAACCGATAGTTGCACTGTTTACCTCTATTCTTTCAAGACCCTCGTACTCGTACAACTTTGTGACCCTTATCTTGTCAAGCTTTTCGGGGTCATGGATATTAACGATAGCGACCTCGTCATTTACTTTGATAGAACCGTTTTCTATCTTGCCGATACCTATTTTGCCGACATATTCGTTATAGTCGATAGTTGTAACAAGCATCTGAAGGTCTGCATCGGGATCGCCCTCGGGTGCGGGGATATGCTCGATGATCGTATCAAAAAGCGGCTTCATATCGGGTGCTTCAAGCGCTTCGGCAGGGTCGAGAGCTGCCTTGCCAAGCTTTGCGGATGCAAAAACAAAAGGACTGTCAAGCTGCTCGTCCGTAGCATCGAGTTCCATAAAAAGTTCAAGTATCTCGTCAACCACTTCGTCGGGACGTGCTTCGGGGCGGTCTATCTTGTTGACACAGACTACAACGGGCAGGCCGAGTGCAAGCGCATTTCTCAAAACAAACTTTGTCTGGGGCATAGCACCCTCGTAAGCATCAACAACAAGTACAACGCCGTTTACCATTTTAAGTACACGCTCTACCTCGCCGCCGAAATCGGCATGACCGGGAGTATCGACAATATTTATCTTTGTATGCTCGTAATAAACGGATGTATTCTTAGATAAGATAGTGATGCCTCGCTCACGCTCTATATCGCCGCTGTCCATAACTCTCTCACGGATGACCTGGTTCGAACGGAAAGTACCGCTCTGCTTCAAAAGCTCGTCCACAAGTGTTGTCTTGCCATGGTCAACGTGTGCAATTATCGCTATATTTCTTATATCTTCACGTTTGGTTTTCATAATCTCTCTCTTTTCGTATAAAATAATTTCCTAAAATACCAAACTAAATTTTACCACAAAACGCCTGTTGATTTCAATAAGCCATATCCACAAATTTTGGCGGGATATGCCTTAATATGCAGGCAGATTTAACAATGATCGCACCCCCGCGCAAAAAAGGCTATTGTATTTATCCGGCATGACATATATCGTCCATAAATATTGAAGTATCCGAAAATTTGTGATATAATTTATCTGTATCAGACAAAATCATAAATAATTTAGGAGATAAGCCAATATGGACATAAAAAGAAATATATTACTGAACCCCGGTCCTTCCACAACGACCGATACCGTAAAAATGTCACAGGTCGTACCCGATATTTGCCCGCGCGAAAAAGAATTCGCCTCAATGATGAAAGGTCTGCGCGAAGAGCTTGTAAATATAGTACACGGAAAAGCCGAAGACTATACTTCGGTTTTGTTTTGCGGCTCGGGAACCATAAACATAGATGTATGTCTTAACTCTCTCCTGCCCGCCGACAAAAAGATACTTATTGTCAATAACGGCGCGTACAGCACAAGAGCCGCCGAAATATGCCAATACTACGGCATGCCTTATATCGACCTGAAATTTCCCGTGGACGAGCTTCCCGACCTTGAACTTATAGAAAAGACCTTAAAAGAAAACAGGGACATTGCACTTGTGCATACAACGCACAACGAAACGGGTACTGGTATTCTTAACCCCATAAAAGAGATAGGCGCACTTGCACACAAATACGGCGCTGTTTTTACTGTAGATACGACCTCAACTTATGCGATGCGCCCGATAAATGTATATAAGGATAATATTGATTTCTGTATGGCTTCGGCACAGAAAGGCCTTATGGCAATGACAGGACTTTCATTTATCATAGGCCGTACCGATATAATAAAAAAATCTAAGGACTACCCAAAACGTTCGTATTACTGCAATCTTTTTATGCAGTACGATTTCTTCGAGCGCACGGGTGAAATGCACTTTACTCCGCCCGTTCAGACTGTTTATGCCGCCATTCAGGCACTTAAAGAATATCGGGCAGAGGGCGAAGAGGCAAAGTGGGCGCGCCATACCCGTGTTTTCAGCGCCATAAACAAAGGCCTTGACAAGCTGGGCTTCAGACAGGTAATAAAACCCGAACACAGGGCAGGACTTGTTTCATCTGCAATATATCCCGACGACCCCAACTGGGATTTTGAAAAAGTACACGACTATTGCTACGAACGCGGATTTACGATATATCCCGGCAAAATTTCCACAGCAAACACATTCCGCCTTTGCGCTCTGGGCGCAATAGACGAGGATGATATAACAGAATTTTTTAAGGTATTCGAGGCCGCTCTCAAATATCTCGGCATTTCTGTTCCCGTGAAATACAGTAATTAAAAGGAGTAAAAAATGAGTACGATATATACGTGTTTTACAACAGATATAATCCACGAGGGACATCTGAATATTATCAACAAAGCAAAGGAATACGGCGATGTCATCGTCGGCGTGTTAAGTGATAAAGCAATGATAAGATTCAACCGCTTCCCCACTATTTCCTTTGACGAACGAATCAAACTCATTGAGAGTCTTGAAAATGTAAGCAAAGTCATTGTACAGGATGACATAATGTATGACAAAGTTATACACGAACTGAAGCCCGATTATGTTATACACGGCGACAACTGGCTTGAAGGGCCTATGAAAGCGATAAGAAACAATGTTGCATCTTTATTGGCCGAGTACGGCGGAAAGGTAATTGATGTTCCATATACATACAACGAAAATGTCAAAAGAGAAGATGACAAGCTAAAAGAAAAGCTTGCCATGCCAGAGTACCGCCGCAAAAGATTAAGACAGCTCATTGACCTTTGCCCCGTTGTAAAAACCATAGAAGTACACAGCGGCCTTACGGGTCTTATAGCCGAAAAGACCGTTGTCGAAAATGACGGAGAGCTTGATCAGTTTGATGCTATGTGGATAAGTTCTCTCTGCGATTCCACGGCAAAGGGCAAGCCCGACATAGAACTTGTGGATATGACATCACGCTTCCGTACAATAGATGATGTAATGGAAGTTACGACCAAGCCCATTATTTTTGACGGCGACACGGGCGGACTTATCGAGCACTTTGTTTACACGGTTCGTTCACTTGAAAGAATGGGTGTTTCGGCAATTATAATAGAAGATAAAACGGGTCTTAAAAAGAATTCTCTTTTCGGTACGGAAGTCGAACAAACACAAGATACCATAGAACATTTCTGCGAAAAAATAAAAGCAGGCAAGAGAGTACAGCTTACAGATGATTTTATGATCATCGCAAGAATAGAAAGCCTTATACTTGAACAGGGCATGGATGATGCAATGAACCGTGCAAGAGCCTATGTTGAAGCGGGTGCAGACGGCATAATGATACACAGCCGCAAAAAAGACCCCGCCGAGATAGTTGAATTCTGTGATCTTTTCAGAAAGGAAAATAAAGCAACTCCTATAGTTGTGGTTCCTTCTTCGTTTAATTCCATCACAGAGGCAGAACTTGCGGAACACGGCGTAAATATCGTCATCTACGCAAACCAGCTTACAAGAAGCGCATTTCCCGCCATGGAACAGACAGCAAAGGATATCCTCAAATATCATCGTGCGCTTGAAGTTGACAGCAGACTAATGCCAATAAAACAAATAATTTCACTGATAGACGAATTGTAAGAGGTAAATAAAATGAATGAGATAGCTGTATTGATGGCATCGGGCATGGGAACACGCATGAGACCCATAACAGAGACCACCCCGAAGCCTTTGGTCAAAGTAAAAGGCACACCAATGATAGAAACGATAATAAACGGCCTTATTAAACGAGGCGTAAAGAAAATATACATCGTTGTGGGTTATCTTTCGGAGCAGTTTGAATATCTTACCGAAAAATACACTTGTATCGAACTTATAAAGAATCCCGATTATGAAACGATAAACAATATTTCTTCTGTCTATTATGCAAGAAAGGTAATGGGCACGGAGGACTGTTTTATATGCGAAGCCGATCTTTTTGTTTCGGATGAGGGGATATTCGGCGATGAGCTGCCCTATTCCTGCTATTACGGCAAAATGGTAGAAGGTCACTCCAACGATTGGGTCTTTGACCTTGACGAAGATGGTTATATAAGCCGTGTCGGAAAAGTCGGTGATGACAGATACAATATGACGGGAATAGCGTATTTTAAAAAGGATGAAGCGGCTGCCATATCAAAGGCCGTTGAAGAAAGATACGGCAAAGACGGCTATGAAACTTTGTTTTGGGATGATGTGGTAAATGAAAATCTGGATAGATTGAAACTGAAAGTTCACCCCGTTAAACACGAACAAATAGTTGAGATAGACACAGTTGAAGAGCTTGAAAAAGTCAACGCGGCAAAATAGGAGAATAAAAATGAAAGTTGAAGATCTGGTAAAGATAATAGGCGCAGATTTCTATACGGGTGTTCCCGACAGTCAAATAAAAGCACTTTGCAACTATCTTATGAATACATACGGTATTGACCCGAAGCATCATATAATAGCGGCTAATGAGGGAAATTGTACCGCACTTGCGGCGGGTTATCATCTTGCAACAGGCAAAGTCCCCGTTGTTTATATGCAAAACAGCGGCGAGGGCAATATAATAAATCCCGTTGCCTCGCTTCTTAATGATAAGGTATATGCGATCCCGACTATCTTCATAGTTGGCTGGAGGGGCGAACCCGGTGTACATGATGAGCCGCAGCATATCTATCAGGGTATGGTCACGGTAAAACTTCTTGAAGATATGGATATACGCACTTTTATAATCGGAAAGGAAACGACCGGTGAAGAAGTTGAAGCGGCAATGTCCGAATTCAGGAAGATACTTGCAAAAGGCAAAAATGCAGCTTTTGTAATCAGAAAAGGCGCATTGAGCTATGACGGCAAGGTCGAATATAAAAACAGCAATAAAATGGTGCGTGAAGACATAATCAAGCACATTGTAAAAGTTTCGGGCGAAGATCCCATAGTTTCCACAACGGGCAAGGCAAGCCGCGAACTTTTTGAAACAAGGGAAGCCAACGGCCAAAGTCATAAATATGATTTTCTTACCGTGGGTTCAATGGGTCACAGCTCGTCCATAGCCTTGGGCGTGGCGATAAACAAGCCCGATAAAAAGATATGGTGCATTGACGGTGACGGCGCTGTGCTGATGCACATGGGTGCAATGGCCGTTATGGGCTCAAACAAGCCGAAAAATGTCGTTCATGTTGTAATAAATAACGGCGCACACGAAACAGTCGGCGGTCAGCCTACAGTCGCGGCGGATATCGACTTGGCCGCAATAGCAAAGGCCTGCGGTTATCCCAATGCAGTCTGCGTGGATGATTTTGATGCACTTGATTGGGAACTTGAAGCAGCAAAGAAAAGAAATGAACTGAGTTTAATTGAAGTCAAGTGTTCCATAGGGGCGAGAGAGGATTTGGGCAGACCCACGACTACCGCACTTGAAAACAAACAGAATTTTATGAATTATTTAAACGATTGATACAATAAGGGGCTGTCGCACTTATACTGTGCTTCAGCCCATTATTGTAATTATAGCAATATTCTGTTTTACATCATTTTTGGTTGGATGAAAATCATTGTTTTTTATACATACAACAGTTAAACACAAATTCGTTATTCCAGTATCCATCCACGTCGGAATCCGAAAAAACTATATCCATATTTTTTGATCGCGCAAATTTTTCAAAGAAGCTCTTGTCATAGAAAAACTTATCAAGTCCTTCGTATAACTTATCATAGTTTTCTATCGTTGCTCTTCTGTACGCTTTAAAAGCCTCTTTCTTTTCAATGTCATGTATATCTATAATGACTATCGAGTGTTCGGCTTTTTTATACATCTTTTCAAGTACGCATTGTGCATATTCGTAATTGGGAAAATACGAAAAAACGCTGTTTGACAAAACCGCGGTATAACACGGCACATCGGGCATATCTGCCGCTTCGCCGCATACTATATCTTTTGAGTTCAGCACGCTTTTTGCTATATTTATCTGTTTTTCGGAATAGTCTATACCGCCGCATTTTATATTGTCGTGCTCAAATAAATAGAGGTTTGCGCCGCTGCCGCAGCCGACTTCATATACCGACAGATCCGTTTTTTTACAGCAGCCGCCGAAAAGCTGTTTTTTGGTTTCCTCATACTGTTTTACCATAGCTTCTCGGCTCATCTGTCCGTCCACTACATCAAAGCCGTCGGCACGTTTAAGTTCCTCAAAAACCGAATAAGTATCGCCGCTGCTCAATTTTTCCGCATCCGCACTTCGTTTTTCCCATATATTTTTCCATTTATTCATCAGTATCACTTTTCCTCCCAAAGTGTATTTGTCATTGTTTATTTTTCAGCGTTTTTATAACATATCTCGCACTTGCCGCGGAGCTTTTGCCAATATTGTAAAAATGCTCCTGCATGGTATTCTCTATTTGCTGCGAATACCTTTCCCTTTCATCAATAAATCCGCGTATGATACCATTCGCCTTATCAAGCTGCGAAGGCTCTATACTTTTGCCGAGGGCGTTTCTTAGCGAAATATTTACGGGTACCGTTTTTATTTTTACATAATCGCTGTTCATTATCTTCATGGGCGTATTTATAAACAATACGGGTCTTTTTGTACTGAAAGCAAATTCAAAACAGATATCCGACCAGTCTGTTATCAATACATCCGCCTGCAAGATAGGATTATCCGATGTAAAATCGGTCTGTACTTCGACATTTGTACCATCATACTTTTCGTGCAGAACATCGAATTTTTCGGGATATTTCCTTACCATTTGCGGATGCGGGCGAAGAATGATATCGTAGTCTTCCTTTGAAAGCTCATCCAGCAGTTCTTCCGCACAGCTGTCAATTATATTATCGGGCTGCCATGACGGCGCTATAAGTATCTTAGGTCTTTCATTCGGCGTTTTATCAAGGGTCTCGTATTTTTTTACCATATCGTCCAGCAAAATATATCCCGTCTGAACAAGAGTCTTTTTCGGTGTATTATACAGTTCTTCAAGTTCCCTTATCTCATCCGAGCAATCCTTTCCCATCGAAAAGACCGTATCATACCAATCCAAAGCACCTTTTCGCAAAGCCATAGCCGTACTGCCCATACCGTGGAACATATAAACATACTCCACATCTTTTCTCACCCTTGACCTTTTTATATGATATTTTTCAAGGTCGGGCATAGTCATGATACACATATCACATTCAAGCTTCATAAAAAGCGGCACTAGGTATCTGTCGCTTGCTATATAATAAGCGTGTATCTGCTCTCTTTTGTCGTTAAAAATATTATCATCGGGATCGCTTGTTACATAATGTATCTGAATATCAGACTTTTCGCAGATATAGTCTATCATGCCCGCATAATACTTATAAAAGCCGTTTGACTCGGAATATATCATAAGCTGCATATCCTTAACGGCAAAAAAGCGTTTATAGTCCGCTCGTTCACGCTTGCTGTATTTTTTGAACTCTTCTTCTTTTTTCTTTTTCTGCGCCTTGACTTTAACAAGATAGTCATAGTCTATGTACTTTTTAGGCGGCATGACCGCATTTACGGCTGCCATTGCCAAAATAGCAAACAGATTGCCGAATATCCAGTAAAGACCCACGCCCGCAGGCACAAGAAACGCAAAATATGTGGAGAATGCCACCATAAAAACAGTCTCGGCTACCTTGCCCGCACCGCTTTGTGTCAATTGAAGCACATTTATCCTGTTCTGCGCCATACACATTATGACCGCACTTACGCCCGCAAGCAGCGGTATGATCAAAAGACTGTAATTGCCGTGAAGCGAGGGTGTCATGCCAAGGTTTATACCCAAAAAAGTAATATCAAAATTTCTTATGGTTTCGATAATATCGGCAGGAATACCCGCAGGTGTTTTGCCCGACTGTATCTGTTTTATTATCTCTATCTGATAAACGCTGCCCGCATCGGTTATGCCAAGGGTATCGGTAAGCCATGTATTCAGCTTGTCAACTATGCCCGCATCCATATCAAGCACATACAAAAGCGGACGGTACACTACTTTTATAAGCCCCAGCACCAGAATTATCTGTATAATAAGCGGCAAAGTGTCCATAAACGGGTTGTACTTGAACTTTTTGTACAGTTCAAGCTGTGCATCCGTAAATTTGTCCTTGTCGTCTATATATTTTATTTTTATGGCATCCAGCTCGGGCTGCATTTTCACCATTTTTATGGAGTTTTTCTGGGTCAGCAGGCTTACGGGGAATAAGATCACCTTTGTAAAAAGCGTAAACAGTATTATGCTAAGCCCGTAATTTTTTAAAAGCGAATAACAGCCAAGCATTATATATCCCAGTATTTTGACCAAAAATTCAGCTATATTGCCCATTTTCAAATACCGCCTTATTCATCATCGTCATCCAACAGATCTTCGGCTGTGACAACTTTATTTCCGTCTCCGTTATCAACAGTCTTAACAGGCGCTTTGGGCTCTTTGTCCGTTTTTTTGAATTTTCTTTTAAGCTTGTTCCAGCCTATGCCGACCGCCGTACCGCAGGCAATAACGATACCCGCTATTATCTGTATGATATAACTTGTGGACGCGGGGTCAATATACGCATAACAATTTTGCGTAAACAAAAGCATAGCTGCCGTAAAGTAGAATGAAAATTTAAAGATTTTTGTTTTTTTCATGATAGTTCTCCTTTTATTCTATTCCTCATCCGAATATTCCAATATATCCCCGGGCTGGCATTTCAGCACGTCACATATCTTATTCAGCGTGGAAAATCTTATCGCCTTGGCTTTGCCCGTTTTAAGAATGGACAAATTTGTCGGCGTAATGCCTATTTTTTCGGCAAGGTCGTTGGAAGATATTTTTCTTTTCGCCATCATAACGTCCAAATTAACTATAATAGACACAATATCTCCCCCTTTCAGACCGTCAGGTCGTTTTCGTTTTTAATGGAAACGGCTCTTTCAAACACATTTTTGAGCACACGCATAACAATACCCATAAAAAAGGCGAAGAATGCACCGACAAAAAATGATATACGCCATGCACCGAATAAAGTAAATGTACAGCCCACAAAAATACAGCACCACGAGATAAGGCGCAGATGATTTGAATTGGCTTCGGTAAAAACCTCGCTTTTACCGATATTTCTTATTAGGCTGCGCAGGGAATTGGCCGCCGCAAGACCAAACAGGTCGCAGACCGCAAGCATAATGCACACGGGTATGAACGCATCACCTTTTATAAGACTGTTTTCCACGGAAATGCTTATATACCACCTTGCTATCAGCGGTATGCACACAAAAAACACCACAAGCATAACAATAAGACTGTATGTCAAAACTTTCGACAGCTTAAGGGAACGCATCTCCGACCAGTTCAATTTTTCACGCATAATAACCTCCTCCGAGTAATGAATATTTCTAAAAACAGTATACACTTATCATACCATGTTTGTCAAATAATTCTTTTCGTAAAACAAAAATAACCATTTTGTCTTTTCCTGCGGCGGATAGTAAATTGGAATTTAGATTACTTGTTTTCGCAGGGGTTTCCCACCCCTGCACCCCGGCTCGCTTTTTAGAAAAGCGAGGGAAAACATATTCGCGAATATAGATTTACACAATTCAAACTCTAACACCGCGGCG
>JAEEGL010946845.1_pt1 | contig 13984 bp, 27 predicted proteins | sample 9134231 | NCBI WGS metagenome assembly JAEEGL01 (sample SAMN16246548, study PRJNA631951) | gut metagenome | biome: gut microbiome; feature: rumen; material: fiber-attached | host: Bos | place: Iran: Karaj | collected 2018-10
AGGAAACCTGATGTACAATGGCGGCACATTCAACTGTGAATGTTGTAGCTGTTCACTAGATTACTCTAACTGTGCTACTTTTGCTCCTTCGAGTTGGATTTCAGGTCAGACAGGCTTCTATTTTGGCAATCCTGAGTTTGAGGGTAAAGGTTGGATTCAGACTTTCTGTGGTAACTCTTGCTGTGTCGGCTGTTTTACTTATGCAAACAGCCGTTGTCTAGAATTACAGCACCCTGTAGGAATATTTTACAGATGTAATGCGAGAAGCAATTATTGTCCTATTGTAGAAATAAAGATTAACTACTAGGAGTCATAAATGAGCGAGCGAACAGAAGTTACCAAGGTAGTTGAAAACGTAGACAGACTCTTCTCTGAGATTGTGGTAAATGGTGAAAGCCATGTATCTGACCGATATGTACCTCCTGAGCCTGCCAATACTCCCGTGCTTAATACTAATCAGTCAGAAGATGAGGAAGAGCAGACAGCAGAGCAGAACGACGAGCCTGTTCAGGGTGAGTACGTAAAGGCTGTAGAGCTGAATAACATACTTCACGACTTCAATGACGAGGAGCTTGCTGAGCGTGTTACAGAAGTGCAGGGAGATATAACCCGAATCGACGGTGACATATCTGACATTAATAACAGCATTACGGGAATTGAAGCTGACATTGAAAGTGCTGAAGGTGATATAGCTGACCTCAATTCAGACGTTAACCGAATTGATACAACTATAGGCACTGTACAGACAGACATCGGAAGACTTAACAACAGAGTGTCAGATGTAGAAGGAAGCGTATCCAACTTGCAGTCTGACGTAACTGACATTGACAGCGACGTAGATACACTTCAGATAGATGTCGGAGGCTTACAGTCAGAGCTCACAACACTTAATAATCTGCTTGGTACGATACAATCTCGTGTTAACGAGATTAATACCCTTATACCGAATCAGGCTTCGGCTCAGAATCAGCTAGCAGATAAAGGCTTTGTTAATTCTTCTATCGCTTCAAATACAGCTAATTTCATGGGAACTTATACGAGCTTGACTGATATTGAGGCAATCCCGAATCCTACAAACAATGATTATGCTTTCTTGCAGACTACAGACCAAGCAGGAAACACTGTTTACAAGAGATATAAGTACAGTGCAGATACTACTCAGTGGCTGTATGAATATGACCTTAATAACTCTTCTTTTACTGCTGAACAGTGGGCTACAATCAACTCAGGGCTCACACAGAGCTCCGTAGCTCAGAGCATACTTAATGCAATCGACGCTCTCGATGTTGCTTCAGCAGGAGGAAGCGGTAAATATATTTCCGAGATTCAGGAGAACAACGGAAAGATTCAGGCTACAGAAGGAAGCATAGCTTCAGCTGTAACAAGCGGAGATAACTCTCCTGTTTCTTCTGACGCTGTAGCTCAGGCTATAACAGACTTATGTGCTAGTGCTGTAGGCGGAAGCGGAAAGTACATAGCTACCTTACAGCAGACAGACGGTAAGGTACTTGCTACAGAAGGAACATTCTCCAACACAGTACAAAGCGGAGACTATGCTCCTGTCACTTCTGACGCTGTAGCTCAAGCTATTGCAAGTTCAGGTGTATCAGCTGTAGACGCTGTAGTAAGCGGTTGCATGAGCCCTGTTACATCTAATGCAGTTGCTAATTGGTCTCCGAATAATTTTACTGTGGGCAACGCTATGCATATAGGTGCTAACGGAACAATCTATGCTGACGGTTCTTGTGCTAACTATCCGATGATTAAGTTCAAAGACTCAAGCGACCCTTACGGTAACGGTGTAGTAATTGGAGGTGGTGGAGCAGTAGTAATTGGTGGAGGTGAAAGTGCCGACACTTATTATTCGGGAGCAGGACTTGCAGGTGGCGATGATGTAATGGCTATTACTAATGACGGAGCAATTGAGTTTGCTTCAAATTTACAAGACGGTTATGCTTGCCGAAAAGTTATGACATTTAGTACAAGTGGGTATTTATCAGTTCCGTCAACTTTTACTACTAGCATGGACAATAACGGTTCTTGGTGGGTAGACACAAACCCAAGAGGAAAGTTTGTTGGCACAAATGGTGGAAGTACAGGTGGTTGGTCTCCTCTGCTTGCAGGAAAAACTGTTAATGGAAAATATGAACTAGGCTCTCTGAATAATACAATTTATTTAAACTATTATTGTGACAGTAGAACGACCAACGGTATTGATAAGACAATATTTGAGTATGCTCAAGGTGGTACACCTATTTGGTATGGAAACGTTTGTGGTACAGCTTCTTCAGTTGCTTGTGCTTCAGATAGTGCCAAACTTAATGGCTATGGCTCTTCTATTTCAGCAACTGCAAACACAGTCGTGGCACGTGACGCTAATGGTTATATTTACGGCTCTTACTTTAATTCAAATATCGGTGATGAGAACATAAACAGCTATGGCGGAACAGCATTGATTTTCTCAGGTTCAGACCATTGGTTTAGGCGTACACCTCCTAGTTGTGTATGTGTAGGAAGTGCAGGTAGTGCAGGTGCAGTTTGGTATGGCTCAGCTGTATTCTGTATATGGTGTTCAAGTGGTAACTATTGGGTATGCAATAGATGTAGCTTCCCTGCTATGCTCACTCCACTTTCAACGCAGATAAATAGCTGTCATAAGAGAAAAGCTTTAGCAGGTCTTATGGGAGCAATCTTTGCTAGTGGTGCTTGTTGCTGTATATCTGGTTGTTCTACAGACATTGGAAATTGGAACTCATGTGTAGCAGGTACTAGAGTTTATCAGTACTAATCATTTATAGCTTGCAAAAATAGTCCTCTTGCTTTATACTTATAGTCAGGAGGACTTTCTTATGCTTAAAGGAATAAATCAGGCAGACTCAAGACTGATTAGTCCGATACAGTCTTATGGCTGTTATTTTCTCACCTTAGCACAGGCTTCTCCGATTGTTTTTCAGGGTGACGAAGGTTGTCAGAGGCTCAATGGTATTTGGGTCAAGGCAACAGAGCTCGGTATCATTTCAGGAGACATCAATCATGACGGAGACATTGACGACGACGGAGAAGCTGAGATTCAGGACGTAACTCTGCTTGCTCAGAAGTTCTTCAACCTTAAAGTTAAATATGACGGAATACATCACAAGGCAGACGAAGCTATTCCTGCTTCCGTAAAGATTGTCATAGGACAGTATTGGTGGAGAAGCGGACATTTCGTACTACTCAATAAATCCAAAAAAGTTACTTATGATTCCTATGGTAAATCAAACACAGTAAAAAACGGCTACCTTAAATCTATGCGGTGGCTATACGCAATATAGAAGGAGAAAATACTATGCAGACTAAACTCTATAATTCTTACAGAATTACACACAAAAGCGGTAGCGTTGAGGAAATCAACGCTGAGAATCTTGTTGAAGCATTGAAGAATATGTCAATCGAAGAGTCTTTTGACCCTGTGCTTCAGACCTATATGCAGGCTGAGGGAATTAAGACCCTCATAAACGATATGCCTGCTGAAGTTCCTTTCACAGCTGTAGTGAACGACAACGCAGGAGGTTCAATCGCCACTCCTGTTTCAGGTACAGTACATGTTGGAGACCAACTTGCATTTAAGGCTGTTCCTGCCCGTAACTACGTATTCAAGAATTGGAAGCTCAATGACAAGGTTATTTCAGAAGAGGCTGACTTTGTATTCACCTTCCCTGAGCTCAACGGAGAAGCTTCAGCCGTATTCAAGGCAACCTTTGAGCTTGCTCCTGTTACTTGGGCTACAGAAGTTTATCCTCCTGAAGCTACAGGAGACGGAGCTATGACATTCCCTGCTTCAGGCGTAACTCCTGCAAGCGGAACAGTATCAGCTATCGCTGTGGACAGTGAGCACTACACCTTCGACCATTGGGAGCGTAACGGTGTTTCTGTTGGTACTAACAAGATTCTTTCAGCCGAAGCAGAAGAGCCTGCTGAGGGAGAGACATCTGTTATTTACAAGGCTGTATTCACTGAGGCTTAATCATGGTTGGAGAGAACAGAGATAACATTAATCTCACAGAACTCCTCTTGAAAATAAGTTCTGACGTATCAGCCATTAAGACTGATATGCAGAACTTCAAAGACTCATATAAAAATGAAAAAGAGAATCTTCTAGCTAAGATTGAAGATGTGAGACACGATTGTGAGAAGGAAATAAGGTTACAGGACGAAGAGCTACGGACGCTCAAAGACGCAGTAACTTCTCTGAAATCAGAGCAGGATAAGCGTGACGCAAAGAAATGGCGTACTGTAGTTGCCTTTATCTTAGTTGGTCTTGGAGGCATGGTGCTAAGTTTAGTTCCAAGCTTTATTATATTCATTATAAAAATGAAATTGGGAGGACAGTAATGGCAGAAGAAAAGAAAAAGAATTGGTTTACCTCTCTGTTCACAGACAGAGAATGGGATTTTGATATTACCAAGGTATTAGGCTTTGGCATTATCATAGCAGGCTTGGTTGGCTTCTTTATGGAGAAGTCAGACTTTCAGTGGGTCGTAGCTTTCGGCTCAGGCTTAGTTGCTACAGGAAAGTTTTCCAAGGAAGGCTAGATGTGTACGAAAAGATTAAAAGTGTTCTTGCTGTTATTGGTGCTGTCCTTACTGTCGTTGCCTGTACGTTTTTCCTCGTATTCTTACGCAGACGTGATTCTGACGGACTCGGAGGCGGAGGAGCTGATGAACGAGATACAAGAATCCAAGAAGGACTTGACGGAGCTGAAGAATCAATTAAACGAAGCCGAGACACAGCTGACCGATGTGAAGAGCACTTACGAAGAGCAGAAGAAATACTACGAAACGCAATTAAAAGAGGAAAGGAAGAGGAGCACTGAAGCAAAGATATTTGCAGGAAGTGCTTCTGCTTCGACTCTCCTGCTTACAGTTGCCCTGCTTATTGTCCTGCTCTAGACAACAATTAAAAACCCCTGCTTAATGCAGGGGTTATTTTTATTTTGTTACTTCTTTCATAACATCTTCAGGCTCAGGCATATTCACTATTGAAGGACTTACACCAAGAGGCTTGAAGTAAGGCTGAGAGTTTAATACGTGCTTGGCACATATATTCCTGTTACAGCTGTAACCAAAGTGCTCAGGTCTTGTTTCTCCCCAAATAACCGTAATATCTCTACAGTGTCCTGTTCCGAGGTGCTGTAAAGAAGAATCGGTACAGACAATCTTCTCAGCACTGTCAGCGAGTAGAACATAAGTAAGATAAGGTACTTCCAATTTTACTGTACCTTCGATTGTAGGCTCGTTAGGGAGAGCGAAGTGAAGTATCTTGTGTTCAGGATACTTCTTCTGAAGCAGAGCTACAAGCTTTTCACCCTTGTAGTAATTTCTCTTGATTGCTTCAGCATGGTCGTTATAGCGAGCCATATTTCCCTGTGCGTCACGCAAGCCCAAAGGTGACTGTCCTCCGCAGAATTGAACGATGATGTATTTGTTATTCAGGTCAGCCTTGATTTTATCAGCGTCCTTCGCTACAGCAGGGAATACCTCTCTGATTTTGTCAAGGTTAGGAACATAGTCCATAGCTTTTCGCTCAAGAGTAATGCCAAACTCTTCAGCCCAAGCGTCGAAGAGGTGACACTCTTTTTTAATGAACTTGGCGTTGCTGTAAGGCTCTTTCCACAGAATGTCTGTGTCAGGGTCAAGAACGAGCTCCTGATACAGAGAGCCCTGTCCGAACGGGAAAGCGTCTGTAACAGCACTACAGCACTTGAATACGTCAAAATATGGTGAGACTACATAGACCTCATCGTACTTTTTCTTTAATTCAGGAAGGATAGCTGTAAGCATTACGCTTTTACCTAAACCTCCCTCAACAGTTACCAAACATCTTTTACTCATCTTTTCCTCCTTGCTTCTTCAGATGTGTCAAAACGTAGATGAACAGTATAATACTTGGGACTACACTTGCTGTAAGCAGAGCAAGCCCATATCTGTCTGTGAATACAAGAGGGATAGGAGCAAAGAAGCTCCATACTCCGAGCACTATGGAAATAATTGAGCCCATACCGATTATGGACATAACGAAGGCTTCAATGAAAGTTACAAAGTATATACCAAAGTAACCCAAAACCTTTACGATGAAACCGATTAGCTTTCCCATTTTATTCCTCCTCAAACACAAGCTCAAGAGAAGCTTTGCTTTTCATAGGATTCTTTGTGTCGATACAGGTAAGCCCTGCAATGTCCTGCATGTTGTATTTGTCACAGGCTCTTGAATTGTAGAACTTATTACGGAGGCTCTTGTAAGCGAGCTTCTTCTGTTTTTCAATTTCACCAAGCTTCTTTGAAAGAAGCTGAAAGTGAATCCATTTACCTTCAAGAAGTTCTCCCTTCTTGACTTTAATCTTTATTGTTTCAGTATTAGTAATTGTTTTCATTTCATTACTCCTCGTTATATAATACTACACTTAGTATTGTTTGTCAACTCCTCAAGCTCATTGACTCTTCAAGCTCGTCAATACTCATCATTTTTATACCGTACATACGTCTGTCAGGCTCTTCTGTAAGTTTGCTTAGTACGTTACAGCAGTTGCTACAGAGGTGTAGCTCTACTCCCTGCTTGTATTTATTCATAATCTTAATCGAATATATGTTCAAGTTAGCTGATTCAGTCTTGTCTACTCCACAAACCTGACAACTATCATAGAAGTGGTCTCCTTTGCTTATTTCAAACATATTACTTCTCCTTTCTCTTGTTTAATTCAATTACAGCAGTAAGTGACAGAGGAGCGATAAGGTTGATGAAGATTGCCGATAATGTTGACATGATAAACTCAAGGATACCTCCTTCGAGTCCTATAAGTCTTCCAAGGAAAGCAAAGAGACTTTCCTTCTTCTGTAACTTCTCTTCCATAACCTCAGGAGTCTCTTCCAAGAGTTTCTGCTGTTGGGTAAGGTTTTCCTGCAATTCCTTCTGTAAGTTCTCAAGCTCAAGGCGGACAGCTGTTGTTGCGTACTCACGCTCCTGTCTGTATTCGATATCCTTCTTCTTGAACTCAATGGCTTCTCGTAAGTCCTTTTCTTTAGTACGAAGCAATTCAAGCCCAAGCTTATTTGAATCTATAGTCTTATTCTCCTGAGCTATCTGTGTCTCATTGAAATTGAATCTGTCATAGAATACAGACACCGTTGTAGCCATTGAGAAGACAGTTACCATAGCCCACAGGAGCATAAAGATAAACGCCATAAAGTTACGCTTCATATTGTGGAACATAACAGATACTTCAAACGCTGAGCTGTTGTATGCTGTTACTGCTGTACTCAAAAGCCAAGCTGAAATCATATCTACATAGTCAAATAGGTATGTTGCTGTATGCAGGGTAGATTCATACATCGAGCAGACAGAAGCGAAAGCTAGAATCAGGATAATCAGAAAGACATTTTTACGGTTGTCTTGTAGCCTTTTGTGTTCATAAAGTCGTACTTCTGAAACAGTTGGCTCGCCTTCTTGTCTATCTCCAATATTTGCTTCAGGTTCTCGCTCTTTTTGGTTTTCAATAATCTTCTCCGCTTCATTTCTAGTATATTCCACTTTAGCCAAGCCACGTTTCTTGCGAAGCAAACCTGTACTCTTTGCATAAGCATAATCATAAAGCATGTCCTCCTTTGCTCTTCGTTCGTACTCAGCATTTATGTCAATTCCGTTATCATACTCTTCTTTAGTGAATAGCACTCCGTTGGAACAGAGGAACTTCTTCTTGTCTTTCAGGTAGATATAAGGCTTTCCTAAATGCTTGCTAATCTTCTCTTCAATCATTTCATTCCTCACACAGCTTTTCTAAAGCTTCCTTAAACTTCTTCGTGTGCTTACTTTTTGATGTACAAAGCACAACTTCCCAATCTTTCGTAGAGATTCGGTCTTCCTCGTCCTTACAAGTCAGCTCGTCAGCCCATTGTTTGCACAGAGCGTCAGGAGCTATGATAAGTACAGGCTTATCCTTGGCTTCAGCTATACGACAGGCTGTAAGTGTCTTTCCTTTTCCTGTCGGGAACAGAAGACCAAAATAAGGTCTGTCCTTATATTTCTCATACGAATATTTCTGATGAGCCCACAACTTCTTAGCCATTTATAATCTCCTCCGTAATCTCTTCTGCAAGGATATTTCCGTCCTTATCTTTAACCATGCGTCGCCTAGCTCTTCTCTCCTGCCTAGGCATAACGTTTGTACCACAGTTAGGTGGTACGAGCTTCTTCGCTTCATTTTCCTTCCTGCACTCTTCAAGCTCACGCATAAGCTCTCTGTGTCTTCTTTCTGACTGTTTCTGATTCTCATAGCTTACATCTTCATAAGAAGACAAGCAACAGCCAACTATAAAAATAATAATTCCTAAAGCCAAAATCACACTGACCTCCTTTAATTACACTCAGTATAATATACTGAGTATAAAATGTCAAGCGTTATTTTTCAGAAAAGCCGTTTTCTTTTAAGCTCAAGTCGGTCTTGAGCAGGCGGACTTCCTTTTCAAGCTGTTCTATCCTTGTGTCCTTTTCACAAAGCTGTGCTTCGGTTTCTTTCCTGTACTCATAAAACTTAGCCTGAGTATCTGTCAAGAGGATACCAAACAGTACAACACAAGCCAAGAGACAGAGAACGAAAAAATAATCAGAAAACTTATACATCTTATTCCTCCAATAAGAACAGAGAAGAGTCGGTGATTCCCGTGTCAAGTAATTCCTTTCCCTGCTTGAGGGCGTCAGTAACCCTCTGCTCTACCGTACCTTCCATTGATACATCTACAATGAACTTATCTTCCTTATACTCACCTCGTGCTATACGGTCTTCACTCTGCTGTCTTTTCTCTACAGAAGCGTCGTTACACAGATAGATTGCGTAGTTAGCCTGTCTGAGCTTGTCAAGTCCATAGCCTGCTGAAGCCTGATTAGCAAAGAGGAATTGTATTTTCTTTGCAAAAAAGTCCTCATAGTCCTGCTCTCTCTGCTCTCTCTTGACCTTACCGTCATAGATACCACAGGTATAGCCTTTATCCCGAAGTCTTGCACAAGCGTCGTGCAGGAGCTTGGAACGGGAGCACCATATAACGCATTGCTCGTCTCCAAGCTGTTCAATCATTTCTTCAAGCCAATCGAGTTTAGGATTTTCCTTCAGAGGAATAAGCTCTACTTTCGGCTTACCGTTTTCATCAAGCTCTTCTGTTTCTACAGGCTCATAGCCATTACAGATGTCTTGGAAACGGATATAAAGTTTCAAACCATTGTCTACAGTGATGTGGTCGGTACAGTGCTGATTCTGAAGCTGTAAGTAAAGGTCTCTCTGCTCCTTGGTAAGCGAGAGCTTATAGGTCTTGTAAGTCTTAGGAGGAGCGTCAGAGATGTCTTCTTTCTTAGGGTGTACACAAACATCTCCAATTCTACTCCACAGCTCATCTATGTTCTTCCAAGGAGTGTACTCTTTATGATTCATAATATGAACACAGTCCTCTCTGCTGATACCATAAAATGAATGAATTGAATCCATAGTTCCACAAAGCACATTAGGGTTATCTCTGCACTTGTCGAGACGCTTATAAATTGCCTCGTAGTCCTTCGGAGAGATTGTAATGCGAGCTCCACGAATATGTGGAAGACTCCTTCGTACTACATAATGCTCAGCGAAGGCGTACATACTCTCAGGGAAGAATCCGTCTTTAAGATAGTCCATTTGGTCGTAAGCGTTAACAGGAGATTTTGTCATAAATGTTCCCGTCAGGATACAGCGATGTCCTATCTTATTGAGCTTCTTAACAGCCTGCGTACGCTTACTCTTCTTGCTTTCCTTGCATGGCTCGTTTGTCTTTATCTTGGAAGACTCATCGAGAATCTGAAATACGTTACCGTGATGAGCAAGAATATACTTTTTCACTTCCTCAGGGACTTCCCCTCTCTGAAAGCTTTCAAGGCTCACTATCAATGCTTTCATACCCCACCTCTCAAATAATCATTGTATTGCTCATCTAACCACTGCTTAAACTCCTGTTTAAGTAAACGACGAATCTGACCATAAGCATAATCAGGTAAGTGAGTTTTACCTAAGCATATCTTCTCCAAGTTATCTGCACTCAGCAAGTCTTTAGGGTCGTTAACTTGTTGCATTTTCTTAAACAACTCTTCTCTAGCTTCTTCTGTAATGTAGATTTTAAGGTTAATGTCAGTTGATTTCATGTTCGACCTCCTTCTTAAACTCTTTATAAAATGCTTTAGCTAGCTCCCACCTTACACACTCTTCAGGCTCTTCTGCTTTATATCCAATATTTTCAGCATGAATCATTAAAGATTCTACAGCTATATCAAAACAAGCTTCTCTGCCTTCTTTTGCCATTTCTATCAGTACGTTCATATCAATTACCTCTTCTGTATAGAATCATTTCTGCAATCAGAGCAAGAAGCCTTACTGTCTTACTTTCATTGGAGCGACAAGTAGTGTTTCTGCAATCTTTCATAATGTCGTCAAGCTCTTTCTGCCAAGCTCTGTCGTTCTCAGGCTGAATAATTGCTTCAGCAATCTTGTCGTTCTGCTTCTCAATGAAAGCTCCATATTTACCGAAGCTTTCTCCCTGCTCAAATCCGTAACTTACAGCTTGCTTTAACAGAGTTAGAATCTTCTCTGACTCAATAACTGTTACAGCAGGAAAATTCATAAAGTTTCTTACAACGTCATCTTTTCTGTTCATACTCCGACCTCCTTCTCTACAGCACAAAGATTTATTCTTCTGTTCGTTGTGTGGTACGGAGAGCTCTTATTGAATATCTCACTAGCACTGAATAAGTGCACTCTATGACTCTTACGGTTGTATGCTATTACCTGTACCTTCAAGTCTTCATTGCTCCTGTAGAAAGCAGGCTGACTTGGCTGAAACTCAATGATACCGTATCTGTCAGAAATCTTGAACTCGTACAGATGAAGCACTACAGGGAACACACCACCTGTCAGAAGCTCCATTACGTCAGGGAAACCTGCTACTGTCTCTTCTGTTTCGATACAGAATATCTTCTGATTCTTACACTCTTTCTGTCTCAGCCTGAGAAAACAGTAGAGCTTTTTGAAAGCCTGCTCGTCAACGCACTTTACAAAATCGTCACTTACATTGCCTATTGTATACATATCTTCCTCCTTAAAAATCTGCGAGCCAATCAATAACTGCTCTAGCACAACACCAAGCAAACATTCCGATACTGAATAAAACAATCAATGGTAATGATAATATTACACACATCGCTATAAGACTTGCTTTAAGCATATTCATTTTTCTTTTCCTCCTTTCATTATTATATTACACCTAGTATAATATAATGTCAAGAAAAATCCGCATAAAAATGCGGATTTTTATAAATTATTTTTTCAGCTTACAGGGGTGCTTTTCACAGTACTCGATTGACTCTTCGATGTCAGTGAAAGCTTTCTCCCATTCTGCAAGACTCTCAGGAGAGCAGGGGATACCGTGGTTAGTCTTTCGTTCCATAAGCTCTCCTTGCGTTCTTCAGCATTGCTTCATTTACTGCTCTTTCAATATCAATCTCTTCTTCAGCCGAAGCTGTAAGAGCACAGATGATAATGTCAGCAAGCTCTTCTGCAAGATGATTTTGGTCTGCCTTCTCTCCTGTTCTGTTGTAAACAGTGTTAGCTTCTACAGCTTCAGTAACTTCTCCTGAACAGTGCTTGAGACAGCTGAATACATCTGTCTTAAAACCTCTTCTCTGTGTCAGAGTGTGAGCCTGCTTCGCAAGGTCATTTATGTTTAACATTTGTAGCTCCTTAGTCCTTAAACTTTGCTATGTCTTCTGCTGTAACTCCCATACTGATAAGCAGGAGAGCACAGTAACCGATCATATCACATACGTCGTTAACACGAGGCTTCTCTTCTGTGTTTGACATAACTCTTCCAATCTTGTCGTCAAGTCTTATCAGGATAGAGTTTGTGCTGTCTCCCTTGTAGAAAATCTTCTTAGGGTTGATTGCAGAATCTCCGTACTTCTGATTCTTGTACAGGAGAAGGTCTTTCATTGCTCCCATAATCTCGTGAATCTTCTGTTGTGTCGGTGGCAAGTCTCCCCAAGGTGACTTGCTCATAAGGTCAGCAAGGTTCATTCCTGTAATTGCGTCCATTGTTACATCATTCACAGAAGCAGGTGGTACTGCTCCTCTCTTTGGTATTCTAATATCATCAAGTTTGAAGCCTGCTTTCTTATTAGCCATTTTCTTTCTCCTTTTCTTCGTTATCACTCAGCAGTACAACTTCAAGTTTCAAGCTGATAGCTGTGTTTTCATCTTGCCAAAAGCAGATTCCTACATCATTCTCTGCTTTCAAAATCATGTTGTACTCTTTGAGTATCTTATTGAGCTCCCTGATTTTCTTTCCAACTTCCTCTACAGGAATACCGACTGTTTTGTTTAATTTTGCAAGTGCCATACTTACCTCCTTTCCATTGTCTCTTCTGCTTCTTCTTGCTTCGTACGAAGTGGAATGGCATAATCTAATCTATAATTAGCTATAATAGCGTCTGAAAGTTTATTTGTATCTCTGACCTGACAGCTCTTTATCTCAGGGCAACGACCACCAAGCCACCAACAGTTAGCATGACAACAATACCCTAATGCTTTCAGGAAAGGGTCTTTACTCTTTCTGAGAGACCTAACCATTTCAGACATAAACATACGAGTTCTCTCCTCTGTACGTCTACACATTCTCTGTTTAGCCATTTCAATAAAGCTTTCAGCTGTGTGGTCTTGCATAAAGAGCTTATCTTCATAAGGGTCTGAGCTACGCTCTTTTCCTGTCCAATCAGGTCTGCTTGACTGTACCTCAGGCTGAGGGTGTCCTTTGGTTGCCCTGATAATCTGCATAATTACAGATTTTGGTCTTGTATCTACAAGACGGAAATGAATACAGCGGAGAGTCGAATGATTGGCAACAATCTGCTTTATCCACCACTCTATCTCGTCCTTCGGCTTGTAAGTAGAATCTTCATTAAATAAATCTCTACCTTCCGTAATTTTACAAGACTCTCTGTAATCAAACATGGGGTCTTTGTTTAAGATTCTGAATCTCATTTATTCTGCCTCCTTTACAGTTACCTTTATCCAACCTTTTAATGCTCGTACATACACCCACTCTTCTTTCAGAATAGACCTGTCGATTTTCTCGGCTGTTATTCCTAAAGTCATACGCATTTCGTATTTCGTACTAAACACTCTTTGTGTGTGGTCGGGAAGAGTGATTGTATATTCAAGCTTCTTTTTTCTCTTTGTCATTATCCTTTTCCTTCATTTCGTTTTTGCTCATCATTGCTTTAGCTAACCCCTTGAGATAACAGTAGAGTCCCGTAAATGCGTTACTGAAAATAAATGCTAATACAATCCAAATCATACACTTACCCTTCCTTCTTTCAAAAGTTTATCACAGATGTTTACAGCCTTCTTTAATTCGGGAGAAGCTTTCAGCCAAGCCTCATCGTTTTTATCCCGAAGCTCAATCCACTCTGATACTTCCTTTGTAGAAGCCCAATTGTCTCCAAGCTCAGGTGACGCCTCAAGCGGTACTCGCAGGTTAGGCATTGATGTACGCATAAGCTCCGCCATACGCATAAGCTCCGCCATACGATAGAGGTTGAGCATACTCTCTTCTGTAGGCTCAAGATAAGGCATATTAAGCTCATCGTGTACAGTGTTAGCTACTTTAAGCTTCTCCCATAAACCTTCCTTGTAAGCATTTACAATAGCAAGTTTAAGACACTCTGCTCCACTTCCCTGAGTGTAACGGTTAAGCATTGTGTAAGACTTTTTCTTATCAAGAAGTCTTGCGTGGCTTCCGTATACAGTCTTGATGTAACCTCTTTCCTTTGCTACATCACCGACGAGGGCAAGAGTAGGTGCGACGAAAGGCATTTTAGAATGATAAGCGTCTGAAATCTCTTCTGCCTGCTTCATAGTCCAACCAAAGGTCTCAGCCATAGA
>JAEEGL011158157.1_pt1 | contig 13984 bp, 12 predicted proteins | sample 9134231 | NCBI WGS metagenome assembly JAEEGL01 (sample SAMN16246548, study PRJNA631951) | gut metagenome | biome: gut microbiome; feature: rumen; material: fiber-attached | host: Bos | place: Iran: Karaj | collected 2018-10
GAAACCACATTAGAAACACCTCTAGCCTTAAATTTATCCTTATTAGATTCCCAAACAACACCATGACCAATAGTAATTACATTATCATTACCAATACAAGCAACATAATTATCTCCTTCTTCAGAAAGTTGATTTAAACACCCAGTACCTTCAAAATGAGTAATATAATCAAATAAAGATGACAATGAAGCATCACCACTAGAACTCTTAGGTCTAGGATTATCTTTATCAACATATCCCAAAGGATCAACACGAGAAGAACTATTATTTTCACCTAAACGAATCTCAAAATGCAAATGAGAACCCGTAGAATTACCAGAAGAACCCATCTTAGCAATAACTTGTCCTTGATTTACAGTATCTCCTGCCTTAACTGAAATAGTATTTTCATGTAAATGAGCATATAATGTATAATTACCATCAGAATGCTGAATAACAACATAATTACCATAACCAGTACATCTAGAATCACCATTTTTACAATTAATTGGAGACTTTTCAGTAGGATAAACTACAACACCATTTTTAGCAGCAATAATATTAGTAACACCAACACCTCTAGTATTAGCAATATCTAAAGCACCATGATTTTCATCACCAGCAATCTTTTGACCATTACTATTAATAACAGCTCCTCTATAACCAAAAAAAGAAGTAATAGTAGTATCTTCAGGATCACCAGAAGCATACAACTTTCCATTAGAAGTAGTAGTCTCTACACTACCAATAGGCCACCAATAAGAATCATTTTTAGGAACAACATCTTGATACTCTATCTCTTCTTCCTCTTCAACTCCAGCAAGTTCTTCATACATACTCTTTAAACTATAAATTTCATCTCTATCATTTAAAATAGCATCTTTATTTGAAGGATTTTCAAAATCATATGCAAAAATATGAGAGGTAGATACAAATATCAAACAACAAATTAAAACCAATTTAATAAAATATTTCATATTATACACCTACTCTAAAAATGATTTCGACTTTTACTTTTTCTATAATATATATACCATATTATAATAGGTAATGAAAGACAGATGGCAATACCAACAATAATAAACAAATAATTCAGATCATTGTATTCTTTCTTAGCAATCTTCATTTCAATAACTAAATGATCTTTATTTTCAGACGAAACATGCCAAGTATAAACATTATTCTTAACATCATCAGCATTATTAGAAATAACTTTATTATCAGTAATAATATTTATATCAAAATTATCACCATATAAACAATTAAATTCACCACTTAAGCTAATTTCAAAATATTTTTTATCATTAATAAATTTATGATTAGAAAAACACGTGTTCAAAGCAGTTGATTTGCCATAATCATCAGGTTTAAATGTATAATTCATAGAAACATTTTTTAAATCATTATCACTAGTTAAAGAATTATTATATACAATATTAGTATCACTATAAATAGGATATTGTTTAAATTCCATTAGTGGATAACTAATATATAAACTATTTTCCATTTTAAAATTTATATTCTCCTTAAATTCATCATCAGAAATATATAAATTATAAGAGCCATCACATCCAGAGATAAATAAAACAATAAAAAACACTATAAATAATTTATTAAATTTAAACATAAATAATCACCTGCTAATAATAAGGCCTAAAATAACCATTTATATTTCCTGATTTTCTATCCCATTGTTTAAGTTGTACAAAACTTGTATTATTATTATCTGTACCTGTATTTCCCTCAATAGTATAAACATTGTTATCATCAACAGCATAAACAAAACCAACATGATCACTAAAATATTTATCATGACCTTCATAATGGCCAACACCATTCCACGTAAAAACAATAACATCTCCTGGTCTAGGGACAGTATTTGGATCAGTATATTCACTTTCATACCAAACACCTAAATCAACTACTTCAGCACAATCACCAGTCTTTACACCAATAGTAGAACCCTCTTTAGTAGAACATCTAGGTATAGAACCAGCACCAGACTGTTTAACTATATATTTATTAAGACCACCTATTTCATTAAATAACCAAGAAACAAAAATTGCACACCAATCAACTTGCCAATCAACACCATTATTATACCAAGAACGGTATCCAATGCCATTATTCCCTACCTCACCTCTACCTATAGTAATCATCCTATCAATAGCTTCTTTACCAGTAGCAGAAACAGGTACCTGATTAATGCTAGAACCACTCGAATTAGAACCTTTCTTTCTACGTCTACTAGTAACACTAGGAACTTTATCAGTTTCATAATCAGGTCCTAAACTTACACTAGGAAATAAAACAGTACGATTAGAATAATACTTTTTTTCAATATATTCTAATAAAAATTCTTCATATCTTTCTAAATCTAACTCATATGTAGACTCCCCAATTACCAATGTTTCATCAGCCTCACACGTTAAATCTTCTTCATAATCTTTTACCTTCTTAGTTTTTGATTTAACATCAGACTTCATACAACTTTGTGTTGTAATCTTTGTTACCATTTTTTTTGCCAACACTTGCATATCTAAAGAATTATCATTAGTAACCAAATAATTAATTTGATTCTCATAATCATAATCCCAATCTAAAGCAGTTACAGTAGAAGGATTCCAATCACTTTCAACAATTAACGCTCTATCATAATCACTTAAATAAGAATAATAATCAAAAGAATCAGTCTTAAACAATAAAGTAGACATTAATAAAGGTATATCTAACTTAACATTATACTTAGAAAGATATAAATAATATAAATCATATAATTTGGTGAAAAACTTCTTAGAATATACTTTTGAACATTTACCTTCATCACTATTTTCACAAACATTTTTACTTCCAAATAAATCATTCATATAATCAATATCAAATTCACTTTTAGATGCAACTAAAGAAACATCAACAACTTCATCATAATAAAAAATATAATCACTATTATATACATCAATATAAGCCTGACTATTAATACTATTTTCATCAAAATTATCAACATTTTTATTATCAACATTAATACTATCTTTAGACGCATCTATCATGGCAGGCTTAATAATTCCAACACCAGCAACAACCAAAATAATAACAAAAACAAATATTAAAGAAAATAAAGATATTATAGCTATAATAAGAACCTTAGGATTAACATTAACACTACCAAAAGATAAAGTTCCCATTCCACCAGATGATTCAGTTTTATTTGGTTTTTCTTCTGACTTACCTACAGCTTTAGTTTTATCCAAAACATTTTTACCCTTATCTACAGCTTCACTAGCAGCCTTCACAGATGCAATAGGAATTCTTTTACCAATATCAATAGCCTTTTGTAATCTTTCATTACCTTTATTATTACTTTTTTTATTTAAATTATTAACCATCTGATTACCAGGTCTATATGTATTACCATTTTTATTAATTTCCGGATTAACAACAGGTTTAGGATTAACATCTTTTTGTAAAGAATTTCCTCCTAAATTATTTATAGAATTATTAAATTGATGTCCTGAAGATGGCTTATCAGAGCCTACCAAAGAACTCTGATTATAATTACCATTATTATTACCAATACTATTATTAATATTATTGTTATTAATATTGTTATCATTAGAATTACTAGTATTAGTAAAATTACTATTATTATTATTATTATTATTAGCATTATTAATTGAACTATTATTATTAGCAGAATTACTACCATTATTATTAGTAGTATTATTAGCAGAATTACTACCATTACTATTATTAGTAGTATTATTATTAGCAGAATTACTACCATTATTATTAGTAGTAGTATCAGTTGAATTACTAGAATTAGTAGTATTATTAGAATTAGTAGTATTAGTATTTTCAGTATTATTAGAATTACTAGTATTAGTACTAGTATTACTATTATTACTATTACTACTACTAATATTATTATGAACTAATTTTGAAGAATAATTATTAACAGAAGGGGCATTCATATCATTAACTTTAGAATAAGAACCAACAGATTTAACATTAAAATCAACATATATTTTATCATCATCTTTAGCCATATGAATCACCCCATTCTAAATAATAATTATAAACCACCACCGCTGCCGAAAGAATCTAATTCTTCTTCAGAAGCAATAACATTTATTCTCATTCTTCGACTTCCACAAACAAATAATGCTTCACCTTGATTATATTGTTTAATACTCTCTTTTTCACTATCATTTAAATCAATTAATTTTGATAAATCATCTACAGCCTGTTTACGTAAACCCATAACCAAATAATATGAAGCATTGTCAAAAATTGCTTTTCCTTGAGTAATAACAGCAGGATCACTAAAATCAGTAGGTTGTTGAGTAATCATAATCGTACCAGTATTATATTTTCTAGCACGTCTCTGAATTTGTGCTAAAAATTCAGCACCTAAAGTATTACCACCACTTAATAAAACATGAGCTTCATCTACCATCATAACAGTATTAACACGAGAATCCAATGTTAAACCCCAAGCATATTTTAAAATATTAAAGAACAATGCATTTTTAATATTAGTATCAGCATTCATTATTTCTCGAATGTTAAAAACAATAAAATTACTACGAGGAGAAATAGTTGTATGTCCATCAAAATAATATTTTAACTCTTTAACAAGAGGACGAATTTTTAATTCCAATTTTTCAAGAACATCTTTTTCTTGAGTTTTCTCAGGCATAGCAAGAATCTTACCCTTAATAGTAGCATATACATCCTTAAAAGTAGGATAATCACTAGAATTAAATTTTGTAAAATCGCTTTCAAAACTAATACCAAATCGTCTATAAGTCTCTTGCACAATTTCACTAAACATATTCAAAACATCTTCAGTAATAGAAGGATCATAATATTTCATAAAAGCTTTTATTGTTTGTAATGATCTACTTAAAATAGCATATCCAAGACCATTAGATAATTCTTCTTCATCAGCATCAATAACAACTTCAAGTGGATTAATCATACCATAGCTTCCACCCTTACCAAGATCTATGAAATCACCACCAAAAGATTTAGCCATATCTTCAAGTTCACCTTCAGGATCAATAACAACAATCTGATTATCATTTCTAATATGACTTCTCAATAGTAATTTAGCAGCAGTAGATTTACCACTACCAGAAGTACCTAAAATAATAACATTAGCATTATTTCTGTTATTTTCTTTCTTTATTTGATATAAAAACTGATTAAACAAAATGACACCACCAGAAAAGTCTACACCTAACAAGGTAGACAATCCTGGATCCTTAATACTATCAAAAATAAAAGGATACATTGCCGCAATTGTAGGAGAAGGTATTGGAGTACCAATACGATCTTCTATATCTTGCTTATCATATATAGGAATAATAGATTTTAAAACCTTATCTTGTTCAAATCTTAAAGGAATAGCTTTAAGTTCCATAGCATCCAAATAATTTCTTATTTGCATTTTTTTAAGTTCTAAATCTTCCTTATTATTAGCAGTAATCATAATATGCATTTGAAAATCATAAATTCTAGATTGACTAGCAGCTAATTCCCTAATAAATTGTTCCAATGAATCATAATCTTGTCTAATTCTTTCTTGAATAGTCTTATCTTTTTCTTGTTGAAAACGTTGTTTTAAATCAGCTAATTCCTTATTTAACATCTTACTTAAACTACTAGCAGGTAAAGGTATATGTTTAATAACTATTTTAATACCAGACATACTAGTTAAGTTAGATAAATAACCAGGATATATGAATTTAGGATAAGAAATAACAGTTAAAATAGTAGCATACTTATCACTAATAATAAACTCATTTGATTTAAATTCAAGCCCCTTAGGAGCAATTTGACTTCTAATATCTATCATGCAAACACCGTCCCAAAAGTAGTAGTCTGACCACCATTTAAGAAATTATCTAAAATCATTCTCAAATCATCATTAGTAGTCTGAAAAGCAGTCAAACCAGCACTAGCAAAATTATTAATTAAATTTCTAATTTTTTTAGCAATAACATCATTATCTTTTTCTTTAAATAAAAGAAAATATTCAGTATCAACAACATTATTATTTAAAAACATATTAGCTTTATTAATATCTTCCATAATTAATTTACGCTTTTTATTATCAGAAATTTTATTATATAACAATTGCAATTCAGATAGATATACATTAATATCAACAGGTCTATCAGCACAAATAATCCAAAATTCATAATCAATAACATTATAAACAGTTTTTAAATTATTTATAATAGCATTCTGAGTAGATTGATCTTGAATAAAAATATTTCTAGGCATAATCTTCACACCAGTAACCTTCATATTATTATCAAGAACAATTGTACCATTTACAATATTCTTAACAGGAACATCAGTATATTTACTTTTTACTTGTTTCTTCTTCATCACTAAAACACCAACCCTTCCATATATATCTTTGCCTTGTAGTAAAAAATTCCCAAGCTCCCTTCAGAGCAGTACGAACATTATGATAATTAGGTATAGGCATAACCAAAAAACCACAAATACAACCAGGAAGAATATCCAAAATAGCAACTAAAAAACTATTAGGAGAAAATAATAGTAAAAGTAGTAAAGAAATTCCAATACCAGTAACAAATAAAATTAAATCTCCCGTAGTAAATAATCCAAATTTAAGCATACTCTTTTTTGAATTTGCCGGTATTAAATAAGAATTCATTTAAACATCACCCCTTATTATTTAAATTTGCCATCATAGAACGACGTTCTTCATGTTGCTTTTTAGCTCTTTCATTAGCTTCTTTTCTAGGAGTATGAACTGATTTAAATTCATCAATTCCATATTCTTTTGCTAAACCAGTAACAGAATCAATAACAACCTTCCCTTTTTCATCAAGCAAATGTCCAGTAATTTTATCTTTAGCAGTAGCAGCATTTTGCTTATGTTGAGCAATTTGACTTTCAATTGCAGCAGAATCAGTTCTCATATCTCTAACAACATCACTACTAATATAATCCTTAATAGCAGAATCTAAAGCATCAAAAGTAACATTATCACTAACTTCTGTAATTGATGTGCCATAAGTCTTATTATATGCATCTACAGACTCATTAACATTTGAAACAGATGTAACATATTCAGAACTTTTAGCATTAAATTCTCTTTGATCATTTGCAAAAGCATTATTAATTTTTTCTACATCACCAGATGCAAATAAATTCTGAACTTGTTTAATACTATACTTTTCATATTCATAAGCAGCTTGATCAGCTTGTTGTAACATTTGACCATTAACTATAGTACCTTTTTCAAAAACTTTAGAACCAATTTGAATATCTTTATCTAATGGAGTATCAAGTTTCAATCCTTTCAATAATTCTAAATTATAATTATCTGCTTTAATATTTGCAGCATAGTTTCCTCTATTTTTAACCTCTTCAATCATATCATCGTCAATTGTTCTACCAGCTTTAATTACATGACCATCACTTAAAGTTATATTATTCCCTATTGAATTTCCCTTAAATCGAAGTAAATCAGCTAAAACTGTTTTATCAAATGAACTAAGAACATCTTCACCAAAATTAGCTTTTTTCTTTGTAAAATCTTCACTAAACTTTTTTAGAGTCTCTCCTTTAGATTGAGCATCTGAAAAGCGTTGTAAAGTTTCTTTTCTTTGAGCATTATCATGTTCTAATTTAGTAGCTTCTAAAGTTTCAGCTCTTGAAACTTCAGTAGCACGACGTTCCATATCTTTAAGAGTTGTTTCATTCTGATAATTTATACGACTTTCTCTTTCTAAAGTAGCATCATCAAGCCCAAACATAGATCCAGCGTAGTCTAAATATGATTGAACAGTTGACAAACCCTTAATTCTTCCGTCTCTTAATCTTCTATTAACAGTATTTTGAACCTTCATGCCACTACTAAAACCTTTACCATTTCTCGCTCCACGAAGTGCAGCACCAGGAATACCTACAAGGCCGCCTGCAGCAGCCTTAAGTTTATTAGCCGCTCCTTGAGCAGTCATAATTCTAGCTCCTCTATCAGCTACACTAGAAACCATAGCACCGGTAGCCCCTAATAATTGTTTGCCACCTATTGCTTCATTTTCTATTTTTTTAAATGGATTAAGAGTAAATTTACCTCCTCCATCTAACTTAACACCAAGACTTTCAAGAATTTTAGGAAATTGTTTTATAAACATTAAAACACCAAGTATTAATAGTAATTTAATCCATAAATTATCAACAGTCTCTCCAGTAAGAAAATAAGTTGGTCCAGTTTTTATGATTATAGAAATTAAATAAATACCAAAATATAAAGCAAATAATCTTATAAATAAACTTAAATATGTAGAAAAACACATTTTATACCATTTAGCAAATATACCGTCTTTTCCACCTTTAGGATCCATATAAGAAATAATTGGAATAGGCGCAATAAATTGTAAAAAAGCTAATTTTATACTTCTTAAAGCAATATCTAATAAGAAGGTAATTAAAATTAAAAGTACAACTACAGCACATATAGTACTTAACAAAACTTTATAATCAAAAACAAAATCTCTATCACCATCAGCTGTCATTTTTGCCGCATCTAATCTAAAAACCATATTATAATTTTTATAAATAGTGCCATAAGCATAATTTAAAAGTACATTTACATCAGATTCATTATTTTTTTCATCGCCAGAGCTAAGTGCACTGCTTAAAGCATTAAGACATTCGTTATTCAATTTTTCTCCTGAATTATCTTGTAAAAGAAGACCCTGATCACAAGCTGATAAATCAACATTACTATCGGTAATAATCCAACCATTAGAGCTTGATGTACTAACCTCCGAAGTTTTTAAAGAGAAAAACGGAGCCATAACACTATATGCTAACATTTGACCGCCTTCATTAGTAAAATTAGAATTATTTTCAACTTGTTCACCAAATAGAAGAGTCATTAAAGAATTATCCCTTAAAATAATTCCCTGCAATTGATAAGCCAAATTGAATACATAAGGAACAAGAACTAATAATACCAAACTAATGATAGCATTTTGCCATAACTTACCAAATCCTTTAGATTTATCAGAAAAATCATCAGGATTTACAATATAAGTAATTATTGAAAATGAAACTTTAAATAGCATAAAAACAGCCAAAAGCATTTGTATCCTTCCAGCAAAATATTGAATGTTTGCTTGACTTAAAATTGAAGTCTGTGCCACAAGCATAATTAAATTATAAATTAATACAATAAAATTATACAAAACAGAATCAATTGCAAAGAAAAATGTACGAATAAGCTTTAAAAACCAAATCATACAAACGCCTCCTATTTTTAGAATAATCCACCCATACCATAATTATATCAAAAAAAAAGTGATTAATCAATCACTAATTATACACCAGCATTACTATTTGAAGTTTCAGAAGATGCAATACAATTTTTACCATTTACAAAACAATTAAAGCATCCTGAAATACCTTCATCATTAGCAGCAAAGTTCAAAATTAATTGTACAATTTGAATTATAAAGAACACTAAAACTGCAGCTATTAATCTCTTTATAAAAGTCTGTTGTCCCTTCTTAATTTCATCCTCTTTAGAAGCAGTAACTGACTTTAAAAAATCAATTGATCCAAATATAACTAATAAAACAGGAACTGCTATTTTTAAAACTAAAATAATAGTAGAAACAACATAAGGTATCATACCTGAAAAAGTAAAATCTAAATTTCCACATGTATATGATAAATTTTGATCAATACCCGTAAACATAAATAATTCCTCCCAACTAACAAAATTATATAATAAATAATTAAAAAAGTCAACCTATAATATAAGGATTGTTTTTACTTCCATCACCTTTTTTTACTTGCTCATATCCACTTATATATATTACAATATTATATTTATTATTACTACTAGCTTTTGTTGAAATAATATTTCCCATTGAATAATAATAAACCTTAAAAGTATTATCTGCATCACCATTCATAAACCAAGTAATTTGTAAAAAGTCATATAAATAATTATAGTTACGACATGCTCCAGAACCGATAGTAGTACAATCTTTATCATAACTAGCCATCGCAAAATCATAAGTATTTAACAAAGAAACATATTGATTATCTAATTTTTTAGAGCACTCACTTACTTTATCAACATTTAAATATTCAAAGCTTCTATTACCATAACAAACACTATAAGGAATCAAATGAACTTTCTGCTTTTCAGAAACTTTAGAATAAACATTATTTAAAACTTCAAGCATATTACTATCAGAATAATCATTTTTACCATATGAATTTCTTACATCAACATTAAATTTATAATCCCATTTAACCCTATCTTTTTCAGCAGAAACCTTAACTAACTTTATAATACCATCATTATCAATACTTACAATACGATAATCTTTATCAAAAAATTTCAAATAATTATTTACTTTAGAACCCTTAAATACGTATCCATCACTTACTTGATATAATCCAGATTTATCAGTAACAATATTCTCTTTTAATTTATCAATTAAATAGGCTGTTTTATAATTATCACATTTTAAATTAGGAATATATAAATACTTTCCACCATTATTAATAACTGTAATATCTCCATCACAATTTTTATCATTAATACTGTCTTTTGGATTTTTTATATAATCATATTTAATAAGTTCATTAAGATTAACAATTATCTTACCGCCCTCATTTTTAGGAAACAAATTTTTATTTGTCAAATACTTCTCAGCAGATTTAATCATTTTATCTTCATAAAGAGCATAAGACGTTTTAGAATCAGAACAGCCTCTAATAATAACTAATATAATTATAAATAAAATAGGCAAACATATAAGTAAAACAGCAATACGAATAAATTTACTATCAAATTTTTTTAGCATATACCCTCCAAGAATTAATAATTATCTTCTAGTTTTAGTATCTTGTCCATACGAAACAACACATTTATCAGAGTCAGGACCAGCTAAGAAACAATCTGCACAATTCAAAATAGTAGCACTATCATCACTTGCTGCAAAACTAATAAGTAATTTTACAATTGCCACAATAAAGAAAACAATAACAGCAGCAATTAATCTCTTAATAAAAGTTTGTTGTCCTTTCTTAATTTCATCTTCTTTCTGACTAGTAACAGCTTTAACAAAATCAATTGATCCAAACACAACCAATAAAACTGGAATAGCTATTTGAAGAAGTAAAATAACAATATGAACAGTACTAGCAAGCTTGCTATCAATATCAAGGTTATCAGAAAGCGTATTACATGCCTCCATTTCAGCAAACACAGGACTAACTAAACTAAACAAAACAACAAATATAATTACAAAATAACTGATTTTTTTTAAATTTTTCATAAACATCATCCTCTCTTAACTACATTTAAAATTTAAAAAACATTCTATACAATCAATAATGTTTTTACTTTCCGATGGTCCACTACTAACTAAGCCAACTAACAATTTAACAATTGCTACAACAAAGAATATAATAACAGCAACAATAAGCCTTTTAATAAAAGTTTGCTGTCCCTTCTTTATTTCATCTTCCTTCTGACTTGTAATTGCTTTAACAAAATCAATAGTACCCATAATAACTAAAATTACAGGAACAATAATCTCAATAAGCGTAATAAACCAACTTGTAAGTTCAGGAATTTTTTTAGGAATCTTACCTATATTACCACAATAAACATATTTCCCCGAATTAGTGTTCTTACATTTTTCATCATTAACCTCTGAAAGCTTAGAACCCTTAATATTATCTAAGCAATAATCCATTGATAAAGAATTAGTTTCATAAGCAGAACTTTTTTTAATAGGTTCATTTGCTTTAGCAACATAATACTCTGGATTCTTTTTACTTTTAATATAAGTTTTTTGATAACATTTAAATTCCGAAGTATCCGTCCTACAATTATTTCCTTCACAAAATTCATAACATCTTGCACTAACAATATTGTTATTAGAAAATACAAGAAATAAGAAAACAAATAATAATAATAATTTTTTTCTCATATTCACCACCTTATCTAACACAATTGTCATCATTATTTATTAAACATTTAGTGCAACTCATAACATTATTTATACCACGATCAGAATCAGAATTAACAAAAGAAATCAATAATTTAACAATTGAAAAAATAAAAAATATAAGTACAGCAGTAAATAATCTCTTAATAAAAGTTTGCTGTCCTTTTTTAATTTCATCATCCTTCTGACCAGTAATAGCTTTAACAAAATCAATAGTACCAAATAAAACCAAAATAACAGGAACAGCAATCTGTAAAAGCAAATATATTACATGAACAGTTTTTGGAACTAAAGCAGGAACATCAGTCAACAAACCATTCCCACAACTTACAATATTTTTTTCATCATAATTAACCACACTATCATCAGCTTTAACAATCGATAATCCAGCTAAAAAGAAACCACATAATAATAATACCAGAAATAATTTTTTAAACATTCTCACAAAATCACTTCCTACCTATATAGTAAACCCTAATTTTTTTAAAAAGTCAATAACATATTGATTATTATTATCTCTTTCATTAATAGGAGGCATATTATAAAATGCTTTTATCTTAGCCTCATATTCAAATTCAGCTAATTCACTTTTACTAAGTAAACTTTGATTTAAAACAATTTTCTTACCCTTTAAATTTCTTAACGAACTAGGATTAACAGTCATTAAACGATTAATTTTAACCGTAGTCGGTTCCACCAAATATAAAATAGTCTGACAAGATCCCTCAGCAGAGACACTATTATTTAAATCTACTAAAATAACATCATAACCATCATATTTAATAAGCTCACTTTGAAAATTAGGAGTTACAGTAGAAACCATTAAATTATCCCTAAAATAAGCAAAATCCATTTTATCAATTTCTATAGCAACAGTTTTATAATTCTTTGATAACACATTTTTCATCGCATAAATCAAAGTAGTCGCCCCAGCATGTTTTGTAACATCTTTAACGCCAATAACCTTAAGAGTATTTTCAGGCATAAAAGCGTTATAACTAGAATAATTATTAACCGTATTAATAGATGAATTATTTAAAGAATTATTAATAGGATTCTGATTAATAAGTTGCTGTTGTTGTTGTTGCATAGCTTGGGTTTGGAGTTGATGATACTGTGCAACATCACGATACGAATTTGGATTGTTATACAAATATTGAATACCATCTACATCTCTAGCAAAATTATAAATTCCCATTGATATCAATTGTGATATAAAATTAGGGTTAGTAGTATCATCAGTACCATCCAAAAGCAAAATAACTTTATCCATATTTAAAGAAATAGATAACTTTTGTAAATTCTTTATATCTTTATAATTTTTTATAGCCGTAATATCTAATATCATCCTTTGATAAAAGAAATTTTGAAAAGTACCTATAATTTCTTCAACATCAAATTCTCCATTAATCTCTTTAATTATATCAATGCCCAAATTTTCAAGTAATAATTGATATTTATTCGCAACAATTACATTCATTATATCATCCTTTCTATCAATTACGTAAATTTATAAAAGTATCATAAAAAGATTTTGTCTCACCAGAAACTTCAAATTCCAAAAAATTTTCAATAACAGGTATATCAAAATGCATAAAAGCAATAACTTTATAATAAGTATTTATATTAGATCCAGAACAAGTATAAGAATCTGAACCATTCTGAACAATATCACACATAACATACTTATAAACACAATATTTATGTCCCCTATTATCATTTAATTTAGGATAAACCAGTTCAACAGAAAGTATCCCAGTTGACTTCTTATCTTTATTAGAACCAACTAATTCATCCACAGAACGACAATCAGAACTTATATTAGAACTATATCCCATATCAGTAACAACATTTTCAATTTCACGATAGCATTCATTATTATCATCATCAAAATTACAATTCCCATCATACTTTTCAATTACTGAAATAATTCTACCTATAACGGTATAAGCAATTGAATATTCAATAGAAGTAATTAAAAA